>JAEEGL015141798.1_pt1 | contig 10573 bp, 10 predicted proteins | sample 9134231 | NCBI WGS metagenome assembly JAEEGL01 (sample SAMN16246548, study PRJNA631951) | gut metagenome | biome: gut microbiome; feature: rumen; material: fiber-attached | host: Bos | place: Iran: Karaj | collected 2018-10
CAGCAGGTATCAAGCTTTGCCTCTGCTTAGGAGGCGAACGTTCTATCCTGCTGAGCTAAAGGCGCATTGGTTATATTTTAAGCAAAAATGGGGCAAATGTCAATATGCGACGCGGGATTTGGGAGGAAAAACACATTTGTTTACAAAAAGGGGTGTGTTTGGCGCTGTTTTTGTATACATCTGAGGGTTTACCGGAAGGGTTGGGTGGCGAGGCTCTTTTTCATGCAGATTGGGACGGCTTGGCTTTGCCGTGGTTACCGGCAGCGAATACGGGGCGAAATCTGTCGTTTTGCGGAATTGGCCGGAGAAATGCCGCGGCCTTAAAAAGTTTTGCCGCGGCATTTCGGTGTCTTTGGCTTGTTATCAGCTTTGTTTTGTGACTCCTCACGGAAAGTGAGGGAATAAAACATTTCCCGATTTGTTGGATTCGATGAGGCGGCGATCACAAACCCTTCCATGCCGTAGTCTTTCGCGGCTCAGCCGCAGCACCGTGCATGAATTTGACAGACACATTCCCTAATAAAACGGGAAGAACCTGTTTTATTGCCTTTTCAGTTCCCTCAGCTGCATGGCGAGGGCGTCGTATTGAGCGCTGAGTTGGTCGGGGTGGTCGCCCTTTTTAGGTGCGCTGAGCCGTGCGGCGAGCGTGGAAAGGCGCATTTCCAGAGCCGTGATCTGAAGGGCGCGTTCCCGGGCGTCCTTGTCGTTCGTTGCAGCGGCGCGCTGGTCGAGGGGGTCCTCGCAGGTGATCAGAGCGGCGTTTTCGAGGCGAATCACGCGCCCGGCCACGGCGGAAACGAAGCTGCGGTCGTGGCTGACGAAAAGCAGCGTGCCGCCATAGCCTTGAAGCAGCTCCTGCAGCGCCTCCAGCGCAAAAAGGTCGAGGTGATTGGTAGGCTCGTCCAGAATGAGCAGGTTTGACGCCGAAAGCAACAGCTTTGCCAGCGCAATTTTGGCTTTCTCGCCGCCAGAGAACACGCGCACGGGTTTAAAAACATCGTCGCCGCGCAGGTTGAGCCGCGCCAGCACAGTGCGGGCCGTGGATTCGTCTGCCCCGGCGGAGGAGAGGACGTTTTCGAGCGCCGAGCAATCAAAGGCCAGTGTTTTGGCGTGATCCTGATCGAAACAGCCAATGCGGGCGGAGGGATTGAAGCGAATGTCGCCCTCAAAGCGCGTACCCGCCGCAAGCGTGCCCTGCAGCGCGCGCAGCAGTGTGGTTTTGCCGCTGCCGTTGTCGCCCATCAGCGCGGTTCTGCTTCCCGTGGGCAGAGAAAAGCGTGAATCCGCAATCAGAATACGATCACCGGCCAAAAGCCGCCGGCAATCCACCGTGAGCGCGTTCTTGGCGCGAATAGGCTCGAAGGCGCCAAGCGCCATGCGAACTGAGGGCAGATCGCGCGGACGCTCCTTCTTTTCCAGGCGCTCGAGGCGATCCTGAACGCGCTTTTTGGCGCTGCTTTGCGCAAGCACGGCGTTGGTATATTCGTGGGTGTGCAGCCGCGCCTCGCTGTTGCCCATGCGCTTTGGCGCCTTTTTTACCGAGGCCGCCCATTCGACCTTTTGCTGCATGAGCGCCTTCAGGCGCGCCTGCTCCGCGCGGTATTGCTCGTATTCAAACTGCTGAAACGCCCTTCTGCGTTCATTTTCGGCGCGGTATTCGGAATAATTGCCGGGAAAATCGCTGAGCTTCCCATCCTCCAGATGGAGCACGCGCGTGCACAGCGCATCCAGCAGCGCGCGGTCATGCGAGACCAGAATCAACGCTCCGCGGTGGGCGGACAACAGCGCGCGCAAACGCTCCGCACCGCTTAAATCCAAATCCGTCGTCGGCTCGTCCGCCAGCAGCAGGCCGGCTTGCGCGCTCAGAGCCTCGGCGATGCGCCTGCGGGTGAGTTCGCCGCCCGAAAGCCCCTGCCGCTGTTCGGGCGCACGCAGTTGACTTGCCATTTGCTGATTGCCGATCCCGCGCGCGTCGCCGGATTGGCGGATCAGCGCGACGGAACCGGAACGGCGGACATATCCTGCGTCCGGCTCGACTTCGCCGCTCATGATCGCAAGCAGCGTCGATTTTCCGGCACCGTTTTCGCCGATGAGCGCGATTTTTTCGCCCTCATACACGCGCAGGGCATCCACCTGCAGCACTGTCTTTTCGCCGAAGGATTTTCGTATGTTTTGTAATTCCAGTAAAAGCTTTGCCATAGAAAAACGCTCCTTTCAGCCGTGAAGGAGCGCATACGCCGAGGAAGGCCGACGGGATTCCGGCGCGCAAAAAGCCCCCTTTCAACGGCGTCAACAATCAGTCCCCGTTTAAGCAAACGAAGACGCATTATGTCGGCCGATTGTCAGAAGAGCATTTTCATCGCAGCGGATAAAACCGTCCTTTCCTATGATAAAAGCATTATAGCAGCTTTGCGCAGCCGTGTCAACATGCGTTTTCGCTTATTTGTTCACGGATTGAAGCAAAGAAGCGCAAAAAGTGTGTAAACGCAATGCCGGACGGAAAGGCGAACAGGATCACGCAGGCGCACAAGTACGAAAAGGCGGGCACGCGGACAAGGCATTACGCGCGAGCGCACGGTGAAGGCCGAGAAATGACCGTGAAGGCGCCAACACTGCGGAAGCTGCCGTTCGGGACGGCATCATCGAGCAATACAAATGTCCGGAAGTATCGGCATTATATGTTAAATCTCCTCCTCCGCCCTTGCATTTTCGCCTGCGCTGCGGTATAATGATAGTTGCGCATCCTTGCCCTGATATTGACCCTGTCAGGGCCGTACAGTCCAAAAGGAGGTTTATTATGAACAAATACGAAGTCATGTACGTCATTGACACTGCGCTGGAAGATCAGGCGCGCGCCGACGTCATCACCCGCTTCAACGGCATCGTCGAGAGCAACGGCGGCAAAGTGGAGCGCGTGGACGAGTGGGGCAAGCGTCGCCTGGCTTATCCGATCAACTACAAGACCGAGGGTTACTATGTGCTTATGTACATGAGCGCACCCTCAGAGCTCCCCCGCGAGCTGGAGAGAAACTTCAAGATCTCCGACGCGATTCTGCGCTACCTGGTGACCCGTCTGGAAGGCGAGATCCCCGCCAAGCGCGAGCCCCTGAAGCCCTACGCCCCCCGCGAGCAGGCCGGCGAAGTGAAGGAAGAGGCTGAAGCCAAGGAAGAGCCGGTTGCCCAGGCTGTCGAAGCGCCCGCCGAAGAAGTGACGGAAGCGCCCGCCGATGCGGATACCGAAGCTCCTCAGACCGAAATCGAATAACACACGCGTCAGACCGAAAGCAGGTACACAATGAACAAGGTTATACTCATCGGTAATCTCACGAGAGACCCCGAAATGCATACGACCCCTTCCGGCGTCAATAAGGCCAACTTCACCATTGCGGTGCAAAGGCGCTTTGCCAACCAGCAGGGCGTGCGCGAAGCGGATTTTATTCCGATCGTCGCATGGCGCGAAAGAGCCGATTTTTGTGGTCGCTATCTGCAAAAAGGGAAGAAAATCTGTGTGGTCGGCTCTTTGCAGGTACGTTCCTATGATGCGCAGGACGGCAGCAAGCGCTTTGTGACCGAAGTCGTTGCCGACGAGCTTGAGTTTGTCACCCCCCTCGGTGAAAACCAGAATCGGGAAGCTGCCCCGCAGAATCAGTATTCTCAGGCGCAGTACGGTGCCGCTCAGGAGAACCGCGAGAGCGCCTCTTCTTACCAGCCCGCCCAAATGGTCGAGGCCGATGATGACGAGTTGCCGTTCTGAACCCTTCGGTCAACAGCTTTAAGGAGGATTAAACCATGTCTGAAGATAGATCTGATCGCACCATGCGCCGCCCCCGCGGCCACAAGCCCCGCAGGAAGGTTTGCCTGTTCTGCGTAGACAAGATCGAGCACATCGATTACAAGGATATCGGCCGTTTGCGCAAGTTCACCTCTGAGCGCGGCAAGATCCTGCCCCGCCGCATGACCGGCGTATGCGCCAAGCATCAGCGTCAGCTCTCCACCGCCATCAAGCGCGCCAGAGCCATCGCCCTGCTGCCCTACAGCGCAGACTGATAAAAGACGAAGGGGCTGTTGCAGAAAAAATGCTGCAACAGCCCTTTTTTTGCAAACTGACAGGATGCGCAAAGAGCACCTGTTTTCGAAAACTGCACAATCGATCACGCGAAATCCATAAAAAAAAGCTGCTGCATCGCTGCAGCAGACTCCGGGACGGCATGGCGGGGCGTCAGCCCCTCCAAAATGCTTGCACAGGGCGAATTTGCCTGCGCGAAGCAAACCCTGCGATCAAAGTGAAGTCAAAGTGAAGCCTTGCTTCGTTTTGATCGATGATTTAGGCGTTCTTCCACTCCTCCGCCTTGGCCGCGCTCATGCGCTTGATGGTCTCGGTGGGATAGACGGAGGCTTCGCCGCCGTTGCCGTAGAGGAAGAGCTTGCCGTCGGGCGTCTCAAAGAGGCACTCCTCGTAGCCGGCAGGATCGCCGAACTCGCCGCTGGTCTTTTTCATAAGGAGTTTGGCGTTTTCGGTATCATATTCAACCTTGCAGATGATTTTCTTCATAATGGTTTTCCTTTCCTTGTGTTCCCGACGTTTTCGGGATGATTTTTGTGTGCGCCTTGGCACGGTTCGGATTGTATCACCGCCGTATAAACATACACGAAAATTTATGTTTATTATTTGAAAAATCGCGGGCTTTCCCCGCGATTTTGGCCATAATTTACACTTTTTTAGCTTTAGAGCGCCGTATAAGCGCCGCCCTTGGCCTCGATGATCTCATTGTTGACGCTCAGCCACACACTTTGGAAGGAGGGATTGTAGACGTGCTTCAAGTCCGAGGTGAAGATGAGGCGTTTGAACGCTTCCTCGTCGCGCACGATGTCGATGTTGGTGGCGTACCAGATGTCGCTGCGCCCGCCGATGCCGTCGCAGAAGTCCTCGATCAGCTGCCAGTTACCGTCGGCGTCGAACTCATAGGAATGTCCCCAAACGTACATCAGATAGAGGTATTGCGTCTTGAACAGCGCCTTGAACTGCTCGCCCAGGTTAAGCAGATCCCGCTTGTGATGGCAGGTGGGATCCCAGGCCATGTAGTTGGTCGGCATGGCGAAGCCCATGGTGGAGGTGACCGTGCGGGCGTACTTGATGCCGGTAGAGGGCAGCAAGGCCATGATCTCGGGACTGTAGGAGCCGTTGGGATAAGCAAGCCCCTCCACGGGGTAGCCGCACATATCCTCGAGCAGCTGACGGTCGGTCAGCACCTGCTGCACCACGCCGGGCGCGGGGCAGCGGGCGATGGTGGGATGGGTGTAGGTATGGCAGGCGACCTCGTGCCCGGCGTAGAGGGTTTTGACCTCGTCCGGCTGAATGCGGTTTTCGTCGCGGGGCATGATGCCGCTGTTCAAGTTAAACGTGCCTTTCAGCCCGTTCCGGTTGAAAATTTCCACCAGACGGCGGTCAAAGATCTTGCCGTCATCGTAGCTGAAGGTGAGCGCCTTGTGCTTGCCGCCCGGAAAGCAATGGTAGATGGTATTCATAGAGAATCTCCTTCAAGTGAAAATGAATGCTGTGTTCGGGTAAGAATGCCGCCCCTCGGCGGCCGTTCATCCGCCGCGTTTACGCGGAGCCTCACAGACTGATTATACTCAAAACCGCCTTCCTTTTCAAGCGTCCGGCGAGGTGCAAAGCGTTTTTTTCGGCAAATGTTTCCATAAGATCGTTTTGAAGATCGTTTTGCGACGTATTTACGAACGCAGAAAGCCCACCGAACAATGCGGCATCTCATTTTGTTCGGTGGACTGTGCAAGTGTTCCTTCGTTTTTTGCCCTACGCTGCGTTTTATCCCCGTTCACCGCGTACCACTACTGTGCTTCTTCCTTCGGGCGGCTGACCCGCGCGGCGATCGCGTCTTTGATTTGCTCTACGGCGCTTGTTTTGGCGGCGCCGGTTCTGAAGCTCCGGCTTCCCATAAAGAACAGCGCCAATGCACCGGGACCTACGTGCGAACCGGTTACGGGCTCGTAATCGACCAGCATGATTTCCTTCGGCGGCGCGTAGCGGTTGATCAGCTTCATCAGGTATTCGGCGTCCTTTTTGCAGTCGGCGTGCGCAATGCCGATCACCTGGTCGGCAGCGTTTTCCACCAGTTTTGAATACTGCTCCGCAATCGCTTCGACCGAGCGCTTGCGCCCCAGAAGCTTGCTGAAGCTCACGATGCGCCCGCATTCGTCGCCCTTCAGCAGGGGTTTGATGTTCAGCACCGTGCCCACCATGGCCGCCGCGTTGGACAGGCGTCCTGTGCGGCTCAAATGCATCAGGTTGTCCACGGTGAACACCTGGCACATACCCGGCACCAAACGGCGGATCTCTGCGGCATTGTCCCCAAGCGAAACGCCCGCTTCTTGCATTTCCACGGCTTTGAGCACAAACAGCCCCTCGCCCAGCGACGCACCCAGGGTGTCCACACATTCAATGCTGCGGCCTGGGTATTCCTCAAGCAGCTGCTCTCTGGCCAGCATACTTTTTTCAAACGATCCGCTGATGCCCGAGGACATGCCGATAAACAGTATATCGTTTCCCTCCTCCAGTTGCGTCTTGAACGTTTCATAGTACACCTGCGGTGGCACGAGGGAGGTGCTCACCTTTGTGCCTTTGCGGATCGCGTCATAAAACGCCGCCGAATCGAAGCTTTCGGTATCAAGGCAGTGGTATTCCTTGTCGTCTATGTAGTAAGAAAACGGCAGAACCCGTATGTTCTTTTCCCTCAGAAGCGGCGTCGGCAAATTGGCCGACGTATCTGTTACAATAATATAGCTCATGGAATTTATTTCTCCATATCATCTAATGTACTATATTATTATAGCAAAGTGATGGCATTATGTCAACAATAATTAATATTTTTAAACTATTGTAAACCATGGGCAGCTTGTTATATAATATTATGTGAGAGGTGAAACATTCTATGGCATATGATAAAGCGCTTGTCGCGGGCAAGCTCAGACGTTGGGAGCACTATCTGGATTCTTTCAAGCTGCCGGCATGGGATGAGATCCCGGATTTCGGCCTGTATATGGATCAGGTGCTCTCTTTGCTGAGCGACTATCTGGACTATCTCCCCCCGGAATTGAAGGAAGAGCAGTTTATTACCGCTTCCACCATCAATAACTATGTGCGCACGCGCGTTATGCCGGAGCCGATCAAAAAGCGTTATTATCGCCGGCACATCGCCTATCTGATCATCATCCTCACGCTCAAACAGTCACTGAGCATCGCGCTGATCCAAAAAATCATTCCTATGGGGCTGGAGGAGGACGAAGTAGCCAAGATCTATGGCACGTATGCCCGCAGACATCGACAAGCCGCGGGATACTTCATGCAGCAGGTACGCATCGCCGCAGGTCCCATCCTGGATCACAAGGACACGTCGGAGCTCTCGACCGGCAGCACGGAAGAGCTGATCGCGCTCACAGCCATCATCAGCGGCTTTACCCGACTGTTGGCGGAAAAGCTGATGCTGCTGGAGGGCAAAGACCTGTCGAGCGGAGGAAGCATCGCTTTGAAGGGTTTACGCAGCGGCGCAGAGGAATAGGCTTCTCATTGACGGCGCTGACAGGGCTGCTGATCGGTGAGTTTCAAAGAGCATTTTTAAACGGAATTCTCATTACAGGGAGCGCGGTGCCCGAACGGCTGCGCATAAAGGAGGACGTTCATGTATACAGAGCTTTATCCCGTGAAAAACGAGTGTCGTCATGCGGAATTGCTGGACGGCCTGTGGCGCTTTCGCTTTGATCCCCAAAGCGAGGGCGAGGCCGGCGGCTGGCACGTAAACGGTCTGCCGGAGCCCCTGTCCATGCCGGTGCCGTCAAGCTTTGCGGACATTTTTACGGACGCTGCGAGCCGGGATTACTGCGGCGATTTTTGGTACGAAACGGATTTGTACCTGCGTGAGGTTTCGCCCGAAAAGCGCTATTTCCTGCGCTTTGGCAGCGCGACGCACACCTGCAGCGTGTACGTGAACGGCATCCTGTGCGCGACCCATGTGGGCGGCTTTCTGCCGGTGGTCGCGCCCGTCACAGACGCGGTAAAGGCAGGCAAAAACCGCGTGTGCGTGAAGGTCAACAATGAATTGAGCGAAACGAATATTCCCTGCGGCACCACGGCGCTGCGCAGGGACGGCAGCAAGCGCAACGCGGGCTATTTCGACTTTTTCAACTATTCCGGGCTTCAGCGCAGCGTATGGCTGATGGAACTGCCGAAGGAAGCCATTTACGATTACAGCCTGAATGTTCGCCTCGAAGGCGCGGACGCTTACGTCGATTATGCGGTGGCGGCGGACGGCGACGGCGAGATCAGCGTTTGCTTTACGGATCGGGAGGGAACAATCGTCGCTTCGTCCACCGGACGGGAGGGCACGCTGTTCATCCCCGGTGCGCATCTGTGGCGCGTGCGCAAGGCTTATTTGTACGATGTGACCATCGAACTCAAACGGGGCGGCGTTGTCGTGGATCGCTACGATGCCAAGGCCGGCCTGCGCACGGTGGAGGTTCGCGGCGAGCACATACTGTTAAACGGCGAAGAGGTCTATTTAAAGGGCTGCAGCAAGCACGAGGACGCGGACATCATCGGGCGCGGCTTCAGCTATCCCGTGGCCAAGCGCGACTTTGAATGTATGAAGTGGATGAACGCCAACTGCTTCCGCACGAGCCATTATCCCTATGCGGATGAATGGTATCGCCTGGCGGACGAGGAGGGCTTTCTGATCATCGACGAGGTGCCCGCCGTGGGCATGATGCGCTCGCTGGTCAACTTCCTCGATGCCGGAAAAGGCGAATCGCGCGGCTTTTTCGGCGATTGTCCGGACGTGAAAACGTTGAGCGAAAACCATTTAACGGCGCTGAAGGAAATGATCGCCCGCGATAAAAACCACCCCAGCGTGATCGCCTGGAGTATCTTTAACGAGGCGGAAACCACGACGGCCGCAGCCGAAAGCTATTTTGCGCCGCTCTTTGCCGCCGCGCGCGCCCTCGACCCGCAAAAGCGTCCTTTGACCGGCGCGCTGGTGCAGGAATCCCAACCCGGCGTGTGCCGCGTGTATAAAATGATGGATTTCATATGCCTGAACCGCTATTACGGCTGGTACATCAGCGGGGGCGAACTGAACGATGCCGAAAAAATGTTCCGCGCCGAAATGGACAAGTGGCAGGCGCTCGGGCTCAACAAGCCCCTCGTGTTCACGGAATTTGGCGCCGACACGCTGGACACGCTGCACAAGCTGCCCTCCGTCATGTGGAGCCAGGAATACCAGCAGGAATACATGGATATGCATTTCTCCGTCTTCGACAGCTATCCCATGATTCGCGGCGAGCTGGCGTGGAACTTTGCCGATTTCCAGACGGGACAGGGCATCATGCGCGTAAACGGCAACAAAAAGGGTCTGTTCACCCGCCAGCGCCAACCCAAAGCCGTCGCCTATACCATGCGGGAAAGGTGGAGCAAGGTGGAGCAATAATAGGAAGCATGGAGCGGCTCATCGGTTAAACAGCATGCCGCAAACACAATTTGGGGCTGTTGCAGAAATACACTGCAACAGCCCCGTTTTTATGAAAGCTTCCAAGATATGCAACAAATCCGTCCGTTTACCCCTTCAGTCCGCTGGTCGCCACGCCCTGCACGAAGTAGCGCTGCAGGAAGATGAACAGTATGAACACCGGGATCAGGGCGACCGTGGCGGCCGCCATCATCTGGGCATAGTTCGATGAGTATTGCGTGTTGAACAGGCGCAGCACCAGCTGCAGCGTCATTTTGTCCGTGGAGGACAGGTAGATGCGCGGCCCCATGAAGTCATTCCACTCAAAGACGAAGCTGGTGATGGCCAGCGTCGCCACGGCGGGCTTGGACAGCGGCACCATGATGCGCGCCCAGATGCCGTATTCACTCAGGCCGTCGATGCGCGCCGCTTCCAGCAATTCGTTGGGAATGCCCATATAGAACTGCCGCATCATGAACACGCCGAAGGCCGTGAAGGCGTGCATGATGATGATGCCCAGCAGACTGTCCGTCAGCCCCCAGTCGCTCATCATGATGTACTGCGGCACCATGTACACCTGCCAGGGGATGGCGATGGTGGTGACATAGGCCAGGAACAGAAAGCTTCTGCCCCTGAACTCGAGCTTGGCAAAGGAGTAGGCCGCCAGGGAAGAGGTGGTGATCTGCAGCACCATCGTGGCGATGGTGAGGAGGGTGGAGTTTTTAAAGCCGACCAGCAGCGGTACCTTTTCCCAGATCAGCTCGTAGTTCTTCCATCTGGGCTCGGTGGGAATCCACTCGATGGGGAAGGTGAAGACGTCCTTTTCTGCCTTGAGGGAGGAGGAGATCATCCAGAGAAACGGCAATAGCATGATCGCGCAGGCGGCGATCAGCAATATGTACAACAGCGTTTTGCCGATGACCCGGGAAGGCTTGATATGCGAGTGTATGACGCGCGAGGCGCTTTTCTGTACGTCGGTATACATGCCTGTCTCCTCCTTTCTTACAGATAATTGGTAAAGGGCTTCTTGCCGCGGATCTTGATCAGTTGGTTTATCA
>JAEEGL016241647.1_pt1 | contig 10573 bp, 10 predicted proteins | sample 9134231 | NCBI WGS metagenome assembly JAEEGL01 (sample SAMN16246548, study PRJNA631951) | gut metagenome | biome: gut microbiome; feature: rumen; material: fiber-attached | host: Bos | place: Iran: Karaj | collected 2018-10
CATGTTCCTGTATTGCTACGATTTGAAAGGAGGCCAAGGTACAAAATACGATGAAACGAAAGTGAATTACACCATGGGGTATATCGACGGTGAGAATTCCCAAGGTCGTGTCAGAAATGGCTACCTGACATCGGTGGACAGCCTGAAAGAGGAGCCTTATGCCGTATTGTATAACCGCATAATAACATTCTATTACGACAAGAAGATTTATCATCGTCATGGCCTCTCGCTGGAGATGGAACCCGGGACAGTGACACAGAAATATGTCAATATGTATACCGCGGAAGAAGCACCGGTTAAAGCCGTGGTTGACCCTTCGTTTCAGAATGGGCTTCTCAAGACGATTGGAGGCATGTTCGCTGGCCTGGATTCTTTAAGAACTATCGAAGGTCTTGAGAATTTGAACATGAGTGAGGTGACAGACATGAGTGGATTATTCTCCGGATGCAGTAGTCTGACGAGACTCAATTTAAGTAACTTAGATACCCGGAACGTCACAGACATGCATAGGGCTTTTGCCAATTGTGAAAACTTGACGAGCCTCGATTTAAGTAGCTTCAATGCCCGGAACGTGACAAACATGAGCGGACTGTTCGCCGGATGCAGTAGCCTGACGAGCCTCGACCTAAGCAACTTCGATACCCGGAACGTGAAGGACATGAGTGGAATGTTCTCCGGATGCAGTAGTCTGGCGTTTGACCTGAGCAGCTTCGATACGCGGAATGTGGAAAACATGAGCGCGATGTTCAGCTCTTGCAAATTTTTGAAAGCAAAAACTCTTGACCTGAGTAGTTTCAATACACAGAAAGTGACAGACATGAGTAGCATGTTTAGTTCGAATGGTTATTTGAAAACAATCTATGTAGGCGCTGGATGGAGTACGGAAAGCGTTACCAACTCGAAGGATATGTTTTTCGGCTGCGAATCGTTGGTAGGCGGAACTGGTTTGAAATACAATAGCAAGTATGTTGACGCTCAACGCGCCAACATTGATAACCCGCGTGCATGCTATTTAACGGAGATGAAAGAATATGGTCTTAAAATCTGCGGCACGCAAGTGACAAGTAAAAATCTGACCGACGTCCTTCACGACGGAGCCTTCAGTTACGACCCCGAGCAGAATGTGCTCAGCATAAAGGGCGACTGCCAGCACGATTCAGAAGCTTTGGTTCAGACTAATCACATTGACACAGAAGGCATCACCTTAAAAGTGGAAAAGGATGTCACCTTTACCAGCGGCTTTATCGCCATCTTCGCAGGTTTCGGCGTTAAGATAACCGGCCCCGGGACACTGAATATCGTATCCCAAAATGTCGGTATCGGTGCCATGGGCTCCAGTCTGACTCTTGAGAATGCCCGTGTAAACATAAAAGCCCTGCGTCCTATGGTTGGTACGAATGACACGAAAACGCTGTTGGTAATAAAGAATTCCAACGTCCATGCCGAGTCCACGTTAAGCGACGGCGGTGCCATCACCACCTTCATGCACGGTATCGTACTGGAAGACTGCAAAATAATAACTCCCGAAGGAGGCAAAACTGGAATACAAGTGTCTGACGCTGACGGCAACGTGGCCAAGGAAGTGGTGATAGAACCCATTAATCCCGCCGATGTGAACCAGGACGGCACGGTGGACAGCGCCGACATCGTGGCGGTCATCAAGGAAATGCCCGACGGTGACATAAAAGCCGATGTGAACGGAGACAAGGCCATCGACTCGGCCGACATCGTGGCGGTGATTAAGGTGATGAAGTAATAGGGAAAGATAGTTGCTATAGTAACTATAGGCACTATAAAATAGCGATTGCTAATAAATACTGCCGCTCTCTTGAATGAAAGGGAGCGGCAGTTTCTCTGTCAGAAATATGTCGGTACAGGTGGTCTGTGGCTGAAGTTTTTTGTATTTTTGCATCTTGGAAAGAAAGCACGCCATGTTTAAGGAATATTTGGACACGAAAAGCTTGGCATTGTGGCATCGTCTGACCGACAGTGCCCGCCGGGTGGTTGTCGTGGGACATGCCAGTCCCGATGGCGATGCCATGGGGTCGGCTCTGGCCTTGGCTCATGTGCTGCAAGAGCAGGGACACCAAGTTGCGGTGATAATGCCAAACCTGTTCCCTGACTTTCTGGCGTGGTTGCCCGGAGCAGACGCGGTGATTAACGCTGAATATCATAAAAAAATGACGTATTCCGTGCTGGCTGATGCCGACCTGTTGTGCTGCCTGGACTTCAATGCCCTGCACCGCACGGAATGGATGACCCCGATGCTGGAACAGACAGAATGCCCGCGGCTGATGATAGACCATCATCTTAATCCGGACTTTGAGGGCGACTTGCTGATAAGCGATCCCGAGGCTTCATCAACATGTGAGATGGTCTTTTCGTTGCTGTGGCAACTGGGCGAGTTTCAAAAGCAAGGGCGCGAAGTGGCCGAATGCCTTTACTGCGGTATGATGACCGACACGGGGGCTTTCACTTATAACTCCAACCGCCCGGTCGTCTTTGAAATCATTGCCGAGCTGTTGGCCAAGGGCATTGACAAAGATCGCATCTACCGTCAGGTTTACCATAGCTACAGCCTGAACCGTCTGCGCCTGCAAGGATATATCCTGTACGAGAAACTGGTTTATTTTGAAGACGCCCATGCGGCATTGTTTACGCTGAACCGAGACGAGATGAAAAGTTTTCAGTTTAAGAAAGGCGATGCTGAAGGCCTGGTAAATTTGCCGCTGCAGATTAAAGGTACCCGGCTGAGCATATCGTTGCGTGAAGACACGGAGCAACCGCTCATACGCGTGTCGCTACGGTCGGTGGACGACTATCAGTGCAACCGACTGGCGGAGCAATTCTTTAATGGCGGCGGTCACGCCAATGCCGCCGGCGGCCGTTTGGCCATGACGATGGACGAAGCCGTGGAAGTGGCCCGTCTGGCTATTGCCGCTTTTGCCAAAGAACAGGGTGAAAGCGACGAAACAGGGAAGAAAGTGTGATAATTCCAATAAAAAACTGTATCTTTGCACTTGTCATGAAAAAGTATTCGATTGTTTATATGCTGGTTGGCCTGATGCTGGCCTCTGTAGGTTTCAGTGCCTGCGACGACGATGACACCTATGCCGACCAGAAGGAGCGGGAGCGTAAAGCCATCAGTGCTTTCCTTTCTAAGGGCGCCTGTGTGCTGGAAGAAGACAGTAAGGACACGCTGATTAACGTGCCTCCCATCAAAGTGATTTCGGAAGAAACATTTGCTGAGCAAGACAGCACGACCAATGTAGAAGAAAATGAATACGTGCTGCTTAGTGCCACCGGCATTTACATGCAAATAGTACGTAAGGGAAGCGGTGAAAAACTGAAACACGGCGAATCTACAAAAGTATTGAACCGTTTCATTGAATTTAATATTTTGGGCGATTCGATTCAAGCGACCAACAAAAGCCTGTATTATGTGGCTATCCCCGATGAAATGACGGTATCCAACAGTTATGGCGTATTCACCGGCTCGTTTATCAGCGGTGTTATGCTTGCCTCTTATAACGCTTCCGTGCCGGAAGGCTGGCTGATACCGTTCACATATATCAATCTTGGAAGATACAGCGGCAAAGATGATGATATAGCACTGGTACGTCTCATTGTACCTCACACGAGCGGAACGACACGAGCGCAGTCAACATCGGGCGTATATCCCTGCTTCTACGAAATCAGTTATCAAAAGGGCCGTTAGTCTTCTTCGAGAAACAGGTCGCTGATGATAGCGTCAGAAATAAAGAGTCCGCTTCGCGAGAGGCGGATTGTTTGTTTGCTATTGTCATAAACCAAGGTGCCCCTCTCAATAAATCCCTGAACTAATTCCATGAGTCTTTCGGTGAGAGCACTTCCGAATGTATCGGAAAAGTATGTCAGACTCAGTCCGTCACTGGTGCGCAACCGCTTGAGGAGAGCTTCGTTGTGGCGCATGGCAAAGGTGAGTTCTTCACGCTCCGACAATTCGCCGGAAGTATCGCCTTTGGCTGCGATGTAAGCCGAAAGGCTCGACTTATTCCACTGGCGTGATTTGCCATCGAAGGAATGGGCTGACGGACCGCAGCCCAGATAGGGTACGTCTATCCAATAACTGCTGTTGTGGCGCGAGTGTTTGCCGGGAAGGGCAAAATTGGATATCTCGTAATGCTCGTATCCTGCAGCTTTGGTCTTATCCATTAGACGGGTGAACATATTCAGGCTGAGCTCTTCGTCAGTTTCTTTCACCCTGCCTTGTTGCCGTAGTTGCCAGAGAGGTGTTCCCGCCTCATAGATTAGTGCATAGGCGGAGAGATGTTCGGGGGCGAGCCGAAGCACGGAGTCAATGTCTCTTTCCCACGCATGAAGGCTTTGTCCGGGTAATCCGTAAATGAGGTCAAGGCTGATGTTTTGTATGCCGGCTTCACGTAAGCGGTGGAAAGCTATGACGGCTTGTTCCGCCGTGTGCCGGCGTCCTATGAGATGAAGCATGCTGTTGTCGAATGTCTGTATGCCCATGCTCACCCGATTGACGGGAAGTGACGACAAGTCCCTGGCAAAGGTTTCAGTAACGTCGTCGGGGTTGACTTCGATGGTTATTTCTGCATCAGCATCTATAGTAAGGTTTCTTTCGGCCGTCTGCAAAATATGTAGCAATTGCTCCGTTGAGAGCAATGAAGGTGTCCCTCCGCCCAAGTAGATGGTTCCTATGGGTTCTCCATGCAGATAGCCAGCCCGCAAAGCTATTTCTCTGCATAGAGCCTCAATGTAGGCTGCACGCAGTGGCAGGCGGACGGTGGAGTAGAAGTCGCAATAGATGCAGCGCTTCTGACAAAATGGGATGTGAATGTAGAGTCCAGCCATATTACGATGCAAATATACTACAAATACTGGCCGAAAAAAGTTGAAAACTGTCCTAAAAGAAGAATATGTTATACTTTTTAACAATTCAAGTGGAAAACCTTTTGTCTAAAATGGCCATGAATAAAATGAAAAGTGTAATTTTGCACCACAAACGAGCATCGCTTGCGGTGCTCAAATGTCTAACTAAAACATATCATGTAAAATGAAAAAGTTTTTTTTAATGGTAATGGTGGCTGTCGCCACGATGACAGCAAGTGCACAACTTTATGTTGGCGGTGAAGTAGGTCTTTGGCGTGAATGGCAGAATGGTGCCAACAAGTCCTTTGCTACTATTTTACCGGAAGTAGGTTATGTTCTCGATGATCAATGGGCTATCGGTACGGTGATTGGTTACAAATACCAGTACAACGACGGTGCCAAGTGCAATGCTCTTGAAGTAGCTCCCTATGCACGCTACACGTTCCTCAACCTTGACAAGGTTAATGTATTCGTTGACGGTGGCTTCGGCTTCTACACCTACAAATGGAAGTATGAAGGCATTAAGGGCGAAGCACAGAACGCTTGGGAAGTAGGTCTGAAACCCGGTGTAGCTGTAAACCTGAACGATAAGCTGAGTTTTGTTACTCACTTCGGTTTCTTTGGTTATCGTGATGCCGATGAAACTCCGGTATTCGGACGCAATGGCTTCGGTCTCGACGCCAGCGGCAACGCTTTGACCTTCGGTCTCTACTGGAATTTCTAATTTATTAGTTCAATGTTTATTTAAGCCAGTTGTCCTCAGGGCAGCTGGCTTTTTCATGTAAGAAAAATCCCTGCCACATTCTTGGGCAGGGATTCGTATCTGTGGATTTATATAGCAACTGATTTTATGCGTCGATATTAGCAAAGGTTGCGTTCTTTTCAATGAATTCACGGCGCAGACCGACATCGTCGCCCATAAGCATGGAGAAGATGTAGTCGGCATCGGCTGCATTGTCAAGGGTCACTTGTTTTAGCAAGCGCTTTTCGGGATCCATGGTGGTCTCCCACAGTTGCTCGGGATTCATTTCACCGAGACCTTTGTAGCGTTGTGTGGTGATGCCTGCCTCCGTGCCGTCGCCGTATTTCTGCATGAAAGCCTGACGGTCGGCATCGGTGTAGCAATACTCTTCAATCTTGCCTTTCTTGCAGCGGTAGAGCGGGGGAGTGGCCAGATAGACATAACCTTGCTCTATCAGTTCGGGCATATAACGGAAGAAAAGTGTGAGGATGAGAGTGTCGATGTGAGAGCCATCGACATCGGCATCGGTCATAAGTATCACTTTGTGGTAACGCAGTTTCTCAAGATTGGCTTTCTTGCTATCGTCACCGTCCACACCGAAGCGCACTCCGAGAGCTTGGATGATATTGTTCACTTCATCGCTTTCAAAGGCTTTGTGCCACATTTGGCGCTCTACGTTAAGAATCTTACCTCGGAGCGGCAATATGGCCTGAAATTCGCGCGACCGGCCCTGTTTGGCTGAACCGCCGGCGGAGTCTCCCTCGACGAGGAACAGTTCGCAGTCTTCGGCCACTTTGCTGGAGCAGTCGGCCAGTTTGCCTGGCAGCCCGCCGCCAGACATGGGATTCTTACGGCGTACGCTCTCACTGGCTTTACGTGCGGCAATGCGTACGGTAGCGGCAAGGATTACTTTGTCGATGATGATTTTCGCCTCTTTGGGATGTTCTTCAAGGTAGATGTTCAGAGCTTCACCTACGGCTTGCTGAACGGCACCGGACACTTCGCTGTTGCCCAGTTTCGTCTTCGTCTGACCTTCAAACTGGGGCTCGGCCACTTTTATGGAAAGGACGGCTGTAAGACCTTCGCGGAAGTCTTCGGGCGAGATTTCCACCTTTGCCTTTTCAAAGGCCTTGGTATCTTCGGCGTATTTCTTCAGCACACGTGTCAGGGCGATACGGAAACCGGTCAGGTGGGTGCCGCCTTCCACGGTATTGATGTTGTTGACGTAGGAATGGATGTTTTCGTTGTATGAGTTGTTATACATCACGGCTGCCTCAATGGGAATGCCTTGTTTCTCGGTCTTCAGGTAGATCACATCATCGAAGAGATGCGTGCGGTTGGCATCGATGTAACGCACAAATTCCTTGAGGCCTTCTGCTGAGTAGAACACTTCTTGGCGTATATTGCCTTCTTCGTCCTTGCGCTGGTCGGTCAGCGTGATGCGGATGCCTGCGTTCAGGAATGCCAGTTCACGCATACGGTTGGCAAGAATGTTGTATTCGAAGTTTATGGTTGTAAAGATGGAGTCGTCAGGCCAGAAATGCTGGCAGGTACCATGTTTATCGGTTTCGCCCACCACTTTGACGTCGTAGAGCGGTTTGCCCTTGGCGTATTCTTGTTGGTAAATTTTGCCATCGCGGTAAACCTGTGTGATCATTTTTGATGACAGGGCATTAACGCAACTGACACCGACACCGTGCAGACCTCCGGACACTTTGTAGGAACCTTTGTCAAACTTTCCGCCGGCGTGCAGTACGGTCATTACCACTTCAAGGGCTGATTTGTGCTCTTTGGGGTGAATGTCAACGGGAATGCCGCGGCCGTCGTCCATGACGACGATGGAACCGTCTTCCTCAATGGTCACTTCTACATGGGTGCAATAGCCTGCCAGAGCTTCGTCAATGGAGTTGTCGACCGTTTCGTTTACTAAATGGTGTAAACCGCGCGAACTGATGTCGCCGATATACATGGCCGGACGTTTGCGAACTGCTTCCAAACCTTCCAACACTTGAATGTTTTTCGCGGAATAGTTCGCTTCAATCTTTTCAAAATCTTCCATTATTATTTTACTGTTTCTATATGCTACAAAGTTACGAAAAATTGCGCTAATAGACCTTGTTTTCTCCAAGAAAAATTACGCTCAAAAGCGGTTTTTCTTCATTAAAAAGAAAAGCGGAGAAAACCTCTCCGCTCATCCTTGATTTGTGACTCGTTTTTTACCACATCCAGCGTGGCCCGCCCCAGTTTTGGCGACGGCTTTGCTGGGCCTTGCGGCTGTTTTGGTATTTCTTGAATTGTTCTTCGGTCAGAATGGTTTTCAGATATTTTTCATAGTTTTCCGAGCGTGTCTTGGCGGCTTCCGACAGTTCTTTCATGTCTTCCTGTTTTATTCCCTTGGCCATGGCGCGCCGTTCGTCCATCTCTGCTTTCACCTCGGCCTGGTTCAGTGCCAGGAGCTTTTCTTTCTGCTCGTCGGTCAGTTTGTATTTCTTAGCCATGGTGTCTGTGTGTTTCTGGGCTATTTTGACAGAGTCCACCGCTTGTGGGTTCCAGCCGAGCAAGTTCACCAGGTTCTGGCCAGGTGCCATCGGTCCCCAGGCGGTCATTTTGTTGTTCTCGTCGTTTGCCGCTTCTTCGGCGCGTTGTTTCTCACGGTCCAGTTGGTATTTGCCCCACTGTTTGTCGCTCAGCAGGTTTTGGGCCATTTCGTCAAACTGGTCTTCCAGTTCCCTGACGGCTTCCTTCATGGTTGTTTTGGCCTCGTCGGTGGCTGTCGAGTCGTTATAATCTTTACGCAGTGCTTCCAAGTCGCGTTCATACTTCGTGTTCAGACGCAGGAATGCCGCTTGCTGTTCCTTGTTCAGGTCATAGCGCTTGGTCATTTCGGCCGTGCGCTCTTCTGCGCGTTTCACGAGTTCTTTGGCTGCTTCGTCGGCTCCGGTCTGAGCCATTGCTACGGGCGTAATGCCTATCCACATCAGCAGGGCCAATGCAGTGAGAAGTAATTGTTTCATATTTTCTTTGTAATGCAAGGTTCGTTTCAAGATAATGTCGGGGGGTTACACGCCTTCTTCGTTGTTGGCGCCGTCCATGAGGTCGTCTTTACGTATGGTCATGCCGCCGTCGGGGGCGATGATTACTGTGAGAGGGATAAAGAAGTCTTCGCTGCGTGGGTAGCAGATGCTGGTTCCGAACTGCAGTCCGCCGCTGACGGTTGTGTCAAACACGAATCCTTCAAGAATTCCCTTTGTGCGGAAGTCTTCGGGCAGGTAACTGTTGAAACTGCTTTTATAGAACCGGCGGCTGAACACCTGTTTGCCTTCGCAGGTTACCTTCACGTCAATGTGGTTGTCGGTAAAGAGCGTGCCCGTCTCGTCCATTTTCACCTTGGGCAGCGAGTCGTCCGGTTCGCGTACAATGTCATAACGGTACACCTTGCCGTGCCAGGTCACCGTGTCGCTGGTGTGTGAAACCTCCAGTTGGGATACGCCTTCCACCACGCGCTCACCCGGAGTGAGCATCTCCTCGGCAGGAACAGGCTCTTCCGTCTTGGTCTTGTTGCAGGCTGTCAGACCTACGGCAACGGCCATCAGGCCTATAATCAGTTTTGTTCTCATTATTACAATGCTTATTTGGGTGCAAATATACGAATTATCGGGCGCATGTAGCCAACAATACTTATTAAAAAAACGCAAGACACCTGTTTCACAACGGATGCCTTGCAACAAACAACATAACACTCATTATTTCTTTTAGTCTTCCCGCCTGATTGTCTGGTAAGGCGAGATATATTTCTTTTTAATCATTGTTGGCGTTTTGCGGGCCTTTGCCTTCAGGACGTTGGCCTGGGCCTCTGCGCCGGTGCTGCATCTTTTTCATGCGTTCCTGAACATCCTGCTGGTATTTCTTGAATTGTTCTTCCGTCAGGATCTTCTGCATGGCAGCTTCAAATTTTTCTCGGCGCTCTTTCATCTCCTTAAACGCCTTTTCACGTTCTTCCTGGCTTAGTTCACGCATTTTCCGGCGTTGCGAGTCAGGCCTGTTCTTGCTTTGTTCTTTCAGCAGGGTGGCAATTGCCTTTTGCTGCTCTTCTGTCAGTTGATAGCGCTCGGTCATGTGCTTCACGCGCTCCGTCAACATCTTTTCCGGGTCGATTTGGCGACCTCCGGGGCGCTGTCTGTTCATTTGGCGCACCTTTTTCACGGTATCGTTTGGCTCGCTTTGGGCCGAGGCTGTAGCCGGTGCCAATCCTGTCAGCAGGAGAGCGGCGGCTAATAGAAATAGTTTCTTCATGGTTCTGTTCTTTTATTGTTAAAGGTTGATTTTAAGGGCTCAAAGCCCCCATGAAGGCCGGTCTTCGTTATTAAGACGCAGGTGTTTCGAAAAGGTTTAATCTGATGAATATATATTTTTCCCAATTTCACTTGATAATACCCTCAAGCGGCCTCTGGCACGTCGTTTACAGGTTCAACAATATTTTCGCGTTGCATAGCATTGACTATTCGTTCTGAGAAAAAGAAGCCGCCTCCTTGAGGATACAATAAATCATAATCTCTATAGATATCCTTTAATACAACTTTTTCCAAACAATAATCATTAGAGTCATTATAATATTCTGCGCGGTTATTAAATGTCTTAATGTTTCCATTGTCAAACAAAGGACGAAAATATAAATCCATTATTTTAGCCGAATAATATCACTCCAACGAGTCGTTGGATTTTTGCTCTTATAGTCATGCTTGATGGCATTGGCAAAGACGTTAGCGTTTCCCTTGCCATCTTTTTGAGTGTATTGCTGACTTCCGAGTACAATGGTCTCAGTTCCATTAACCTTGTTGATGCCGTCAATGACGGCTATGTCACCATCATTGATACCCGCTTCAATCATTGAGTCACCTTCCACTTTCCCGTAGAACGTCGCTTCAGGATTACGGATAAGATCACGATTGAAGTCAA
>JAEEGL017429205.1_pt1 | contig 10573 bp, 5 predicted proteins | sample 9134231 | NCBI WGS metagenome assembly JAEEGL01 (sample SAMN16246548, study PRJNA631951) | gut metagenome | biome: gut microbiome; feature: rumen; material: fiber-attached | host: Bos | place: Iran: Karaj | collected 2018-10
CCGCCGCAGAACCTGTGCCTCGAGATTACGGAGCGCTGCCGTATGCTGGATATGGCTCTCCTGAAGGATATCTTTACGGCCCTTCGGGAACACGGCATCAAGATCGCCCTGGATGATTTCGGAACGGGCTTCAGCTCTTTGGGCCTGTTGCGTGAACTGCCCGTATCGACGGTAAAGATTGACCGCAGTTTCGTCATGAACATCGAGAGGGACTTCTCGGACCAGAATACGGTTCGGTTCATTTCGGAACTGGCCAATTCCTTCTCTTCGTCTGTGACGGCAGAAGGAGTAGAAACCTCTGAAATGCGCGATTTCTTGCTCAGGTTCAAGATAAAGAGCCTGCAGGGGTATTACTACTCCAAGCCGATTCCTGTGAAGGAATTCCTAGATAAGTATGTAAACGCCTAGGGCTTAAAATCAAAACCTGTATCACGCCTGATGACTTCCCCGCAGGCGAAATTGAAGGCCTCGGGTGTGGCGACAACAGTGAGGCTCTGTTTCTTGGTGCGCGTTACGCCCGTATAGAGAATTTGGCGGTTCAGTAGCGGGTGTCCCTTGCGGGTTGGCAGGAACATCATGATGTTCGGGTAACCCGAGCCTTGGGCCTTGTGGATGGTGATGGCGAAAGCTGTTTCTATGGAGTCGGTCAGCAAAAGCGAAATCGGGTAGAATACAAATTTGCCCTTGCGCTTGAGCATAAGCGTTGGACGCGTATCGCAGTTTACTACGACACCGGAATCGCCATTGTACAGGTCAAAATAGGATTGGTTCTTTGTCAGAATCATCAACTGGCCGTCAAAAGGCTTTTCTTCATCTTGACCGAGAGCTTTAGCGAGCATCTTGTTCAGGTTTTCAACCCCTCGCAAGCCACGACGTTCTGCCGAAAGGATGCGCGCAGAGTCTGATAGCTTCCACAGGGCTTCGCGATTGGCACATTCTTCGTTCCAGTCCTCGTCTGAGAATCCTTGGCTTGCGTAGTTGTCCTCCGAAAGGGCTGGGCGAATTTTCTTCGCAAGGTCCAGCAGACTGGAATCGGGATTGCCATAGAATCTTTTAGCCCAGGCATTGAGCAAATTCTGTAATTTTTCCGTTTCTAATGCCCTTGTGTCAGCTGATAGCTGGAGGAGGTTTATCTCGTCTATCTTTGCTGAATCCCACAATCGCATCTGGGATTCCCACAGTTTCCATTCCAGCGGAAATTCCATGTCCTTTTCTTCTAGCTGTTTCTGAATGAACCGGGAAAGCTGTCCTATTTTTGAATTTTTGTCAAAACGGTTTGTTTTGGTGAGCTCAACAATGCAGTCCTTGTTAATCTCTAGGATTTCGCCCAGAACAGCGCCGGCTTCTACCGATGGCAACTGATCCTTGTCTCCGAGGATGTAAAGCCTAAAGTCCTTTTTCGGTAAGGCCTGCATGAAAGATGCGAAAAGGGAAAGGTCAATCATGCTGGCTTCGTCAATTACGAAGATGGTTTTCTCGGCGAAGGGTGTTTTCTGACTGTATCGGAAACTGTTTGTCTGCGGATTGTAGCTCAGAAGACGGTGTAACGTTGAATAGCTGTCGACATTTTTAAGGCGGGTTACAACAGGGCTCTCCTGGGCGTCCTCGGTAAGCATGTCAAAAGTTTCTCCAATACTTTCTCGCAGACGGTCGGCAGCCTTGCCGCTGGGGGCGGCAAAGTAGATGTCCCACCTGCGCTTATCTGTCTGCTTCGTCAGCAGGTTCCAGAGCAGGAAAAATACGACCGTAGTCTTGCCTGTGCCCGGTCCGCCCGTAATAATCAGGTTTTGGCTCTCTCCCTTGACGATTGCCTTGGCCTGTTCCTCGTTCAGGTCGAACTTGTTTGGTCCTTCCTTGCGGAATTCTTCGTCAATGATGGCCTCAACGGCATCCTTGCAGCTTTTTAGGTCACCGGATGCGCTGGCTTCGCCGTTAAAAACACATTGCGTGTTCTTCTCGCCTTTTTCGTCTTGCTTCTGGAAGCATCGTTCAATGATCTTTTTTGCGTCCAGGTATTTTTCCGTGAACAGGTACGGTTCAGTCTTTCCGTCTTTTTTGAGATTCTCTATGACGAGGGGTGGCTTGATATTGCCCAGTAACTCGGCACAGCCTGCATCAATTATAGGTTTAAAGTCTTCTGCCGATGGGTAACGTGATTCTCCTGGTTCCTTTTCTTGAGAAGCCAACATTACAAGCCCTTCCCACTTGACCTTCCACTTGGCGAGCAAGGTGTCTGGGTTCAGGGAAATACAGGTGTTGCCGTCATTGGTGAGCGAGAAGAAGATGTGCAGAACCTTCTGTGCGTTGACCGATGAGGGATCAACACATTTTAATTTCTCGAGGAACTCCACCAACTTTTCGTTTAGTAGAGATGCTCCGCGCATGTCGCGTAATAGGAAAAAGAAGTCCTTTGCCGAGCCGTTCAGTTTATGAAGCATTTCTTCTTTTGTCATTTTTAAGTCTCCGGTTAGCCCTTGGCGTACATCAAGTTTCTGACTGTCGTATACGCTTTTTCCAATTCTTCAAATGATTCCCAGGTGTGCGCAAAGATGCCGCTATTCTTGTCTGCCTGGCAACCACGGGCAAATACGTAGTAGATGCCGCCAAAGTGTTCGTTAAATACTGTGGCGGGTTCTTTGCCCTTGATACTGCATAGCCACATGATTAAGCAGTAAGAATACAGGGTCATCTGGATGGAGTAGTGTGTCTTGGCTGCCTCAAAGGTGGATTCGGCATCATATTTCTGCAGAAGATTCGACTTCCAGTCCAGTACTGAATAGTATTCCTTGCCATTTTTTTCGATGACAAAGACCAGGTCCATGAAGCCCTTGCAGAAGGTCATGGGCTTGTCGGCACAATCCTCCTTGTTGACGTCCATCTGGAATTCCATTTCGGCTAGACGGCTCGGAAAGTCAAGCGTCTTGAGGCTAAACACATTTCCTGTTTTTTGAGCCCCATGTATTTCAGGGAGCGATGCGTTCATCGTATTCCAGACGATTTCAACCGTCCTGGTCATCCAATTGGGGTGATTGCCGATGGGCAGGCCCTGAGATAGGAATTTATTTGTGATGAGGTCGCGGAGTTCCGAGTCTTCTTGAGCTTTTTCAAATGTCAAGCCGCCGATTCGTACAAAGTCAAGCTCCTCGAGTACTTGGTGCAAGGCCTCGCCAAAGACGTTTCCACGCGGGTAATCGGGGGCTTCGTTTATTTCCTGCAAGTCTTCGTCATCGGGCTCGTCGCCGGCACGGTCTAGCAGGCGGCCGTCGATGGATTCTATCTCGGTTCCTGGAGATTTTCTGTCAATAGAAGAATAGGAATGCTGGTAGAGGCTTGAGTTCTTGAGGGACTTCTGAATCTGGTTGATGATTTCCTGGCTTGGAAGGTCCGAAACATCCTGCTTATCATCTTTGTTAAAGAAGACTATTTCCTCGGATACCGTCTTCTGAAGGCTGGCAACATCCCATGAATCGTCCCATTGGCATAGTGTGGCGAATTCGCCCTTGTCGCAAATTTTGCGGTGGGCCTCGGCCAGGAAAGCCCAGTGAAATTTGCTGCCAGGCTTGCGAATGTCGTTTGTAGGTTCTTCACTACTTGGGCTTATAGAATCACTTGCGACATCGTCAATGCCTTCTGTAACAGTTGATGGATCGTCCTCTTGGCTCACAAACCATCTGTCATATTGAGGCAAAATCAAGAGAGACGATGCTCGGGTATAGTCTACATATAGCAATCGATGCCATTCAACGAATTCTTCCTGCTGACGGTTGGCTTTAGACGCTTTATCATAGCCAAAACACTTTATCAAATTATTGTCATCTTCATTCTCTTTTTTCTGTTCCGGGTCTTCCTTGCTGAATGTGAATGGGCCAGTGACATTATCGTTTACATCATTGTGCCCAGCACAAGAAATAACCACGGGAAATTCCAGCCCCTTTGACGCATGTATGGTCATTAGCTGTACGGCCTTGAAATCTGTTCCCTTTGCAACGAGGTTCTGGTCTTCTTCGCTATCGTTTTTGTTGTTACTTGCAAGGGTTTCTAGGTGCTTGATGGCTTGCTGGAGAGTTGCCTTCTTTTCGTACAGGTAGCCAAAGATGTAGTTGCCAATCTGGCGCAGTTTCGCCAGGTCCTGCAATCGTGATGGCCTGCTCAGTGTTTCTTCTATGCGGGTGTCCTCGTAAATCTGCTCTTGTAGTTCTGCCCACTGCCTCTTGGAGGCGAAAAGTCTCCAGGAGGCGATCTGCCTGCGTTTTTTTTCGTCAAGGCTTTCTAGGGGCTCGTCTGTTAGGCTGTACAAGTCCATTCCGAAGAAATCGGTCACCAGAACGCCGTTGAGTAGCTTGCCGTTGTAGCCGCTCAGGTTGGTGGCGGCAAGCATCCTTAAGACGGATATCCATTCGGTGCATTCTCTGGAATTAAATAGCGAATTGTCCTTGTATAGCAAGAAGGGAATGCCGACTTTTGCAAGGCATTTCTTGATTTCGGCCATTTCGGGTCTTGTGCGCCCGAGAATGGCAAAATCCTTGAAACTTACGTTGCGGGGTTCTGATTTGCCCCGCTCGTAAATCTGTAGGGCGGTTTTCCCGTCTTGTATCTTGCAGCATTCGATTATCTTCTGGACGGCAAAGCGGGCGAAACCTTCCTCGTTAAGGATTGGCGAAACCCAGATGGGCTTTGTCGGCTCTCCGTTAAAGAGGGCGTCCTGTCGTTGGTCCTTGACTTCTTTGGGAGGATAGGACTCTTTGAAGTCGCCCTCCGGTAAAAACGGATATTTTGTTTCTTTATCTGGCATGAACAACGAATTGCACGCGTCAATCATTGAGATGGATGAACGGTAGTTGATCGCCAGTTTGCTTCCGTTTTTGATCTTTTTTGTCGCCTGCCGATAAATATCCAGGTCGGCTCCCTGGAAACTGTAAATGGACTGCTTCGGGTCACCTACGACGATAATGTGATTGTTGTCGCTTTCCTTGAATACCGTTTCGAAGATATCCCACTGTAACCTGTTGGTGTCCTGGAACTCGTCAATGATTGCCACCTGGTACGCCTTTCGGAGCTTTTGGCATAGGGCTGTTGGCTCTTTAGGAGCGTTTCCTCCCGGGCATACCGCCTCGCGTACCGCCCAAATCATGTCATTGAAGGACTGGGCCTTTTGCTGCGCCTTCTCCTGCTGCCAACGTTTGTAAAGCACCTCGGTTTTTTCGTTGAGAAATTTGAGTTTGGCGATTTCTGCTTCGCTGGGTAAAGAGATGGTTAGGGGATAAAAATACTGCAGCGCTTCTGTGACTTTTGTTACTAATTCCGGGGAGCAGACATTTACAGATACCAAGTTTGAACCAAATTTATTTCCATTGACCAGGGATCCCCTACTAGTTAACATTGCCTCTATTAAGGATTTAACTGATTTGTTGCGATAATTTTTATCTCCGGTTCGTCCAGAAAATGTTACATCGGGATTCTCAGACAGAGTTTGGAAATGTTTTGCCGCTTCAGGGTTCTGCTCAATCCACTCTTGAGCGGTTGCAGGCGGAAGCACGGGCTTTTTCTCTGGCGAATAGGATTTTATAGAATTCTTGAGCTGTTTTTTTATGTATTCAACAAGTCCGGCTCGGTCTTGATTGCTTTCCGGCTTCAGGCCGCATATCTCATCTTCCCACTCATCGCGAATGAGCCTATCAATAATCACCTCGGCCGACTGGTCGTTGGCATTTTCCATGTCAAAGGGAACTTCTGCTTCGTATGCAAAATCGTGAAGCGTCTTGCGGCAGAACGAATGGATAGTTCCAATTACGGCCTTGTCTATATCCTGGCATGCGCGCTCGAATAGGGGTTTCTCTTCAAGGGTTGCTTTTGACGCGCATTCCACCATCTCTTCGCGGATGCGGTCTCGCATTTCTCCGGCGGCTTTTTCCGTATAGGTCACAAAGAGAACCTCTGAAAGGGGAATCCTGTTCCTGACCAGTTCGGCAGAAAGCTTACGGATGGTGAACGTTTTTCCTGTCCCTGCCGAGGCCTCGATATACATGTTCTTGTTCAGGCCGGAGTTCTTGATTTCTTGGGCAAAGGTGTCTATTTTGAATGGATCTAAATCGTTGACATTGCTCATCTTTATACCTACTATTGAATCTTGTTCACCAGTGCATCGCATAGCAATTCTATTTGCGCATCGCATGCGGCTTTCCACTCTTGCATAAAGTTGTGCTTGGAATAGCCGGAATGTTTTTCCAGATCTTGTACAAAGACTTCTCTTCCATCGAAAAGTTGCCAAGGCCCATGATTGTCATCAAGTTTCTGTTTGAGCTCTTCAAGATAGGATAGTTCTGTACAGACGAGGTCTATAGGGAGGATCTTCTTGTCTTTTTCAATGAAGGCTTTCTCGTATATATTGCAAAGACGTTTTTTGGCGTCACCCGGGTTGATTTCTATGTGGCAGCTATTGTTTTCGTAGCTGTTGTCTCTACTGCTTCCTGTCGCTACAAACAGGTCAACTTTCTTCGTCATGCCCGAAGCAATTAAGGCGAGGGCGCTGATATAGGGCGTCAGATACTTGTATGGCTTTGGCGCACTGTTTTTTGTGTTGATTTCGACAACGACATACTTTTCTGTAGATGTGAAAACCAACGGGATATTGCCCTGTAGTATAAATTCCAGTTGCTCCTGCTTATCGGTCTGTCCTTTAATACTTTCGTTCAACTCGAATGACTGGCATGTGTACGTCCCTTCCGGGAAGAGCCTGTCTAGTTCGTTCTTTATTTCTTGTGCACGTCCCTTGATCTTTTCGCCAACACCATCGCCGAATTTGCCTGCCGGGATATTTCCCTGGTTGGCTAGACTGCTAAAAAACAGGTCAGTATTCGCATAGTCCTTGTTGAGCCCCTTTTCAATATAGACGGCTTGTCTTAGGAATAATGCTTCGTCAAGGGTACTTAGACTGATTGGCTCGACATACTTTTCTGTCGGATCGTCGTCTGACTTTTCCAGACTCAGTATGCGGTTTACATAGAACTGGAATGGGTCATTAAGGTAATCCTTCAGCTGGGAGATTTTCACCTTGTCTGGGAGCTTAGATTTGTCTTTGTTATTTGCGGTACTGATGGGAGAAGTATCGTCATCTTCAGGCTTGAAATTACGAATGAGTTCAATGGAATTCAGGTATCTGCGGCCGCGCCTTGTGAATAGGCTTTCCTTGTTGCGGGTTTCGTCAATGGGAATCTTTTCCGTATGCAGCGGTTCCTTTTCTTTACCTGAGTCGTCAATCCACTTCGCGGCAAAGCCTGCCACAAAGTTTTTCAGGTCGCTGATGATTGGGGAAGGGTAGATCTCGCTATCCTTTGCCAGGTTTATGTTCTGGTAGCTAATGTGGAATCCTTCGGATGTGCTCATCAGCTGGCAGAGGAATGCATAGCGGTTGCGGCTGATGCCGGAATCGTCTCCTGGCCAGGGGCGTACTTGCCTACGCAGGTCCAGCGTATTGAAGGACTCGTCTGTGGGGAAGTGGTCGGCATCTGCACCCAGGAAGAACAGGTGCTTTACGGGGATGACCCGGTTCGGGGCGAACTTCATGAAGGAAATCCCGTTCACGAATAGGCTGCCGAAACTGAATTCCGAGACGGTTGCCGTCTGTAGCAATGTCTCACGCACGATTTCCATCGGGATGACATTTGTCGTATCTGCGTAGAATATGTACTTCAGGCGGAATAGGGCCTTGCAGATTTCATTGTATGCTCCCGTTTCTGCGGCTAGGTCGCCTGTAACGCTGCCCATGCGAGCCCAGCGATTGAGCATTTCAAGCAGGGTCTCAATCTGGTCTTCTGCAAGTCCGTTCTCAAAGCGGGTTGTCCATTCTTCAAGGTCTTCAATGACGTTGATAAATTTGAGTAGAAGTTCGTCGTTTGTGCTGCTCAAGTCCGCATAGGGCGTATAGACAGAACCATCGCTTGTCTGTTGCACGTTTGTCGTTAGGCGGGCCAGGAGCATCCTTTTTACGGCTAGACTCCACTGCTTGTCGCTGATTTTTTCGCCGGGTTTGTCGCGATAGACATTCATCTCGGTTATCCAGGTTTCCCAGATGGATACAATTTCGGGAGTGATGCCCCGGACGCATTGTACCACAGGATTGCGCACCAGATCAAAGAAATCGGTGCGTGAAACGGAGTGCTGCTTTCTAATCTGGAATAGGGTGCTGATTAAAATACCGACAAGGGAGTCCTTTGTGACGGAATCGCCTATTGTGTAGGGGATGTGCACAAATGAATTGTCCCCGTTCTCGTTGGCGTTCTTTGCCTGGTCGAAAATCTGGTAGATAAAGGGGCTGTATTCCTGCAGGTTTGGAGATACCACCAGGATGTCGGTCGCCTTGACTCCATTCTTCAACAGCTTGCAAATAGAGGAGTGCAGGGCTTCTACCTCGCGGAGCTTGCTGGGGGCGGCCATTATGGTGAGCGTCTCGTCGTCCTTTTCCCTTTTCAGCAGCTCGTTGAATTTGTTCTTGCGGGTTGCCACGAGCTGTTGCAGGGCCGGTAAGATTTTTTTAGGGGGCTCCTGCTTGTTGTCCGAGGTCTTTATGGTTTCTATTTTCCCAAACTCACAGGTGGAGTAGTCGTCGGCGAGACACCATAGCCTTATGTTGTCGCGTCCGGCCTTTCCCCAGTAACGGAGAAGGTTGTTTTCATTTGGCTGGACGGGATCGTCTGTTTCTTGGTTCTCTTCACCTTCACGAGTCAGTGTAATCTTGGGGATAGATGCGAATGCCTGTATTGGACTATGGGTGTCGACATCTTCCCAGAATTCCATACACGGATTCTGGATATAGGCGTAAACTTCGTGCTGCTTTGCAAACTCCCGCAAGACGACTCGATAGAATTGTCCCATGCCCGAAAGGCCGAAGATGAATACGGGGGCTTTGGAGTCGTACTTGAAACGGGGTGTTCCACTAGCATCAATGCATTTCCGGTAAAGGAAGGGGAGCGTAAGGTACTTGGTTTTCTTATCTTTCTTAGGTTCGGAATCTGCTTTGTCAAACACCCGTGTTAGTAGGGAGTCCTTGTTCTCTGTATTATGGAATATCTTGGAATAGAGCGCTTTTTCCCAGGATTCGTTGTCGGCGGGCACTATAGATTTGTCGTCTTTAGACTTTTTAGCAAAGAAGTCTTTCAGTTCCCCAGATTCCTTTAGAAGTTCTTCTGACCAACAATCAAGAATTCCTTCGGCTTGCAAAAAATTCTGGGGACGGCTTATTTCGTATTCCAGGAAAAGGCCTGCCAACTTATTTGCAAGGTCGTACAGTCGGATGGCACTTATTTGTGTCGGGTCTGACTTGGTTTCGTCAGCCGTAAGATATTTGGCCAAGAACCCGCTCTCGTCGATGACTTCGTAGTTGGGCTTGCCACTATCGTCTTTACCCATCAGGTATGCCAGTATGACATTCACCAGCATTTCTGAAGAAAGCTTTTTCAGCTTGCGGTTGTCCCCTACAAGAATCTTGAGCAGAAATTTGTCTATGGTGCTCTTGTTCAGGTTGGCCAGAACGCCATTCTTTTTCATCCAGCGCAGGCGAAACCACTGCTCCAGTTTCGAGTCCGGGAAGATGACCGTGGGGGCTTCGAAGGGGTTGTTCCAGACAGACGAAATCTCCTCAATCATTTCGTTGGCGAGATTTTCAAGATTCAGCGCAAATTTTAGATGTAGCATAGTGAGAATATAGTTTCTGGTTTATCTGTTATTATTGTCTATCGTAAAAAAGAGGATAAATGTTAAAAAATACCCTCGTTTCCTAGCAAAATGTGAAAAAGGTCGTTTTAGGCATGATACTTGACATTGGGGGGGGGCTTTTTACGATATGTAATATAAAGACTGTACAAAAGAGGTTTCCGTATGTCTGAATTTGACCGCTATCAGTGCTGTGTCTGCAACTATGTCTATAATCCCGAGTTCGGAGATCCCGAAAATGGCGAAACTCCGTGGACACCGTTCCAGGAACTGCCCGATTACTGGCTTTGCCCCCGTTGTGGTGCGCTCAAGTCCGATTTCGATAATATGGAAGGGTAGACGGGGGCGTATTTTGCTATCTTTCCCGCCATGACTATTGATGACTGGCGAGCCCGTATAGACGAACTGAACGTCGAGCTTATCTCCCTCTTGAACAAGAGGGCGTCTTTCGCCCGTGAGATCGGGAAGGAAAAAAAGCTTGCGGGGCTGCCGGTTTTGGACCCGGAAAGGGAATCCAGGGTTCTCGATGCCGTGGGGGAGCTGGCCCGCAAAGGTGAAGGCCCCTTGAGCGAGGAATCCATCAAACGCATTTTCCAGGTCGTCATGGAAGAGACCCGCAAGGTGGAGGATTGATGAAACGGTTCACCTTGGTGGGTTTCGGCCTTTTGGCCAGTTCCATTGCGGCTGCGGTCAAGCAGGCCAAGTTTCCGGCTATTATCCGGGCGGTGAGTTCTGCTGCCACGCTGAAGCGTGCCCAGGAATTGGAGCTAGCCAACGAGTTTTTTGAATACGACGCCGTAGAGGAGTGGTCCAAGGACAGTGACCTGATTTTGCTGTGCGGGCCCATTCTCCACATCTTGAAGAC
>JAEEGL010708432.1_pt1 | contig 10572 bp, 10 predicted proteins | sample 9134231 | NCBI WGS metagenome assembly JAEEGL01 (sample SAMN16246548, study PRJNA631951) | gut metagenome | biome: gut microbiome; feature: rumen; material: fiber-attached | host: Bos | place: Iran: Karaj | collected 2018-10
CATACAAAAATCAATCTTGACAAAATATATAACGTTTAGTATATTAGAATCCGCATTACGAATTGCGGATTCTTTTTTTTATCGTTTTTTAAATCCATATTCATACAAATAGAATAAATGGCGAATGAAAAATTTAATAAGGTAAAGGACTATATTGTATATAAGGTAGTCAATCATGATAGCAACATTGGACTTCTAACAGGTGTTCCACATGTAAACTATTTGGATTTGGCAATTATTTTTTATAGGATGATGCCAGAGACTGTAGATTCGGAGGAAAAGGAAGTAGTTCTTATTGGAAATGAAGAATTATTTTTATGGGACGTTACAGTAGAGGATTTGATGAATGCTGCTGGAGCTAACACATCTAGAATTTTAGGGGTGAAGATAAGAGGTATTTTATCTACTATTGCAGAATATTTAGATGAGGTATCCTTGTTTGAAATAGCAGAGGAAGAAGATAACTATATTCCATTGTATGTTGTTTCTAACAAATATAGCTATAATGGGGCTTCGGTTATTTTATATAAGGATTTATTGAAGGCAATAGCTGCTAAACTAAAATCGGATATATATATTATACCTAGCTCAATTCATGAGGTTATTGTTGTTAAATCAATAAAAGGCTGTGAAATAGATACTGACGGCCTCAAGGAATTAATTGCTCATATTAATGATACAAGCCTTCCAGAGGCTGAAGTATTATCTAACAGCCTTTACTTTTATTCAAGGGATACAAATGTGTTAAGCATTGCTTAATTAGTATGCCTTAAGCTTTTTCCATAGTGTGGTGGTGTAATCTAATGTTTTGTCATCGTAGGCACTGTACAAATCACAGCGGGCAAGTGTTTCCTTTGTAGGGAAAACAGTTTCATCGGCAAGTGTTTCAGCATCCTCGTTTGCGGCAACAGTTAGATTAGGGGTAGCATACCAAACATATTCAAAGTTTTCGGTTGCTGCCTCTTCCTCACACATGAAATCAATCCATTTCATTGCAGCGTCATAGTGCTTGCAGGTACGTGGTACAAACCAGGAATCAATCCAAAGGTTGCCACCTTCCTTAGGAACGGTGTATTCAAGCTTATCGTTGTATTCCATACCCATAGCAGCTTCGCCGGAATAGCAGACAGCCATTGCTGCATCTTCAGAAACCATACATTCGTATGTCTCATCCATTAAATATGCATAGACATATTTTTTTTCATCACAAAGCATATCAAATGCTTCATCTAATTCCTTGGTATTTGAAGTGTTAATATCGTAGCCTAGCATTTTAAGTGGAACCATAAATGCATCTCTTTGAGAATTAATCATTACGATTTGATTTTTATAAGCTGGATCCCAAAGACAATTCCAAGAGCTGACAGTTTCTTCATCTACCTTTTCGGTGTTGTATAGGATTCCTACAGTACCATAAAAATAAGGAACTGTATATTTGTGGTTAGGGTCGAAGGATTCTGATGCCTCAATTATGGTAGGATCAATATTTTTGTAATTAGTAAGTGAGTTGTAATCAATTGGGATTAATTCCCCTTCCTCACGAAGGGTTTCAACCATGTAATCAGAAGTACATATTACATCATAATTGATTGAGCCTGCCTTATATTTAGCATACATATCCTCAACTGATTCGTATTCCTCGTATTTAACAGTAATACCAGTTTCCTGCTGGAAACGTTTTAAAACATCTGCTTCAATATATTTTCCGTAATTTAAAACTACAAGTGTATCAGCGCTTTCTGCGTCATTACCACAGGCTGTAAATGAAAAACAGCTTGTAAGAGTAAGACAAGTCATACTGATAAATGTAATTAATTTCTTTTTCATTATCGTGCAACCTCCTTTTTGTTTATACTTTTAAAGTTAGTTGCAATAAGCATTAAGAATGCTAAAAGGAATAGCAGAGTAGATAGGGCATAAAGCTCAGGCTGGATACCTTTTCTAAGCTCTGTATAAAGCATAGTTGAAAGTGTGTTTACACCGGCACCCTTTGTAAAGTAGGTGATGGTGAAATCGTCTAAGGACATAGTAAATGCCATCAAAAATCCTGATAATACTCCAGGGAAAATCTCTGGCCAGGTAACCTTATAAAAGGCATACCAAGGTGTAGCACCTAAATCCATAGCTGCTTCAAGGCAGGCATCGGACATAGACTGAAGTCTAGGTAATACATTAAATATTACGTAAGGTACTGAAAATGCTATATGTGCAAGTACAACAGAAAACTCTCCAAGTGATGTAAATCTTGTAAACAAAAGCATTAATGAGATACCTGTTACTATATCTGCATTTAAAAGCGGTATGTTTGTTGCGCCGAGCATAATAGCTGCGTGACGTTTCTTCATACGATTGATACCAATGGCTGCAGATGTACCAAGTATTGTAGCTAAGATACTAGATGATAATGTGATGCGAAGGGTAGTCCAAAGCGCATCCATAATAGTATCGTTGCTAGGCAAGTTAAAATACCACTGCAAAGTGAACCCGCCCCAAACAGTACGTGACATAGAATTATTAAAGGATAAAACTATAAGTACGAGAATAGGAGCGTATAAAAATAAAAATATTAAGCCAAGGTAAGTGTAAGAGGTGCCTTTTTTGATTTTTGTCATAGCAGCATACCTCCGTTCTCAGTATCATCAACCTTATTCATAATGCTCATTGATGCAAGAACAAAGAGCATAAGGATGATAGAAAGGCCAGAGCCTAAATTCCAGTTTCTTGCAAGAGTAAATTCCTGCTCGATAACATTTCCGATTAATAATACCTTTCCACCACCAAGTAGGTTTGAAACTACGAAGGATGAAAGTGCAGGAACAAATACCATGATTATTCCTGAAAGAATGCCATCCTTTGAAAGTGGAATAGTAATCTTAATGAATGTGTTAAGCCAGCTTGAACCTAAGTCGGAAGCGGCTTCTATTACTTCGTCATTAATCTTTGATAATGAATTATATATTGGCAAAATCATGTATGGTAAAAAGTCATATACCATTCCAAGAATAACGGCTACTTTAGTATAAAGAATATGAATAGTAGGAAGCCCAAGTGCTGAAAGGATTCCGTTTAATATACCGTTATTTGACAGGATATTTTGCCATGCAAGGATTCTAAGCATAAAATTCATCCACATCGGAAGGATGAAAAGAAATACTATGAAGCCTTTGTTTGTGATTTTCAGATTGTGAAGAATCAAAGCAACTGGATAAGCCATTATAAGGCAGATGACAGTTGTGATAAATGCAACCTGAATAGACAATCCAAGTGATTTAAGATGGATTGGGTCTGCAATAGCCAGCAAATTGGAAAGTGTAAAGCTTCCGTCTTGGGTATTAATTGCATAGCCTAGGATGTAAAACAAAGGTAGGATGGTGCATATTAATACCCATATTGCATAGGGAGCAGCAAGGAAGCTTGTGCGAAACCTATTAATCATCCTCCTTTAATACCTCCTCATCTTCAGACTCAGGTTTATTCATAATCTGGATGTTAAATGGTATTACATTCAATGAAACATGCTGTCCAACTTCATAATATTTAGTGGTATGAACTAACCATTCATAACCTCCACACTGAACATCTAATTCGTAATGAACACCCTTAAACAGGCAGTCGGTAATAACACCGTCCATAAAGCCCTTGCCAGGTGCATCAAGCTCTACATCTTCAGGTCGAATAACAACATCAACAGGCTTCATTGTTCCAAATCCCTTATCTACGCAAGGCACCTGAACACCTAAGAAGGAAACAAGCTCATCCTTAATCATGATACCTTCGATAATGTTACTTTCTCCGATGAAGTCAGCTACGAAGGCGTTTTCAGGTTCGTTATAGATATCCTCAGGTGTGCCTATCTGCTGAATGTAGCCCTGGTTCATAACAACGATAGTGTCAGACATTGTAAGGGCTTCCTCCTGGTCGTGTGTTACATATATAAATGTAATGCCAAGCTCCTGCTTGATTTTCATAAGCTCGTACTGCATGCTCTGTCTAAGCTTTAAATCAAGGGCGCCAAGAGGCTCATCTAAAAGAAGTACCTTTGGTTCGTTAACGATGGCTCTTGCGATAGCAATTCGCTGCTGCTGACCACCTGAAAGTGAATTGATGGAACGATTTTCAAAGCCATCAAGGTTTACAAGCTTAAGGGCGTACTTAATCTTGTCCGAAATATAGTCCTTTGATTTCTTTTGGATTTTTAATCCGAATGCAATGTTTTCCTCGATAGTCATGTGAGGAAAAAGGGCATATTTCTGGAAAACTGTGTTGATTGGGCGAAGATTAGCAGGCAATGCTGTAATGTCGTTGCCGTTAAGGTAAATCTTTCCCGAATCAGGCTTTTCGAACCCCCCTAGAAGTCGAAGTGTAGTTGTTTTTCCACAACCAGAAGGACCAAGTAAGGTAACAAAAGAGTTTTCCTTAACAGATAGGTCTAGTTCATCAAGAACCAGCTGTTTACCGTAGCTTTTTGATACGTGGTCGTATTGAATAAATTCCAACGTGGTATCCTCCATAAAACATATTAATATATACAAAAAGAGCTCCGAATCAGACTCGAACTGACGACCCCCTCATTACGAGTGAGGTGCTCTACCAACTGAGCTATCGGAGCGAATTGCTTGTAAAAACGAGCTCTATTATTTTCTATAACACCAGGAAAAATTTTAATATATAAAAGGAAAAAAATCAATTATATTGTTGAGAAAAGCAGAGGGTTTTATTATAATGACTTTTGTACAAATTTAAACATTTATTTAGGAGATATATATAATGGAAGCTAAGAAGAAAAACGTGACATCATTTGATTTTAGACAGTTCTTTACAAGAGATAATTTACCTCTTATATTTTTGATTATTTTAGGTGTTTTTGCAGTGGTAGCAATACTTGTTTCTATTTTCGCACTTGCAATCAACCCAGTTATTGCTTGTGTAATGGTTATTTTAGAGGCAGCTCTTGCAGCGACACTTAACAGAATCCCACTTTGGATTCATGGATTAGTATTTATCGCACAAATCGTTTGTGGAATTATTGCTTCGCAGGTTCCATTTATGATATTCATGGCGTTTATTTATGTTTTCGCAACAGCATTTTTATATGTATGGGCTAATAGATAATGAATAAAGTTAACTATCAAAAGAAATTAGATAATTTAATAGCAAGCTTAACCAAAGAAGGCCAAGTGCCTTCTTTATTATTACATAGTTGCTGTGCACCATGTAGCAGCTACTGTATTGAATATCTTAGTCAGTTTTTTAATGTCACTGTATTTTATTACAATCCAAACATTTATCCTGATGAAGAATATTACCATAGGGTTAAAGAGCAGCAGCGCTTCATATCCCAGTTTCCTACAAAGCATCCTGTTAAGTTTATAGAGGGCGATTATGATAAGGACAGCTTTTATGCCATCGCAAAGGGACTTGAGAAGGAACCGGAAAAGGGCAGAAGATGTCACAAATGCTACGACCTCAGACTTAGAAAAACTGCTACAGTAGCAAAGGATATAGGCTTTGATTATTTTACAACAACCCTTACTATCTCCCCTATGAAGGACTCACAGGTTCTTAATGAGATAGGAATCAATATAGGAAAAGAGCTAGGCGTTAATTGGTTACCTAGCGATTTCAAAAAGAAGGAAGGCTATAAAAGAAGTACAGAGATTTCTAAGGAATATGATATGTACAGGCAGGATTATTGCGGCTGCGTGTATTCATATAATGAGAGACAATTGTTAAAGGCACAAAAAACGGAGGATTAGTTATGGCACAGTTGTGGGGTGGAAGATTCACCAAGTCTACAGACCAGATGGTTTATGATTTTAATGCATCTATCAGTTTTGACCAAAAGCTTTTTGCACAGGATTTACGTGGCAGTAGGGCACACGTTACCATGTTAGCTTCAGTTGGAGTTATTACTGATAAAGAACGTGATGAGATTTTGGCAGGACTAAAAAGCATTGAAGACGATGTTAATTCCGGTAAGCTTAAAATCACATCTGAGTATGAGGACATCCACAGCTTTGTAGAAGCTAATCTTATAGATAGAATAGGAGATGCTGGTAAAAAGCTTCACACAGGTCGAAGTCGTAACGATCAGGTGGCACTTGATATGAGACTTTACACTAGAGACCAGGTAGATGCTACATCAGAGCTTCTTGTTCATTTGTTAGAGACTATTCTTTCTATTATGGAAGAAAATATCGATACTATCATGCCTGGCTTTACACATCTTCAGAAGGCTCAGCCTATCACCCTTGCACATCATATGGGTGCCTATTTTGAGATGTTTAGAAGGGATGTTCTACGTCTTCATGATATTAGAATTCGTATGAACTATTGTCCACTTGGCTCTGGTGCTTTAGCTGGCACTACATATCCTTTGGATAGAATGCAAACAGCTGAGCTTATGGATTTCGATGGACCTACTCTTAATTCCATGGATGGTGTATCTGACAGAGATTATCTTATTGAATTCCTTTCAGCATTAGCTACAATCCAGATGCATCTTTCTCGTTTTTCAGAGGAAGTCATTATTTGGAATAGTAATGAGTACAGATTTGTGGAAATAGATGATGCATATTCTACTGGCTCATCTATTATGCCTCAGAAGAAAAACCCTGATATTGCAGAGCTTGTCAGAGGAAAAACAGGTCGTGTTTATGGCGCCTTAATGTCTCTTCTTACAACTATGAAGGGTATTCCTCTTGCTTACAACAAGGATATGCAGGAGGATAAGGAACAGGCTTTTGATGCTATTGAGACTGTCCAAAACTGCATTACTCTTTTTGATGGCATGCTTTCTACAATGTCATTTAATAAGGATGTAATGTCTGAAAGTGCTAAGAAGGGATTCACAAACGCCACTGATGCTGCAGATTATCTGGTAAATCATGGCGTGCCATTTAGAGATGCCCATGGTATTATTGGTCAGGTGGTTCTTTATTGTATCGAAAAAGGCATTAGTATAGATGATATGACTCTTGATGAATTAAAGGCCATTTCACCTGCCTTTGAAGAGGATATTTTTGATGCAATTTCAATGGAAACATGTGTAAATAAGAGACTTACTGTAGGTGCTCCAGGACGTGCTGCAATGGAAAAGGAAATTGCAGAGAGCAAAAAGTTTCTTGAATTGTGGTCTAAATAATCAAAAACGACTTGCATTTTTTAGTCACTTTGTTTATAATGCCATTTAACGACGGACAAATGTCCGCGACAGAAAAACATTTACTTAAATTATAAAGGAGAAGTTTGAAATGAGTGAGAAATTGAGAGTCGGTATTCTTGGTGGAACTGGTATGGTTGGTCAGAGATTTATTTCTCTACTTGAAAATCATCCTTGGTTTGAGGTGACAACTATCGCAGCCAGCCCACGTTCAGCTGGACAAAGATACGAGGATGCTGTTGGTGGTAGATGGAAGATGGATACTCCTATTCCTGAAGCCGTAAAGAATATCATTGTAAAGAATGTTAATGAAGTTGAGGAAGTAGCAAAAGAAGTTGATTTTGTTTTCTCGGCAGTGGACATGTCAAAGGATGAAATTAAGGCAATTGAAGAAGCTTATGCCAAGACAGAGACTCCGGTTGTTTCAAATAACTCTGCACATAGATGGACACCAGATGTACCAATGGTAGTTCCAGAAATCAATCCTCAGCACATGGAGGTTATTGAGTTCCAGAGAAAGAGACTTGGTACAACAAGAGGCTTTGTTGCAGTTAAGCCTAACTGCTCAATTCAGTCTTATGCACCAGTTCTTACTGCATGGAAGGAGTTTGAGCCATACGAGGTTGTTGTTACAACATATCAGGCTATCTCAGGTGATGGAAAGACATTTAAGGATTGGCCAGAGATGGAGGGAAACATTATTCCATTTATCTCAGGTGAGGAAGAGAAGTCAGAGAAGGAGCCACTTAGAATTTGGGGCGAAATTAAGGATGGCGTAATCGTTCCTGCTGATGATGTTAAAATTACTAGCCAGTGTATCCGTGTCCCAGTACTTAATGGACATACAGCAGCTGTATTTGTTAAGTTTAAAAAGAACCCTACAAAGCAGCAGCTTATCGATGCTATTAACAACTTCTCAGGTGTTCCACAGGAGTTAAAGCTTCCTAGCGCACCAAAGCAGTTTATCCGCTATATGGAAGAGGATAACCGCCCACAGGTATCCTTGGATGTTGATTATGAAAATGGCATGGGTATTTCAGTTGGACGTATCCGTGAAGATAGCATCTATGATTGGAAGTTCGTAGGTCTTAGCCATAATACTGTTCGTGGCGCTGCTGGTGGTGCAGTTTTATGCGCAGAATTATTAAAGGCTCAGGGCTATATCACAGCAAAATAATAATGTGGATTATAAATCCCGCACCTATTAATTTTAGGTGCGGGATTTTTTTTATTAAATTTAAATAAAACACTTTTTTAGTGTAGTCTGCTAAAGTAAAGTATGTTATTATATTATTCGAATTAGTATTATAAGGCATTATAATAGGGAGAATGGATTATGACACACACAAATGAATTGAAGAAATTGGAAGCTTTTTATCAATCATCAAACAATAATTTGCTTTTGGTGTATGGTAGAAAGGGTTGTGACAAAGAGGGGCTTTTAGATGAGTTCACTACCGGTAAATCGTATTTTTATTACAGAAGCCGTCAGTGTTCTGATGCAAAGCAGCTTCATTATATTAACCAGCAGATATCAGAGACCTATGATAAGCATGTTGCTGATGTTAGCTTTGAGGATGCATTCAAAAAGTTTAGATCAAAGGATGGTTCTAAGCTTGTCGTAATTATTGATGAAGCTCAGTATGCCATTAAAAAGACTAATGATTTATTCGAAAGCTTAATTTCTCTTAAGAATAAAAAGCTTTATCCTGGAAAGGTAATGATTATTTTAGTTAGTTCATCTATTGTATGGGGTAAGAATACAATAAATGAAATTATACCTACTGCAAAAAATGTTATTGATGAGTCAATAAAGCTTGAAAACCATTCATTCTTAGATGTAGTAAGAGCATTTCCTAGCTACAGTGTGGCACAGTGTGTTAGCACTTATGGAATCATTGGTGGTGTGTCAGAATATTTAGATAGATGGAATGGTAGAAAGTCTATAAAGGCTAATGTGTGTGAAAACATTTTATCCCCTAATGGATATTTATATTCAGCAGCTGAAGGCTATATCTCTTCTGAATTAAGAGAGCTTTCATGCTACGATACAATATTAGGCTCTATCGCAGCTGGTAACGAAAAGCTTAACGATTTGTTCGAGGATACTGGATATTCCAGAGCAAAGATATCTGTATATATGAAGAATCTTGCTGAGTTTGATGTAATCGATAAGGTTGTATCCTTTGAAACAGGGGGATGGGATAACACTAAAAAGGGTATATATAGAATAGTAGACCCATACATTAATTTCTGGTTTACATTTATTTATCCACATTTATCAGAGCTTATTTCATATACTCCGGAAAGATTTTATGATACCTTCATTGAGCCAAAGCTTGATAATTATTTACAGAAGTATTTCGTGGATGTTTGTAGCGAATACTTACACCTTCTTAATATGGTAGGACAGCTTCCAATTAAGCTTACAAAGATTGGAACATGGCTTGGAAAAGAAGGAACTATAGATGTTATCGGTCAAAGCAATAACAGAGAAAATGTTGTTGGTATCTGCAACTGGACTGAAAAGTCTATGAGCTATGATTCATACGAAAAGCTTCTTGTGTCTATGAAGCAGGCACGCATTACAGCCAATACAATATTCTTGTTCTCAGCTACTAGATTTGATAGTAAGCTTATGGAATTATCAAAAGAAAATAAATCTATTGTTCTGGTAGACATGACAGAGTTGTAATTGATATAATTAAATAGTTGATAAAAGCGTAAAGCCTTTGCAATGTTCTGCAAAGGCTTTGAATTTTATTAAATATAAAATTAATTTTTAGGGAGTTTAGTGATTTGGGAAAGAGCTTAATTATCACAGAGAAACCATCTGTTGCAAGAGACTTTGCAAGAGTTCTTAAGGTATCAGGGAATCAAAATGGATTTATCGAGAATAACGAATATGTTATAAGCTGGTGCTACGGCCATTTGGTTCAGATGGTTTACCCTGAGGAATACGATATTAAATACAAAAACTGGAACTTAGAGGATTTACCATTCCTTCCTAAAGAATATAAATATGGTGTAGTAGAATCAGCCAAAGACCAGTACAAGGTGGTTAATGGCTTGCTACACAGAGAAGATATAGATACAGTCTATTGGGCAGGTGACTCCGGAAAAGAAGGTCAGACCATCGAAGAAAACATTCGAAATTATGGTGGTGTTCGCGAGGGCATGACTGAGCTTAGAGTTTGGATTGATTCTCAAACTGATGATGAGATTCTTAGAGGCATTAGAGAAGCTAAGCCTATGAGCGATTACGCAAAGCTTGGCGCATCAGGCATCATGCGTACTATAGAAGATTACAGTCTGGGTATTAATTTCTCCAGAGCATTATCTGTTAAATATGGACGTTTAATTAACGATGCAGCTGCTACAACCAGTTATTCAGCTATAGCAATAGGTCG
>JAEEGL011125678.1_pt1 | contig 10572 bp, 10 predicted proteins | sample 9134231 | NCBI WGS metagenome assembly JAEEGL01 (sample SAMN16246548, study PRJNA631951) | gut metagenome | biome: gut microbiome; feature: rumen; material: fiber-attached | host: Bos | place: Iran: Karaj | collected 2018-10
AAAACGCAATTAAAGATTAATGAAGATAATATTACTAAAAAAACTTTAAAACGCAATTAAAGATTAATGAAGATAATATTACTAAAAAAACTTTAAAAGATTTAGATAATACAACCTATGAATCAGATAATATTAAAATTACATATTATTATGAAGGTAATAAAGAAGACGAAAGTAAGAAAGAAGAAGAAATTGAAAAATTAAAAGCTTCTATTGCACGTCGTGAAAAACTATTATCTAATGAAGCTTATGTTAATAAAGCTCCAAAGAACATTGTTGATATGGATCGTGAAAAATTAGCTGAAGAAAAGAAAAAGCTAGCATTGTTAGAAAAATAATGAGTTAATTATGAAAAAAAGAATTATAATTATAGCAATATTATTATTAATAATTCTTGGTGTTTTAATAGGAATTAATAAAGCAAGAAAAGAAAAAATATATACACCAGAAGAATTAGATATAACATTACGTAATATTTTAGAAGTAGAATTCTTAGATAAAGTAAGAGTATCAGAATTTGTTACTTTAAAAGAAGGCAAAATAAAAGATAATTATTTAATTGACACTACTGTGATTGGTGAGAAAACAGTAGATTTTGTCTTGCAAAAAAAGAATAGAGATTATAAATCAAGTTTTGTTATTAAAGTAGTTGATTCTACTGAACCAATTGTATGGTTAAAAAGTAATTATTATGTTACTAAAGGTATGGAAGATAACTTGAAAGACAAAATAATGTGTGGAGATAATTATGATGATAATCCAACTTGTGAAATAATAGGTGAGTATGATTTAAATACAGCTGGTTCATATGCTTTGCAATTTTCAGCTACTGATGGTAGTGGTAATAAAACAATTAAAGACTTTACATTAACTGTTAAAGAACCAATTCCGAGTAGTAATAAAAGTAGTGATGATAATAAAGAAAAGCAAGTAACAAAAAAGACATATTTTAGTGACATTATAAGCAAACATAAAAACGAGAATACCCAAATAGGTATAGATATATCTAAATGGCAAGGGGATGTAGATTTTTATGCTTTAAAAGAAGCAGGTGTTGAATTTGTTATTATCCGTGTTGGTAGTTCAAAAGGTATTGGCAAAGAACGTTTTGTAGATTCTAAATTTGAACAAAATATAACTAGAGCAAATGAAGCGGGAATTCCTGTAGGAATATATTATTATTCATATGCTAATAGTAGTAAAAGTGCCATCGCAGACGCAAAATGGATATTAAAACAAATAAAGGGTTATCAAGTTGATTTACCTATAGCTTTTGACTGGGAAAACTGGTCAAATTATAATGAATATCATTTAAGTTTCTATAAACTAACTAAGATGGCTGAAGACTACTTAGATGTCTTTAAGGATGCAGATTATGATGGAATGCTTTATAGTAGTAAAACGTATTTAGAAAACATTTGGTTAAAGACTAATTATGATAAATGGTTAGCTCATTATGTGGATAATACTACATATGAAGGAGACTATTCTTTTTGGCAACTTTGTGATAATGGACGTGTTGATGGTATCAATGGTGATGTAGACATAGATATTAGGTATTTAAACTAAAATGTTATTGCGAATATTGTATAATTATGCTATTATTAATATAGTATAGGGTAAAGGTGATTCGCAAGTGGAAGAAGAAAAAAGTTTATTATCCCAAAAAGGCTTTACTGTTATTGATCCAATTCGTTTTACAATCGCAGTAAAAAAGGCTAATGGTCTTAAGAATTTTGTCGATAATTCTGTTGAATTGGAACAAAAAGCATTACAAGAACAAGCTAGTAAAGAAATAAGTATTGAAGATTATCAATCATTTGCTAATAATGTAAATACATACATTAATGTTTTTGAACAAGCTTTTTTAGATATTGAAAAAGATAATAAAGAAGCAGATCCTAAAGTAATAAAAGAAGTAGAAGCTGCAATTCAAAATATGCGTAATACTTTATCTAGTGGCGATGAATTCCGTGGAATTGAAGAAGATTTTAAAAAACAAAAAGATAGTTTTGATGAAATTAAAAAACAAATTATAGAATGGCGTAGTCTTCCAATTGATGAAGCTAAAAAAGATTCAAGAAATCAAAGTATTGAAAAGCTTGCTGAACAATATGGAGCAGCTTTAGATAAATATAAAGAAGCAAAACAAGCATATGACAGTAAAAAAGCAGATCTAAAAAAACATATAAACGATACTAATATTCAAGATATGAAAAATGAATTATTCCATCAATTAGTTATAATTGAGGATAATTTCAATAAATCAGAATTTTATCATATTTATGGAGTAAATGAAGCTCTTCAAGCCTTAAAAGGCGGTATTGAAATGGAAATTGGTATGTTTGGTATATCTTTAGGAGATGATAGCAATACCAGATCATTTGAAGAATTCTGTAAACGTTCAGGTATTCAAAAAACTAGTGCTAAAACTATAACTGAACCAAAAGAGGAAATTGTTGAAAAAGAAGAAAAAGAAGAAATAAAAGAAGCTGAAGAAGTTATAGATGATGCTATAAAGGACAGCATTAAAAAAAGTGCAGGATTAAATCAAAATGAATTAATAAAAACACCGGTTGATGAACCTGAAGATGAAGAAAAACAAGCACCTCCAGTATCAAGTGAAACTGAAGATGATATTAGAAATAAAATAATAGCTGGCTTAGATTCAAAAAACGATGAACCAACAGAAGTTCCAGTTTCAACTTCTGAAGCTACATCAGTTGAAGAATCTGTCCCAGTATCTGAACCAGTTCAACAAGAAGGACAAGAAAGTGTATATACACCAGATGATATTTTGCCATATATAGATAATTCATATAAAAAGCCTGAAGAAGAACAATCAACGGAAGAGCAAAAGAAAGACTCATTTACTAATTTCTTTGATATCCCTAATATTGAAGAACCAGCAATTGATAATCCATTTAAACCATTAATACCAGAAGAAAATGAAAGTGTACAACCTCCAGAAAATAATGGTGAAGATATTCATAAAGATATTGAATCAACAGATGATAAACGAGAAGAAGATGCATTATTGGATAGTATAGTTACTGATATACCATTTAATGAACAACCAGAAGCACCAGAAGTAAAAGATGCGGCATATGAACCAACAGTAGAAGAGCAACCTGTTGAAGAACAAAATGATGAAGTAGAAGTGAAAGAATATAAAGAAACAGTTGAAGCACCTAAACCTACATTAAAACAAAAAATTAAAGGCGTTAGAAAATCAGTTAGTAATAAATATTTGAAAGCAGTAATGCAATCAAGTGCAATTAGTGGAATAGCAATGAAATTCTCAAATACAAGTAGTAAGGTTTCTGAAGCAGTAATAACTGCAGGATTAGCATCAAGTGTTAAGAAACTAGGCGATAAAATGAAGAATTTTGGTCAATTGAATAGAGAATTATTTGTTAATGATGATACTAAACCAGCAACAGAACAAGTAAGTGATATCTTTGCTACAGTAAAAGATAAATTCTTAGTTGCTTATAGTAGTATTAAAACAAAAATAAAACAACAAATTACAGAGAACGCTTCCCAACATGAACAATATGCTGAAGCCCTTGAAAATCAATTAAAAGAAGGGGAAGGAGTTGCAAGATAATGAATATAAATAGTGTGATTACTTTAGAAGATGAATTTAAGTGTTTGTTACTAGATAAAACAAATTATGATAATGATAATTATTATTTAGCAGTTGCCTTAGATGAAAACAATCAACCAATTGAAGATTATGCAGTATTAAAAGAAATAATTGAAAACAATGAAATATTTGTTGAAAAAATTGAAGATGAGAATACTTTAGAAAAAGTATTACATACATTTACTAAGAATTTTAATAATCTAGTAGATGAATTAACTGCTGAAGATTTATAAGTCACTTAGGTGACTTTTTTATTGAAAAAAAGGGTATAAAATAATATACTATTTATATGAGATGGGTTATTTGCTATAAGGAGATATAATTATGCTTATAGAATTAGAGAATTTTTTAATATATCTTGATAAAGAATTAAATTATTCTGATAAGACTATTATTAGTTATAAAAAAGATATCTTAGATTATATAGAATATATTGATAAGAACAATATTGATTATAAAAATATTACTTATAATCAAATCAGAGATTATTTAAAATACCTAGATACTTTAAAATTAAAGAATAGTTCTATATCTAGAAAACTTAGTTCTATTCGTAGTTTTTATAATTATTTATTATTAAATAATATTATTCAAGATAATAAGTTTTTGAGTATAAAAAATCCTAAAATAGAGAAAAGATTACCAAACTTTTTAAATTATAATGAAATAAGTGATTTATTAAATGGAATTGATACAAGCAGTATAAAAGGATTAAGAAATAGATTAATTATTGAGTTATTGTATGCAACTGGATGTCGTGTTGGTGAATTATGTAAAATTAAGATTCAAGATATAAACGAAAGTAATAAAACTATTAGAATACATGGTAAGGGTTCTAAAGAAAGAATAGTGTTTTATGGTGAATATGCTCAAGATTATTTAAATAGATATTTAGATAAAAGAGATGAGTTATTAACTGATAAAAAAACAGACTATTTGTTAATCTCTGACAGTAATAAACCTATCGAAGTATATGATGTTGAAAATATAGTATCTAAGATAGTACATGATATATCATTAAAACATCATGTAACGCCCCATACATTAAGACATACATTTGCTACCCATTTATTAAATAATGGGGCAGATATAAAAAGTGTTCAAGAATTATTGGGACATAGTAGTTTGAATACAACAGGTATTTATACCCATATAACTAGTGATAGATTAAAAGATGTATATTTAAAAAGTTTTCCAAGAAAGGAGAAAAAATAATGAATAAAATATTGGAATGTAAGAATTTATACAAGAAATTAGGTAAAAAGCAAATATTAAAAGATGTATCTTTTGATATTTATGAAGGCGATATAATGGCTTTTATTGGGCCAAATGGAGCAGGTAAAACAACGACTATTAAATTAATCTTAGGATTACAAAGTATTGATAAGGGTTCAGTTATAATAAATGGTTATAATGTTAAAACTGATTTTGTTAAGGCAATAGAAAGAGTAGGGTGTATTGTTGAAAATCCAGATGTTTATATGTATTTATCTGGTTATGATAATTTAAAACTAATAGCTAATACTTATAAAAACATTAGTAAAGAAAAAATAGATGAATTAGTGGATTTAGTTGGTTTAGAAAGAAGAATTAAGGATAAAGTAAGTAAGTATTCTTTAGGTATGCGTCAAAGATTAGGAATTGCTATCGATTTAATAAATGATCCTAATATATTAATATTAGATGAACCAACAAATGGTTTAGATCCGGAAGGTATTAAAGATTTACGTAATTTATTAAAAAAACTTGCTAAGGAAAAGAATATGGGAATTCTTATATCTAGTCACAACTTAGCTGAATTAGAAAGTTTCTGTTCTAAAGTGTGTGTAATCTCAGATGGTGAAATAATAGATTACAATGATATTAAGAAGTTTAAACATGTAGATAATGTATATAGAATAATAGTTGATGATACATCAAAGATAAAACTAAAGGATATGAAAAATGTTAAAAAGACATCATTTGAAATAAATGCTTCAAAAGAACAAATATCTAAAATAATTAAAGAATTAGTAAAACAAGATATAGATATATATGAAGTTGTAGAATTAGAATTATCTTTAGAAGAGGCATTCTTACAAAAGGCAGGAGGTAATAAAATTGATTAGTTTAATAAAAAATGAATTATATAAATTGTTTCATAAAAAAGCAACAATAATTGTTCTTATAATTACTGTGTTATTTCAAATATTAACTAATTATATTTATAGTACTAGTTCCTCATATGAGTATTTTGGTAATACATCTGAAAATAAACAATATCTTGAGGAACAAATAAAAGATATTGAAAACAATAATGGTAGTTTAGAAGATTTAGTTAGTTATAAGTCAGAATTAGATATAATAAATGCTTCAGAAAAATATAAAGATAGTGAATGGAAGCAAGAAATAATTAATTCTAGTTATTATGAATTAGTTAATAATTATTATACAGCATCAATTATTACTAAAGATAAGACAGCTGAGGCTAAGTATCTAAAAGAAAAAGATGAATACTTTGTTAATTTAGATAATGATAATTGGCAATATTTTGCTCAAAAAACAATTAAAGATGATAATGATTTGATAACTAGTCTAGATAAACAATTAGCAGCTACAACAAGTAAAATTGAACAAGATAATATTACTATACAAATAGAATCTTTAAAACATGAAATAGAATTAGAAGAATATCGTTTAAATAATGATGTTGGTTATACTGGTTATTTATCTGATGCTATACGAGATGCTAACGCAATGTATAGTTCTGTATTAACATATAATAATAGTAAAAATGAAAATGAAAGAGATTATTTAGAACAAGATGTTAAATCATATTATGAGAATAAATATATTCTTGATAATAAAACAGATGTTAATAATGAATCTACTTTACAAGGAGTAATTAAGAATCTATATGATGAATTATCATTTATGATATTTGTATTTGTTATAATGATATCTGGTTCAATAGTAAGTGAAGAATTTAATAAAGGTACAATAAAGAATTTATTAACTATACCACATACTAGATCATCTATATTGTTATCAAAATATATTACAGTATTATTAATGATACCATTTATAGTGTTATTTATATTTGGAATGGAATTTATAATAGGTGGCTTATTCTTTGGCTTCTCATCCTTGGATGTTCCAGTTATTAATTATGTAGTATCAACAGGTAACATGTCTGTGATGAGTTCTATGAGTTATTATTTCTTAATTGCTGCGACTAAGATACCAATAGTATTATTACTTGGAACATTAGCGTTTAGCTTATCAGTATTATTAGGTAATACTGCATTTAGTATTGCCATTACATTCTGTGGTTATATTGGGGCAGGAATTATTAATAGTTTAGCTATGGCTTTTGATATTAAATTCTTGAATTACTTTGTAACAACTAATTGGGATTTTTCAGTACATTTATTTGGGGGAGAATCAATGTTTGGTTTAAGTATTACACATTCTATAATAGTATGTTTAGTATATTATTTTATAATGTTAATTACAGATTTCATATTCTTTAAGAAAAAGAATATAAAAAATATATAAAAAAATAGTTATAATAACTATTTTTTTCTTTTACTTACTAAATAACTATTTACTTTTTCTACTTTGGCTTTATGGCCACCAATTAAGAATACACACCCAGCAATTATTACAAGAGTTCCAAGTACATAGTTAGCATTGCTAGCATGATTAATGATTTCCTCAATTATTAAAAAAGTTCCATATAGCAGGCAAACAACTCCATAAATGAATATTCTTTTAAATCTTTTTTTGTTTTCTTCACCCGCAGAAGTAGCATAATAGTTCTTAATTGCTTCTTTTTGTTCTGCTTTACTTAACCTTTGAAAGACATTTTTCATAATAACAACCTCAGTTTAATTTTACCATAATAAATGAATTTTTTAAATTGTTTGTTTATTTTTTTAAGTTTTTGTGTTACAATCTTGTATGTAATGGTTTATGTCTCCTTAGCTCAGCTGGTAGAGCAACTGACTCTTAATCAGTGGGTCTAGGGTTCGAATCCCTAAGGGGACACCATTATTGTTTTATTTATAATACTATTTACAAGCAATAGTTATTATAGTATAATCATTATACGTTGCATTATTTAGCATTAAATACTTGCAATAAATCATTATTTATTATAAAATGAAATAGGTTTTAGAAATGGGCTTGTAGCTCAGCTGGTTAGAGCGCACGCCTGATAAGCGTGAGGTCGGAGGTTCAAGTCCCCCCAGGCCCACCATTTTTTTGGCCCGTTGGTGAAGTGGTTTAACACACATGCCTTTCACGCATGCATTCATGGGTTCAAATCCCGTACGGGTCACCATGAAGAATAATAATCTCACATAGTGAGATTTTTTAATGCATAAAAAAACTGTTTATAAAACAGTTATTAACAAATTAATGGCGGAGTAGGAGAGATTTGAACTCTCGCACCAGTTACCCGGTCTACACCCTTAGCAGGGGCGCCTCTTCAGCCTCTTGAGTACTACTCCACAACCAAGCTACATGATAATTTTAATATAAAAGCAGCCGATTGTCAAATATTAGTCCGATAAAACAAGGTTTCTAATATCGTCTATAAAACGTTGCATAAGAACTAAATAACTATCATCATCCATTGAATTATTAATCATAGATCCCATATAAATAGTATTAACATTATTTTCAGTTATTAAATTATTCGCCGCTTCAGATACATAATCACTCTTAATAATTGATTTATATGTTCCTTTTTTTATAGCTGAATCTACATTACTTATCGTTGTTTCAGTTGCACTATCTTCATCTAAAGATATAACATTAAAACCATAGTTTTGTAAGTAATTAAAGATGTCATCTGTTACAACTATAGTATTAGTTCCTTTATTTGCTGCTTCTTTACCAATAGATCTTAAATCTGCATCCATTAAAGATAATACTTCAGCAAATTCATCATATTTATTATTAATATCATCTATTATTTTAGGACTCTTTAAGTATTCAATTAAACTATCTTTTAAATTCTTAGCTAACATCAAATAATTATTAGGACTCATCCATAATTCTTCAATGTTATATGTATATGATAAACCAGATGATACATCAATAATTAATAAATTCTTATCCTTATTAATTAAATTCTTAGTTATTTCCTTTTCATTACTTTTACCATTATAAACAAATAAATCACCTTTAGAGTATTCTTTTATTTGTTTAGTAGTTAAAGTATAACTATATACATCAACATCTTGTGGATATATACTAGATACTTCTGCATAATCTCCATATAAAGTGTTAACTAAGTATTCTAAAGGATAAACAGTAGTATAAATAGTTGCATCCTCTAAATTATCTTTTATAAAACTACACCCAGTAGTTAAAAAAATCGCTACTAAAAGCAAAAATAGTTTTTTCATTATAAATTGTCCTCCTTATCAGGAACATTATCTATCCCGTATGCACCACCTGGATGACAACGAGATATTCTTTTCAATCCCAATTTTATTCCTTTTATTACACCAAATTTTTCAATAGCTTCAATCATATATTCACTACACGTTGGTTGAAAACGACACATTTTGTGTGATATAAGAGGTATTACTTGATAACCCCTAATTAAGTATATTATTATGGTTTTCAAAATAACCACCTATAAACATTTTACTATATTTTATTTTTTTTGTAAATTAATTAAGTTCCCATTTCCTATAAAGTTTGGTATAATATTGGAAGAATGGGTGATATAAATGGATTTTTTAAAACAATTTAATATAAACATAAAAAATCAATCATTATTAAAAACTGCATTAACTCACAGTAGTTATTCAAATGAACATAAAGGTTTAGAAAACTATGAACGTTTAGAGTTTTTAGGAGATGCTGTTTTAGAAGTAGTAACAAGTGAATATTTTTATTTAAATACATCTTTTAAAGAAGGCGAAATGACTAAGCATCGTGCTTGTTTTGTCTGCGAGAATGCCTTAGCAACATATGCTAAAAGTATTGGCTTAGATAAAGAAATCCTTTTAGGTGAAGGTCAAAAGAATAATTTAAATGATACAATTATTGCTGATGTTTTTGAAGCCCTAATTGGTTGTATATATTTAGATCAAGGTTTTGATACAGTAAAATCATTTATTGATAGTATTATTATTCCATACATTGAAAAAGATTATAATTTTAATAAAGATTACAAAAGTCTATTACAAGAATTTGTTCAAACAGATAAAAAGTCATTAGAATATGAAGTAGTTAAAGAATATGGTATGGCTCACGAAAAGACTTTTGAAGTTGTTGTTAAAATTGATAATATTGTATATGGTAAAGGAATTGGCAAGAGTAAAAAAGAAGCAGAACAAAATGCTGCTTTTGATGCCTATCAAAAAAGTGCTAGATAGGTGATTATATGTATTTAAAAAGTATTAGAATTCAAGGCTTTAAATCCTTTGCTGATAAGCTAGATTTAGAGATTAATAAAGGGATAACAGGGATAGTTGGCCCTAATGGGTCAGGTAAATCAAACATTGTTGATGCAGTAAGATGGGTATTAGGTGAACAATCCATCAAATCTTTGCGTGGTTCATCATCAATGAGTGATGTTATTTTTAATGGCTCAGATTCACGTGAGGCCCAAAAAAGAGCTATGGTTGCTTTAGCATTTGATAATGCTGATCATTACTTAAATAGCGAATTCCAAGAAGTTGAAGTAAAAAGAGTTGTTTATTCAACTGGTGAAAATGAATATTACATTAATAATTCCAAAGTCCGTTTAAAAGACATCACAGATTTATTCATTGAAAGTGGTGCTGGTTCAGGTGCATTTAATATTATTTCGCAAGGTAATGTCACAGATATAGTTAATTCCAAAAGCCAAGACAGAAGATTAATATTTGAATCAGCCGCGGGCGTTTTAAAGTATAAAAAAAGAAAAGAAGAATCTTTAA
>JAEEGL011145070.1_pt1 | contig 10572 bp, 6 predicted proteins | sample 9134231 | NCBI WGS metagenome assembly JAEEGL01 (sample SAMN16246548, study PRJNA631951) | gut metagenome | biome: gut microbiome; feature: rumen; material: fiber-attached | host: Bos | place: Iran: Karaj | collected 2018-10
AACAATGATTGCACTGTTTAATTCCCCAGTCGCTTCTTTCATTTAAATCACCTATCTAAAATAAAAAGCCTAAGCAAATTCGGCTATTATCGAAATAATAGATTTAAATTCGCCTAAGCCTATTTTTAATTTAAATTATTTACTTTCTTCTCTATTATAATTTGCATTATTATCGCAAGTTCTTTCAGCTTTTTTCTTACCGTTTGTAAATACACATTTGTAATCAGTACACTCAACGCCTTCACCTTTGTAAGCTCCTTTAGAGTCTACAGAGTTACAAGCAGTAGTTAAAGCTAAAGATGCTTGGATACTTGGCCATACGAATGCATAGAAGAATGCTGCAACAGCTGCAATAGCAACAACAGTAATAACTGTCATATTTAATTCTCCAGTTGCCTCTTTCATTTATACATCAAATCCTTTCTCTATCTTAACTAAATTATAACATTAAGATTTTTTGTTTTCAATTATTTTTATGTAAATAGACAATGCCTTGTCTTACTTACCCATCATATGAATAACGGCAACTACTAAGAATACCATTACTCCTACACCAGTAGAAACTAACATGCTCATCGTCTTACTTTCCATCTTCTCTAATCTTTCTTTATATCTAGTCTCTCTAGCTTTTTCTTGAAGATTAGAAATAGTCTTTGAGAAAGTTAACAATTGCTCTTGTTTTCTTTCTTGTCTACCTAAACTTAAACGATATAACAAACGCATCATACGCATTGAATCTCTAACTGGATAAGCTTGCGCAAATTCCATATAAGGATTAATAGTTGAATCACCAGCATTTATCTTGTTGATCATATCAACTAATCCTTCTCTAAATACTTCTGGAGCATCAGCAATAGATTTACCTAATGCTACTGGAACTGTATAGTGTTGAATCAAAATCTCTAAACCTTTTAAGTAGTGTGGTAACATTGAGTCAATTAACATTAAGTGAGATTTATAGTATTTCTTAAGGTTACTATAATCCATCTTAAACATTAAATAACCACCAACACAAGCAAATACGATTTTTACGATAGATAAACTAGAAATAAAGATAAATAGTAATAAAACAATAACTATTAAACCATTTCTAATTCTCTTTTGAAACAATACTTCAGAGTCTACTCCTTCACCATATTTAGCTTTTACTAAGAAGTCATAATCTTCTTCTTTTAATTTCATAAAGATGTCTTGGTTATCTTGAATAAATTTATTAGGTTTAATAAAACCATTAATAGATAATACTGCAAATACAATAATACCTAATAGTAATATCTCTATATACATATCTATTCAACCCCCACATCTTCGTTATAATATTTCTCACCAGTTATTAAGAAATAACAATCAACTATAATAATAATGTGAAGAATTACTTTAACATACCATTTTTCTAACAACTCTAAGTATGTTGCTCTACCTAACAATAATTCCATTGCCATAACAAGTAAGAACAATGACATACCGAATGTTAAGAACTTAGTATGGAATGTCTTTCTATCCATTTGGTCTTTATATACACCTTCAACTAAAGCATCGATATCCATTGACATAAGTTCAAGAGCTTCACCAGAATCTCTTGCACCTTCTTTAGTAATTTGTAAGAACAATTGATGCATATTCTTAACCATATAATATGGATATAATTCATTAAAGAAATCTATTGATTGATCAATAGTACCATTATCATAAGACATTTGAATCATTATCTTAACATCTCTTAATACTGGATCTTCTAAAATACCAGAATCTCTAACACCTTCTAATGATTTAACGAAGGATTGAGTGGTATTAAATTCCATAATAACATTAGTAGTATATACTTGAATTTGTTCAAATATATATTCACTATATACTCTTTGAGCTCTTAAATAAGCTAGATAAGGTATAAAACAAATAGCAATAACAACATATAATGCTGTAATAGGAATACTGTAGAAATAAATATAAGATATTAATCCTGCAGCTCCACCAATGATTAATACTTGGACAGCATAATCTTTAGCAGTATAGTTCATACCCAATTCTTTTATCTTTTTACTAACTTCTTGGAAGCTAAATGGAGCATATGTATTATAAACATTAGAAATAGATTCTCCCATGAACTTATATACATTATCTCCAGTATTAAAACGATAAGAAAGAACGAATATTGCAATAAATAATAAGATAATTAATTCCATATTATCACCTTACCCTATCTATCCTACTGGCTGTGTTGCTGTTGTTGCAGTTGGATTAACTGGCTTAACAGTAACAGGTTGAACTTGAACAGAACTACTTGCACCCATCACTGCAGCTTGAGGAACTGCCTGAGGTGCAGGAGTTTGTACAGCTTGCGCTTGAACTGGAGCCGTAGCTTGTGCAGGAGCAACTTGTTGAGGAGCTACTGCTTGAGCTTGTGCTGCTGCTGGTACTGACTCTTGTGCAGCTACAACAGGTTGTTGTGCTGCTGCTGGTGCAGTTGATGCAGCTTGAGCAGGCTGAGTTGTTGGCGCAGGTGCTGCTGGTGTTGCTGGAGTTGCTGCCGCAGTTGCTTGTGCAGGTGCTTGAGGCGCTGCAGGTTGTGCAGGAGCCTGTGCAGGTGCTTGAGCTTGTGCTGGCACAGCTTGTGCAGCTGGCGCCTCTGAATTACCTTCATTCATCTTAAATGGATCTTCAGTTCCAGAAGCCACTGCTTTTTTATTTGCTAAATTATCTTCAGAAGAATCTCTAACACCGGTAGAATCTTCTTTAGTTTCAGCATCACCAAGTCCAAAAATATCATCACTATCGAAATAAACATTACCGATAGCTAAATAATCTATTAATTTCTTTGTTGGGTTACGTAATGTTACTTTACCTTCCAAAGTTTTTTGATATAAAATGTTAGTCTTAGGTTTATTATCATCATCTACATAGAACTCACATATTTCCATGATTTCACGTTGGAAACGATCTAACGCTCTAGAATAATAACCTTTAACATATATACCAATTTGAACATATCTATGAATTGATGATAGATATTGTTCAATATCTTGACTACCTTCCAATAAGGCATACATACGCATTGGTATACTAGCTGCTTTATCGGCATGGATAGTAGATATGATATGGTGACCAGAAGAAATAGAGTTACGTACGGCCATAACTGCTTCTGCAGAACGAACCTCGGCTAATAGAATCCATATTGGGTTCTGTCTCATACAAGCAACCAACGCATCTGTATAAGATGCGATGTTGTTTGTCTTCATTGCCACTATATCACGATGAGGGAAAATTCTATCTAAGTGAAGTTCCAATGTATCCTCAATAGATATTATCTTCTCATCTTCTTTTGTATTACTAGCTAGATATTTAACTAGCTCAGTTTTACCTGAACCAGTTTCTCCAGCTACCATAATATTACAATGTCCCCAAACACATTTGATTAAGAAATCATGCATTTGTTCTGTAATATATTGTTCATTTAATAATTTAGTTTTATTTAATCTGATTTTTGCAGGTGTCTTACGAATCAAACATGCTATACCATTGGTAGCAATTGAATCATGAACAAAGTTCATACGAAGTTCAGCACTCTCTGCATCCAAGAATGGATGAGCCATGTTGAATGTTTTACCCATAACGTTTGCACATTGGAAAGCAAGTTTTTCCATAAATGCATTGTTTATTGCTGGTCGCTCAACTTGATATACACCTTTAGATAATGTCTTCAACCATACTTGTCCGCTATTACTATAGGAAATATCGGTTACATCGTCTTGTTCTAGGAACTCAGACAATGGACCAAAATCCATCTGCGAGAAGACATTTTTCTCGTCCATATAAACACCTTCTTTTTATTCTTGCTAATTATTTATTTTACTTATCTTTTTCGCCATTTTCAGTAACTATATCAGTATTTTCATTTGGAATAGATACAGTCTTAGCTAAGATAAATTCTCTTAAGTAATCATTTTCAACCTTCTTAGCAGCAGCACTAGAAGAATATGAAGCATTTCTTGGTACTGGTACTAATTCTATTCCATCTAATCTCTTAGCTTTTTCAAGTAATAAGAAATATTCTTCAGGAACAGAGAATAACAATACTGATGGTTGTCCAACATTTGATCTGTCAGTAAATACATTGTTACCTTCATCATCTTTAACAGCTAATACTTTAATTGATGATATTAATCTACCAAAGATTAACAAGTCATCTTCATCTCTAGCTGTCATATATAAGTCGATTTTATTACCAGGGTAAATTGAATTACCGTAAGTACTATTATTATCAACAGGTAACCAGAAAATTGTTTCTCCATCAGGTATATTTGAGAAGATTGAATCTGGTTTATCAGAGCTCTTCATTACATTAGTTTTAAAGAAGAAACTAAACTCAGAGATCTTAGAATCATAAGATACCAATCTACCAACTATACATGAATCTGAATCTTCACTAGCACAATTAACTGTTGTTATAACACTAGATCCCATACTCTTTACTAAGTCACCAGGAACTTCAGTTAAACCTACAGCATCTTCTGTAATAACTTCACCAGCTTTTAATGTTCTCTTCGCATATGGAAGATTAGTTGGTTGTAATGATTGATTAACTCTCCAAGTGTAACCTAAATAAAGAACTACAACACCTAACAACACACCAATAATTGTTACAGTATTCTTGTTACTTAAAAATTTTTTAAAAGGCGTTAATAAATTTCCCATTTTTATTCCTTCTTTCCTTAATCATAATAAGAGCATCTCAGCTTAGAAATTGACATACCCTCACAAGGAGGATTCTCGCATCCATCAGGAGGAGGTACATTATCCAACTCTAAAATTAAATCTATACTATTTGAAACATCTAAGTCTGTTCTATCTTCTCCTATTACAAAACTAGATGTTTTAGTAGTAATTTTTACACTTACCTTTGGAGGTGATTCATACAAATCGTAAAAATCGATTTGATATGTATCAGTTAAAGATACGGATTGAGAGAATCTCCTTAGGAAATTCTCTACAAACACTTCTTTAATTATTCTAATTTGACCAGTTTGAGCGTAATAAGCATAATCAACTGAATCATTCAAAGCTGCTGAAGCAACTTCTTTTAATGCATAATAATCTTGTGTATCAGTAGTTGTTGCATCGTTTACTAAGAACATTACTGCTATAACAAATATACCAAGTAATATTATCCAATAACCCCAATATGACTCTTTCATCTTATTCGCTCCCTTCTATTTAAATGCTAGTCTTGAATATGGTTCTACATCTGAACCAGCAGGATGATTTGTCGTTGGTTGAACAACATCTATCCATCTACAATCTTTATAATCAGCAGTTGTAGATTCATCCTTATCTTTAACATCCTTATATAACTTAGTTCCTTTACCCTTATAATCAGGATTATTCTCTTGATCACTACCTTTATGTTCAATGATCATGAAACATACAGCTTCTTTATTAGTTAATACTGCATCTTTATATTCTTTTGTAACATAAGGTGCTGCATTTTGCTCTAAGAATAAGCTTCCATAGTGTGAGAAATGAACTTGGCTAGTAGCCGCATTGTTATAATACATCTTTCCTAACCAGTTATCAGTATCATTATTTTGATATCTAATAGATCCATACATCTTTAATGTATTGATATTTGGTTGGAAACCATAAGCTTCATTATATTTTCTAATACCAGACATTGCAGAAGGTGTTAATGTATATGAATATTCTGGAGTTTGATCATATACTTTATTAGCATTATCTTCGATATATGCCTTTAACATTGCACCTTGTGCAGTAAATTGGCCGACACCACTAACTGTATAATATGATTCAGGTGTCCAAATAGAACTTACTTCAGTCTTATCTCTATTTGCCATAATATCACCCAATGTGACAGTTGAAGCAAAGTATCCTAACTTACCTTCAGAACCAACAGTTGGTGATGAGAAGTTAGATACTTTATAATCATATCCAGATATAGCTAACGCTTCAGCTGTATTAATCTTACGATTATCAGTTCCATCATTAACATAGTTAGCAATACCAGATCCTACTACTGTTGTATGAGTATCAATACCATCAGCACAACATAAGCATATTTCTTCAATTACTTCGTAGAAGCAAATACGGTTATTATTACTGAATATTGCAGTAGGTCCACCCATTAATCTACCTACAGTAGCATCTGAGTACATACCAATTTGTGATAATTTATATCTATATGTATAAATATTTCTTGGTGTCTTAAGCATTACCGGATAAACTGAGTTTTCAACTTGAGATGTTCCGAATGGAGACCAGTATTGAATCTTATCAGCTCCAGATGATGGATGTAATTTAGCATAATTCTTTAATGATTTAGCATAAATCTTAACATCTGTAATCTTATTAATATACCAAGTATATTCACTCTTGTAATAACTACTATCGCTTATAGAACGTTTAATGTAGTTGTATACCAAGTATGTGAATGTAACATCGAAGCAGCCATCATCAGTACTCCAGTGTTGCATGTGTCCACTTTGTTCCTTAGTAGCTCCAACGATTGCCATTCCTTCTCCACCAGCTGCACATACAATCTTTGTAATTGATGATGTTTCTAATGGAGTTGTTTCAACGCCATCAGCATCATAAGAGCCTTCTACCTTAGCTCCACAATCATAAGATTGAGGATCAACGTCACACTTATAATAAGTTGAATGACGAGCAGCAGTCTCTATTAATTCTGGACAGCCATTAGCGTTCTTTTCATCGTTAGTATCACATTTTTCATTTAATTCTTTATTTCTTACTAATCTATTGTTGCTTCCAATTTCTTTCATGTATTCTTTTTCATCATACTCGAAAGTAATAATTGGATCGAATGTTGACATAATTGCTGCGCCGCTTCCGCTCTTAGAATCTTTAGTCATTAATTGGAAGTAGTCACAAGCAGCCATCATACCAGCATAAGATGATAATTGTGAGTTGGCACCTTGCATTGCACCTTGGTGTCCACCAGGATTCATTTCACCAATCTTTTCAAGTTCAACTAATTCTCTAGCTTCATCTTCAGTTGGTTTATGATCAAACTTACATGAACCAGCAGTTCCTTTAGATGTATCCATAGCTTCACCAAGCTTATATGGAAGGATCTCATCTGGTTTTATATAACCATAGTATGAAGTTGCTTCATCACACCATGCACCATAAGTATCACAATTCTTCATTGAATCTAATGTTGAGTTTTCAGGATAATCTTTAGGTCCATCAATACCCATCTTATACTTTTCAGGATGTTTAGTTGGATCTACATCGAAATCAACACATTCTTTTTCTGTTCCATCGCAATGATATCCAGAACCAACATTTGTACATTCTCCTGTACCTTCAGCACATGGACTTGATGAACTACAAGCAGCACCTGCTACACCATCTTTAACACACTTATAGTCAACGTTGGCTTTCATTTCACCATCACACCACTTATAAGGTGTCTTTTCAGTGTATATAGCAGCTTTCCATGTCTTAACTAAAGCTTCTTCAATTTGCCATTTATTGAACTCATTGAATGAAGTTGGTGCAGTTGCGTTAACATCACTTCTATATTGTGCATGTTTAATTCTAGTAGTAACACAAGTACGTGTTCCACCTATAAATACATTCTTATCATCAACAGTAAAGTATTGACCAGCTCTAACTGCATGAGCTCCAACATAATTCTTTAATGTTGGGAAGTTAAATTGCCATTCCTCTTTACAAGATACACGACAATATTTATTTCCTTTAAATAAATCTACAGCATAATGGTTTCCAGCTGGGTCTTTTTTGCTTTCTGTTCTTTCAAAAGAATTAATATCAATTACACAAGTATAATTGTCTTTATCACCATTACGAGCTTCTATAATCTTAGTAACATCGTAGCCAGTTGTATTATTAGCATCGAAAGAACAAACTGGAACTACTGAATTATAAATACATGAATCAGAACAATTTGACTTATAGAATTCTGATGAATGATCAAATACGAATGAACAACATCCAGCATATTTGAACAATGTAGCATCGAATCTTGGTCCTTGACTCTTGTAATTAAATATTTCATTACTTAAATCACAAGCTGGTAATAAAGTACTTACAGTGTAATATTGATGTACCCAAGCCAATCTAATTGGTTCTCCATCATCTTCTAATTGAGCACCAAGTTCAATTGTCCAGTCACCACCTGTAGTACCAGGTATTGGTGGTACAGTTTCAGGATCGGTATCACATGGAGGATTAGTACATCCACTACTTGAAGCTCCATCTCCTTCTCCTCCTGGAGGAGTTGGTTGTCCTGGAGTATGTTTCTTGTGACACATCTTATCACTTGAATTATACTCATATCCATCTGGACATGTTGCTGGGCTACCAGCTTCACTACCAGAGTCTTTAAATAAAATCATACTTTGAATATTTACACCATTTTTAGAAATTGCCTTAGATACATTTCCTTTTGCATCTGGGCTAGCATAATCTGTTGTTAATACAGCATCGAATGGTCCACCAGAACCTCCGCCGCCGTTTCCGCCTCCGGTAGCACCGTTACCTGCTCCGTAAGATCCACCAGATTGATTGTAATCTCTAACAGCAGCTGCTACAGCAGACACATTAACAGGACCTATAACAAGTTTATAATATAAGTTTCCATTTCTATCCATATAAGTAGCATTTTGGAAATAATTGATTGCACTACTATATGCATCATATTCTTGTTTTTCTAGGTTCTTAATATATAACTTACATTTACCTTCAAATACACCTGTACAGTTAGTATTTAAGTTAAGTGCAGCTTTTGTAAATAGATTTAATCCACTTAATGTTCCTTCAACAGTCTTAGTATATGAAGTCTTATCTTCGCTCCATTCAGTAGTTGTATTATTAGCTGTGGCTTTTAATTCACCCCAACCACCTTCATATGTATAACCTTTACTTAGGAATTCGGCTGCTTTTGAAGCATATTGATCATAGAACACTACAGTTCCAGTAGATAAATCTCCAGTTTTAACTTTACTAATATTTCCACCAGTTGCATCTTGAATATTTTGTGCTACTGCTTTATAAGCTAAGTAGTAACCATCAAGTCCCATACCAGTGTTGTTAGCATCTTCTTGGTAAAGGATTGCTCCTAAACGAATTGCTATTGTAGCAGATACTAAATAATCTAAATTAGCATTCTTTTGATCTGATTTATAATTATTTACATCTTTAATGAAATTAGTATCTGTATAAATATATGATATTAATCTATCGAATTTATTATTCTTAGGATCTAATTCACGTTCTTTAACATAATTTGATCCACCAGTAGCTGGTTCTTCACGACCAGGGTCCATACAAATACCGATAAAGCTTTCTGTAACGTCACCACATTGAGATACACCTTGATAGAAGTGAACTAACAATGGAATTTGTCCAGATGAAGCTCCAGCAGTACCTGAATAGTGACCTACTTTAATACCGGCTTCTTGTCTAGTAGACATATTTGGTCTTAAACTATATACTCCACAAGTACCAGTAATAACGTCTTGTCTATCACCATACATACTGTCATCAAGTTGAGCACCACTACTTGAATCTAATGTATAACCATCTAAATCAATAGTAGGCATATCTTCATCAGCAAGTACACGAATTCTCAATGTATATTGAGTACCTTCACGACTTGTTAATACTTTAACTGTAACATAGTCATCAGTTTCATCTTCTGGAGTTCTATATTGATATGTTCTCTTAATACCTGTAATAACACAAGCACCATTAGAATAATCTGCTAAAACATATTCAGTGTTTTCACTAGTACATCCTTTAACATAAGAATTACCAGGAATGAAATCTTGTTTATCATTTAATTTAATATTTAAGTCTTGTTCAGCACCATCATTTGAATCGTACTCAACACAAGCATAATAAGCACCACCAACAGTAGCAGCTGCTCCAGGTTGTAATAATGTACCTGTACAATCACCATTTCTTGTAGAATATCCAATAAATTTTGCAGAAGGATTTAATGTAATAATTCTTGGTGTTGCATCTGGTAATGTTGGATTATTGGCTTTATTAATATGGTAGCCTAATCCAGTATCTTTCCAGTTACTATCTTCGATAATAACTTCAGCGTTATAAACCATAGCACCACTCATTGTATAACAAGCACTATAATGTTGTTCTACATTCTTTTCATATGATACTGAGCCATTAATAGGATTGAAATTAGCACAAGTATTAATAGCCATTCTATCAACATCTGCACCTTTTAATAATGTCCAACCAACAAACTTAAGTGGAAGTGGATAAGAATCACTACTTTCTCTTTCACAAGATGCTGGAAGCGTTACACTATCAGTTGGTCCACTAAATCTATGCTTTTTAGTATTATCAGGATTAGCATTTAGAATCAAATGTTTAGTTTCACTAGGTTTAGACCATTCAGATGTCCAAGTACAAGTTCCTGCTCCACCATAAGCATAAGCTCCTTTATCCATACTACCGATTAAAGTAAGTAGGACTTCTTTTTGTACAGCATCATTATCTGTAACAAGTTGACCTCTACCAGCGTATTTAATTCTCCATTTACCTTCA
>JAEEGL011397390.1_pt1 | contig 10572 bp, 7 predicted proteins | sample 9134231 | NCBI WGS metagenome assembly JAEEGL01 (sample SAMN16246548, study PRJNA631951) | gut metagenome | biome: gut microbiome; feature: rumen; material: fiber-attached | host: Bos | place: Iran: Karaj | collected 2018-10
ATTTACTTAATTTACAATAAATTAAATAGTTTTGAATTTTTAAATTTTTAATTTTTTTTAAATTTGAAAAAATTTTTAAATTTTAAATTTTTTAAATTTTTTAAAAAAAAAAAAATATTTCCCTGTCAAAAATTTTCCTTCATTAATTTTAACACTAATTTTAAACAACTTTCTTTCAATAAATTCCCAAAACATAGATTATAACAGGTTAGTTAATGGAATATATTATTTTAATGATATCAAGAATTTTACAATAAAAATGAAAATTACATAGAAACACTTTTATCAGTGAATATTCCTGAAAATCTAAAAAATTTTCTTAAATCTACCTATCCTAAAGATGATAATTTTTTATTAAAAATTGATGTAGTTTATAATGCAGAAATAGGAGGAAAAGCTAGTGTTGAATTATGATAAATTCAAAAATACAAAAATCAAAGATAAAGATATTTAATGAATCAATTAATACAATATCAAATATTTTAAGCCTAAAACTTTCATAAATTGATAAAATAATAATTAATAATTACCATAAATAAAAATTAACTTTTTTTTTAAATATATATATATATTAAATAATAATTCTTTATCTCATAAAACAAAATTTTCCAATAAAAACCCATATTAAAGTGAATATTTTTTTAAACTGAATATTTTGATATTTTTTTTTAAAAGAAAAAAAAACATTACTAAAAAAATAATAATTAAAAAAATATTTATATAAAAAAATGCAAAATATAAAATTCAGAATAGCGAAAGATGAATTTATAGGAAGAGGTTCATTTGGAGAAGTATATAAAGCATATGATATAAATGATAAAAGTCAAATTTATGCAGCAAAGTTAATTCCATCAGAATTAATGAACGACCCAAATAAATTAAATAATTTTTCAAATGAAATATTAATAGGAGGTCAATTTACGAATAAAAATTTAGTAAAATTAAAAGGATTAGAAAATGATGAAAATAATAATACTTATATGATATTAGAATATTGTAATGGTGGAGATTTATTTTCTTTTACTCAAAAATTTAACAATAAATATAAAAGAAATCTAAATGAAAAAGAAATTCAAAAAATATTAAAAGATATATTATATGGATTAAGTTGTTTACATAGAAATAATATAATTCATTATGATATAAAGCCAACAAATATTCTTTTAAATTATGAGAAAGAAGAAGACAAAAATAATTTAAATATATTTGAATGTACTTTTAAAATTGCAGATTTTGGTTTAGCAAAATATTCTGATTTAACAAAAAAATATAAAATGTCTGATTCAATTGGAGGAACTGTTCAATATATGCCTCCTGAATTTTTATTAAAAGGAGATATAAAAGCTAGTTTAAGCGAATATTATGATAGTAAAATTATTAATGATAAAGTTGATATTTGGGCTTTAGGTATTTTATCTTATAAATTAAAATTTTGGAGTCATCCTTTTATTCCTGTTTTTGATTTTAATTCTTATTTAAAGGAATTAAAAGATAATATTCGTGAAGGTTATTATAAAATTATAATTGAAGAAAATAAAACAATTTCTAAAGAATTGTTATCTTTTATTGATTCTTGCTTAAAAGAAGAACAAGATTTAAGGAAATCTAGTGAAGATTTAGAATATTCTAGATTTATTACTAGAGATACTGAAAAATTTCATTTTGTTGATATTGAAAATATTAATGAAGAAATTCCTAAAGATTATATTGATGGTGATTTGATTTTAATGCAAAAAGAAATTAGAATGGATATTCATAAGAATAATTATATTGAAGAAGATTTTGGTGAAAAAATGTAAACTTTTTTAAATTTAATCATAAAATAAAAATAAAAAAAGTAAATATAATATAATTTAATTTAAGAAAGGTACATTTACTAATTTCTACTTGAATACTTTTTTCTTTGAATCCACAAGGATTCCAATAATAAATATAGTAAATTTTTTTTAAATTTTTTTCCATTTTTTCAATAGGAAAAGTATCTTTATTAAATTTACAACTAACAGAAAATTTATTATTACTTAATTCACAACCTATAAATTTTTTACCAGTATTAGTACTTAAAAATCCAAAATTATTAATATTACTAATTTCTTGAGTAAAATTTAATCTAAAAATATAAGGTTCAATACTATAAAAATAATTATAATATTGAATATTAATATTATCTAATTGATAAATATTATATTCAATAACATTAATTTCATCAACTAAAGAAAATCTATTAAAAATCATTTGATGAAAAGAAACATTTTGAGGCATTGAAATTTTATAAATTCCTCTTTTTAAATCTTCTAAAACAAAACAAGTTATATTACTATTTAAAATATTATTTAAACTACATAAAGTTTTATAATAAACATTATTATTTACTTTAGAAATCAAATAAATTCCAATATCAATATTATTTAAATTTTCAGTTAATTGAACATTAGTAAATGAAGAAAGGATAAAATTTTGATTTTTTTTAATAATATTACATTTATCAAATTTATTATTTAATTTATAAATATTAACATATTCAATAATAGATTTACTATCATTAACAGTAACATTAACTTTAATATTTTCTTCACTTTGACAAACATTAATAATACTTAAATTATAAGAAATTTCTTTTCCTTGATAATTTGTAGGTAATTCACTTTTTAAAGGAAAACAAATCATTTGTTTAGCATTATTGCTATTAATTTGGCAATTAGAAATATTTTCTACTTTAGGTAAATGATTAATAGTTAAATCACTCATGAAATTAATTATTATATTATTTAATTGTTCATTTCCATAATCAATAATATTATAAATTGGTTTTGATAAATCTAATTCAACATAATAATCTTCAAAACCAAATTTTTCTTCTAGAATAATTGATTTAAAAACATATTCTTCTATATATATTGTTTTTGGAATTCCTATTTTATAAGTAACACCTTGTTTTAAATAATCAAATTTACAATATAAAGAATCTAAATCACAAGAACAATTTTTTGTTGAAATTGTATTATTTGAATTTTCTTCAAAGAATATTATTCCATAATCTGAATTATTTATTTTTGAACAATTTACTGTTGATGTATTTGTAAAGTAATTTAATATTATTGTATTATCTGATATATTTTCTGTATTACATTTTGATAATGTATTATCTATTTCATATATTGTTATTAATATTTCACATAATGTTTTTGAAAGGAATAATATGTTAAAAAGAATATTTAATTGTTTTAATAACATGTTTAATGATATTTAATTTTATTAAAGATTAATATTATTTATTTATTATTTTCTTTATTTACCTTTCTTTTATAATTTTTATATAATTATATTTATATTATTTGTTTTATTTATATTTCTTGAGATTTATATATTTTATCAAATTCATTTCCAGTTTGAATTTTAATATCATTATATAAATCATTTATTTCTTTTTCTACTTTTTCAATTTTTTCATTTGTACTATCAATTTTTTGGAAATTTTGATCTTTTAAGTAATTTAAATAACATTTACTTCTTTCTTCTAAATTATCATTATATTTTTTTAAATAAATATCTTCGTAATTTAATTTTTTTTTTTTTTGTTTCTTTCTAAAATATTCTTTATAATTATTCGCAAATTTTTCGATTTCTTTTTTTCTTTCACACTTTAATTTTTTTTCACCTTCAAAAGTTAAATTTCTAAAAGTATTATAAATTTCAAAAGTATTTTTATCAAAAATATTATTTTCTTTTTTTTTGTAAAGATAATTTAAACTTAATTGTTTTAATTCATTTTTAGTAACAAAATTATCAAAAATATTAAATCTATATTTATTTAAATTTCTACTTCGAAAATTAATTTGTTTTTTAGTTATATCTGAAGATAAAGGAATTTTCTTAGGTTTTATTTCTATTTTTAAATCTGTTATAAAACTCGATGTTTTTTTTTTTTTTTGAGATTTATTTAATAATATTATTATTTTTTGGTTTTGTTTAAAATCAAACTTATTTGGAGAATAAATTGTTGGAAGTTTTATATTTTGACTTTTTTGTCTATAAGTTCTATTTTCTAATATATTTGAATTATTTGTATTTTTTGATAATAAAGTTTCCATTTTTTAAATTTTTTTATTAATCATAATTAATATTTAATTTGATTTATCAATTAGATTTTTACTTTTTATTTTTTTTCCAAAAGAATTGTTATTTTAAAGTTTATATACAGTTATTCATAAAAAAAATTTTTAACATTAAGTTATTACATCAATAAAAAAAATATTAATATTTTCCATAATATAATTAAGTAAAAACTTTAAATAAATAAAAAAGTAGAAAAAAATGGAAACTGAAAACCAAATAAATGAATCAGAAAAAAATGAAGAACCAAATAAAAAATTTGTTAAATTCTCTTTTTTAATATTTGGAATAGCAGGTTTATTAGCATGGAATACAATATTATCAGCTATGGACTTTTTTTCTGCATGTATTACAAGTTATGATCCATCTTTTATATTTCCATTTTTTAATTTTGCATTAAATATAGTATTTCAATTTATTTTAATATTCCGCAAACAATTATTTACATATAAAAATCAATTAATATTCTCGTTAGTATGTTCAGGAATATTATTAATAGTGCTTCCATTATCAGTATCAGCATTAAAAGATAAGCAAACTATTAATGCAGTTTTAACTTCGATAATGATATTATTTCAAGGATTATTAAATGCAGTATGTCAAAGTTCATTTTTTGGTTTAGTAAGTTTTTTCCCAACTGATATTATTGTTGTTATGTCAACTGGACAAGGTATTGTTGGAATATTAATGAATGTTATTCAATATATTCTCACCTTTATTTTTCAAGAAAATGAAAATTATAATACTCAAGCTATTATTTTCTTTTCTATTGCTTTTCTTATTATTGTTATAAGTTTAATTTTTTTATTTTTAGTTTATAAAAATGATTATTTTAAAAAGCAACTTATTTTAACTGAAGAATATAATAAGAATACATCTGATAGTATAAATACATTAGTATCAGCTGAATTAAAAGAAGAAGAGGATAATAATAATACTAATAAAGAAATATCATTTTTAGAATTAACACAATTATTATTGGCTCTAAATATATTGACTGTTGTTTTATATTTAATAACATTCTCAGTTTTTCCAGGAGTATGTTTAGGATTTAGATTATATAATTTAGATAAATTTAAAACAATCACTATAATTACAATATATAATGTCTCTGATACATTAGGAAGAATGTTAGTATCTTCTTTTAATCCAACAAAAACTATAACATATATTGTAATTTTATCGAGAATATTATTATTAATAATAATGCCAATTGATTATTATTATCAAAAGGATTCAAATTTATTTTTAACAAGTACAATTTTCGCTTTATGTGTGATTTATTGTGGTATTACAAATGGAATAGGAACTTCACTTGTATTTGCATTGGCTCCTTCTTTAGTTCCTGATCATATTAAAGGAAGAGCTGGTTCTTCTATTAGTTTTTATCTTATTGTTGGTATTTTTTTAGGAACTTTAGGTGGAATGGGAATGGGAGAAATTATCAAAATAATACAAAAAAAAAAGTAAATAAATTTAATATATTTGATTATTAAAACATATATTTTTAATTTTTTTATTTCTTTTTATTCTTATTAATGAATAAATAAGGAAAAAATAATATATTTATAAAAAAGAAATTAAATTGATTTTTGGAAGTTTTATTTTTTTAAAATTAATAAGACTTAATTTTCTAAAAGTATAAAAAAATATTTATTCTTTAAACATCGAATTTATCAGGAACTAAAACAGTATCAATATTCTTAGAAACAGAATCAACTCTTTCACTTTCTTTTTGGAAATAAAAGAATACAGCTAAAGAACAGAAAATAAAAGCTACAATTAAAGCAAAAATAAGAACAAATAATTTTTTATTTTTATAAGACTTATTTTCAGTAAAATAATTCTGATAAGAAGTAACATCAATATCATATTTTCTATTATAATAAATAATAGGAAATAAATCATTATTATTAATATTTGAAAAAAGATTTCCGAAATTTTTAGTATAAATAGAATAAATTAAATTAATATTACTTTCAATAACCATATTACTTAAAGGATCAACACAAATATAATTATTTTTATCTAAATTATTATCATTAATTTTATTTTTTATTTTTTCATTTTCTGAATCACTTATTACAAAAGGTTTATTAAATTTTTGAGTAACAAAACCGAAATTTTCATTTAAATCAAAATTAACTTCATTAATTTCATTTAAATTTAAAGATATATTTTTATTTAAAATATATTTATAACATTCAATTTCATCTTTATAATTATTACTTTCATCATAATTAAATTCTAAAATTCTAGAAGATAATTCATCATAATAATAAATTTTTTCATAACTTGAATCAAATTGAAAACCATCACTTAACCATATTTTATCTTTTGTTATATCGAAATTATTATATAAGGGACAATTAATTTCAACATAATTATTTGTTGTTAAATCATATTCTTCTTTCTTTACATTTAAAAAAGTAGAATTATTCATTTTTATTATTCTTCTTAATATTTGATCCTTATTATTTTCATCTTTTTTTGTTTCTATTAATAAATCATCATAATTTAATTTATTATCACTGTTATTTAAATCACTGGTGTTAAAATAAAAATTAAATCCTGTTGTTTTCTTTTTATTTGGTTTAAAACCATCAATAAAATCTCCATTAGATAGAAATTCAATATATTTTTTATCTTCTTTATCATTTCCAAAAATAATATTTTCACTATTTGAATAATTAACTAATAGTTCACTATTAAAAACTTCATTACTAATCATATTTTTAAAAGTATCAAAGAAAATTTTACTATCACTAACATTCATATTTTTTCCATAATCACTATTGAAAATATTATTTAAATATAAAGTATAAGCTTTTTCAATTAATATTCTATTATTATAACTATCACTATTTTCACATTCTAAAATATTTTTAGTTGTATTATATAAAGATAAAATTATATTATTAGATTTTTCATTACAATCAACACTACAATTTTTTTGATAAAACTTTAATTCAACTTCTTTATCAAAATTCTCAGGATCCCAATTTTTAATACTTTCACTTTTTTTTTCTTTAATAATTTCAGGAGGATTATTAGTAACATTACAAGTTGTATATTGTAATTTTGCAAGATAATAATCTGTACAATCATCTTTGCAATTATAATGTTTATTTATTACATCATTTGTTTCATAAATATATTTTCCTAAAGTATTATTTGAATATAATTTCTTTAAATCATTCTTTGAAAAATATACTATTTTATTTATATCATTAAAAATTGTCATATCACATTCTTCGTATTTTTCAGTTAAAGTACATTTAAATGGTTTAATCCATTTATTAACAACTTCAATTGATGAAAAATTAAAATTTTTATTTGAACATATTTTTAAAACTCTTTTACCATCATCTAATGTTTTTTGGAATATTTCTTCACATATATTATCACTTAATTTATTCTTTATTTTCTCCCATATTATTAATGAACGAAGAATACTTATTAAATTATTATTTTTTATTAATTTTCCAAAAGTATTATCTACTAAAATTTGAAGAAAAGAAGTAAAAATTCTTGAATTTTCATTTAAGGTAAATTCTTTATTTTCTTGTTTAAATTTTATGTTTAAAAATAAAGAAGGTAAAAAATAAAAAATATAATTTGATATAAATTTAATTTGATTTTCTTTTAAAGTAAATATTTCTTCTCCTTTTTTATTATCATTTATTAAGAAAATATTAAATAAAGAAATAATATTTGAAGGATTTAATAAAGAAGAATTACTATTAAATAATAAATTTAATTGATTTTCACTAAGAGAAGAATCATTATAATTTCCTTTATCTTTATTAATATTATAGTTATTATTAAAGTAAAGATCCATTTCAGGAGAAAATTCTATTTCAAAATCTTTATCTAATAATTTATTTAATTCCTTTATATTTTCTATATTAAAATATTTAGTAACATTCCTATTAATTAATTGATAATAAATTAATTTCTTTTCACAATCTTTTTCACATTTAAAAATATCATTTAATTGATTATTAAATTCAGTAAAATTTTTATTTAAAAAACTTTCTTTGTTTAAAAGTGAATTTATTTCATTATCATTTAAAGCAAATTCTTCTTTAATCCAAATAATATTTTCAATAATATTTTCTTTATTTAATAAATTAATCCATTGATAAAAACCAGTTAAATATTTAAAACCATATTTTTCATGAGTAAATAATTTATTTTTAGTTTCTTCACTTTCAATTTTGTTAAAAACATTATCGAAAAATTTTTTTTCATCAGAAATTAATTTTTCATGAGAACTAACACAATATAATTTCTTATTAAATAAAAGTGAATTTCCAAAAGTTTTATCTAATAAATATTTAATACCATAAATTCCTTTTTGATAAAAATTTTTATTAGATAAAGTTTCTAATAATTCAAATAAACCCATTGAAATACTTTTTATGTTTTTAACTTTACTTTCTTCTTTAATATTATAAATTTTTTTAGAATTAAAATTTATTTCATTTTTTTCTTCATCATAATTAATTATATCATAATCTATTTTTTCATTTAAAGAAATTATGTTTTCACTTAATTTTATTTCTTCTTTTAAATTATTATAATTTGAATAATCAAAAAATTTAAAATTATGAGTTAAGGTTGTTGATAATTCTCCTGGAAATTTTCCCCATAATTTTATATTGTCTTTAGCAGGTAATGTTCTTTTTAATATTTTTTTTTTTGTCCTGTCTTTTATTACTAAAGGAACTAATAAAGCTATTAATATAAATGTAAAAGATAATGTTATGAAAAATGACATCCAACTTTGCTTTTTCATTTTTTTTTCTTTCTTTTTTTTATTTTTTTTTTTTGGATTGAATTATTTTTTTTTTTTAATTTTTTTTTATTTTTTTTTTTATTGACTTTTGTTTTTAATTTTATGAAAGAAAATTTATTTTGAAAACATTAAAATTTGAACGAGTCATGAAATAATTAATTTAATTTCTTTTGAAATACTCTTTTATTTTGTTTTATTTGTGTGATGAAATATTTGAAATTAATTCACATTATATATATTCAATATTGTTTATTGTTTCCTATAATATTTTCTTAAATTTATTAAAGAAGTTTATTATATAAAAAGAAATGAATTTGAAAATTATTTGAATTATCTTTTTATATATGATATAAATTAATTATTGATAAAGATAATTTTTTGAAAGAAAGATATTAAAAAAAATAATCTTATTATAGGAGTTAGCCCTTAATTAGGGGAAATCTGAAAAAATAAGTTATAAATATATTAAAATGAATAATAAAGATTTTTTAAAAATAAAAAAAACTTAAAACTCAAAAAGAAAAAATAATTTAAAAAAAAATGTAATTAAAGAAAATTTAATATATTTATATAATAAATTTATATAACAAATATAAGTAAAAAAAAACATTTTTAAATAATAAAAAATTTAAATGTATGATTTGATATATAAATTTATATTAAACAAAATCAAATTGAAAGAAATAAATTAACTTAATTTTTTACAATTTCTTGTTTTTAATAACAAAAACAAATTAAATAAAAATAATAATAAATTTTTAAATTCTTTTATATTATAATTTAATTTTTTAATTGAATTTGATTTATATTTGGTTTTAATTTTCAAATTATTTATTCCAACTTTTTTGAAGTAAAGATTTATTTTCTTCTTCATTTATTTTCATTATTATTATTGACAAGAATAAAATTTTCGTTGTTTTGACTTTTTTTCTTTTTTTTTCTTATTATCATTATCTTTAATATAATTTACCTATTCCTATTATTCTAAATCATAATTTTCTTTAATATTAATTATAGTATTTTTATTTAATACATAATATCATAAATATATTTTTATTATCACAATTTAATATTATTAATATTATTAATAATAATATCATTATTATTAATATGATTATCTTTTCTTATTAAACATCATTTTTTATTTTTTATTATTTCATTTTTCTTTTATTTATTTTATTTGAATAGAAAAAACAATTTTTGTATTTTTTTCAATTTTTTTTTATCTGATATTTACTTATTAATTATAAGATTAATTAATATTTATTACATATATATAGTAGATATTAAAATATTTTTATTGAATAAAAAAAAATGTTTTTTGATGAAGATTATAAAAAAAAAAGAAATATAAATTTAGGAAATAGAAATTTATCTTCAAAAGATGATTTTATGAAAAAATTAAAAGAAACTGAAAAAAAGCAAAAAGAAGAAAATAAAATAAATCAATCAAATATAATAATTAAATCATTTTTAAGAAAAAATTTCACTTCAAGAAAAAAATTTTCAAACTCAAATGTTTATGAAAATTTATTATCAATAAAACTCTTTATTGAAGAGAACAACTTTGATCAAAAAAAAAAAGAATTAATTATAATAAAATCCTTTGAAAAAACAATAAAAGAAATAAATGATTATTTAAGATGTAGAATGATAAA
>JAEEGL011733071.1_pt1 | contig 10572 bp, 10 predicted proteins | sample 9134231 | NCBI WGS metagenome assembly JAEEGL01 (sample SAMN16246548, study PRJNA631951) | gut metagenome | biome: gut microbiome; feature: rumen; material: fiber-attached | host: Bos | place: Iran: Karaj | collected 2018-10
ATACCCATAGAATACGTGCGATCTTTCCATCATCATCTCTCTTGGACACAATGATACGTCCACGTCTCCATTTCTTTTCCGGATTCATGATCTCCTTTGTCCATATATCCGTATCACGCATTCTTTCATCGATAGTGTTTAGATTTGTCGTCTCCAGAATATCTTCATCTATGCATGATGCATCTATTGTTTTTTTGATCATGGCATTAACTATCTGCTGAAGATCCGTCTGTTTATTCTCGACTATCTCATCAGCAGATATATACCCGGCACGGATCTCACGATAAGTATTCTTTTCAAGGTCGAGTTCATGCATCGAATTGTAAATATTTGCAATGGAAGAAATGATCTCCATCTGCTCTCTGTTCTTCTGCTCTGTCTTATCTTTTGCCTCTTTTGCATGATTAAGATCGAGCAGAACAAACACATACAGCATTACGCATGTACCGACTATAAATATGTCGGTTATGGACAGTCCATATATAAAGAATTGTATAAAAGAACCAATAAAAGGAGCTATCGTAAACAGAAGGAGTGAGATCCTGATATCTTTGTTGATCTTCTTATAATACTGACATATTACTGTCAGAAGTATTACAAGAACGACCAGTGGGATGGCATAACAGACCATGAAAGCATTTGAACGATGATACAGGTTCTGCTCATCTATCACATAATAGTATTTACCGAAAATGTTTCCGACTATAAGGATCTCACTTATACCGACCAGAATATAGATCGCCTTCAGGCGTTTGGGAGTCTTTTTCAGTCCGACATCATTCTTCAGAAGATCATTAAGATAATAAGCAAATCCGCCCATGAGGACAGGCATCATAGCGAAGGTCATGAAGTTACCGACCCGCACCATCCAATAGCCAAGCTCGCTCATATCCCCTCTGTAGATATAAGAAAACATCTCGAATATGAGCAGGATCATGCCCCCGATCTCCATTATCATAAGCGCTATTTTTCTGCCTTTTTCCAATGAACCGGATAAAAAGACAAAAAAAGTCGTAATGGCACAGATGCTGCTTAGCGAAAGCATTACATCTGTCTGATGTCTTATAAGAAAATCAAGCATGATCATATTTTCCTTTTGGCATTATTGTACTGATTATATCACTCACACAAGCGTCGCATCAAGTATAGCCCAACTGCTCAGTTGCATGTCTCCGGAAGCACGATCCTGACAGAGAGACATTCATTTTCATATGATGCACTGACACTTCCGTGCATGCGTTCAACAAGTGCGCGTACTATCGATAGGCCGATACCTGTTGAATTATAAGCCGTCTGCACTGTATAGAAACGATCAAAGAGCTGCTCCACCGTAGCGGCAGACAGCCCTTTTGCATGATTCGTAAATATTATCTCACCGTCATCCGTAAGCGTGATCTTCAGATCCCCTTCACTGTACTTAACGGCATTATTTAAAAGGTTGGTAAACACCCTCGTAAGCGCAGCCTTGTTTACATTACGTTCTATACGCTTATCGCTGATGCTGATATCGGGTGTTATCCCTTTTTCACTGAGTGCCGGGTAAAACCCGCTTATACTTTCCGCAAGAAGCTGATTGATATAAACCGTTTCCGTCGTAAGTTCCTCTTCATCCGATATTATCATCGAATATTTAAACAGCTCCTCAGTCAGCTGCTTCATCATCCCGGAACGTTCCTTCATGATCTCAATGTAACGCGCCTGTTTCTCTTTATCATCAGTCTTATCCAGCATATCCAGATATCCGCAGATCGCGGTCAGCGGAGTTCTCAGATCATGCGATATGTTCGTTATCGCCGTCTTTAACTCCGCATTCCCCTGATGATACTGCAGATGCTCCTTTCTAAGTTCCCGCAGTCCATGGTTAAGCTTTTCAGCAAGCATTACAATATCCTTATCACCTGTAGAGACATCTATAAGAGTATTGGTATCGGTTTCTATCTTGCCGGCAAACCCATCCGCTATCTCCCGGATCGATCTTTTGATCAGAATGATCTTTATACACAACGCTGCGACGATAAGCATCAGTATACCTGCAATAATATAAACCATATCATAGACTCCTTTACTTTAAGTCACGTTTTTTGAAGATGATCATTCCGGCTGCCAGCAATATAACAAGTTCCGCTGCGGGTATAATTATATTCTTTGCATCCGCATCTTCCGGGACCATTAACAATTGTGACATTGGATTGAGATCGTGAACTATCTCTATCGTATTGCGCCGGCTGCCCCCCACATAGTCCGGATTGATCACCATCGCCGGATCTCCCGGAACTCTTTCATATCCCGGCAGCTCCATCTCTGCGATCTCTTCTACGGGCAGGTATTGCGGTATGCTAAGCAGCTGTACCGTTCCCACCGCGCATAACATGATCACAAATGCCGCTATAACGGCTGCTACGGATCCTACGCTCTTACTATGTATGCAAAGCCCCATCATAACAAAGAGAGCAGTCAGGGCTGTAAATGCCAGGAACGACAGGATCATCAAAGAGATCAATACTTTATTGCTGCTCTTATACCCTCCCAGCATAAGATTTCCCAAAAGCGTTGTCTGCAGCCAGACGAAAACATACATGATCAACACGGCTGCATAGCATACCAGAAAGTTACTGAAATATATGCTGAATCTGTCATATCCCACGGATATCTTATTTCTTAATGTACCGTATTGATGTTCGGATCCAAGAAACGAAGTGATCAATACTGCCGATAATAATACCATAGCCAGAAAACCTGACACCAGATATCCTTCAGGTCCGGGCAGGCTTTTTCCCGGTTCCCTGAACAAAAACTCTTTTATAATGTCAAAACCACCTATAAAAAACAGAACTGCCAGACATATATATATGGTCTTTAACCTGAACATCCTTTTTATTCCTGCACGTATAAGTTTATTCATGGCTGCCACCTCCCACAAGTGAGATATAGTAGCTTTCAAGGCTCTCATCATGTTCGTATGCAGTGATCAGGTCACAGCCGTATTTATCAAGTTTCCGGGTGATCTCTGACAGTACAGGGGATCCATAAACATCCGCATTATTATCATCCGTCACCTTATATTCAATACCCATCTCATCAAGAACCATAGCCAGCGCATTGACATCCGTCACCTTAAGTCTGATACACTTTCTACATTCCCTTTCCAGTTCTTCCGCACTCATTTCCTTAACGACCTGTCCGTGATCGATAAAGCCATAGTGTGTAGCCAGCTTCGAAAGTTCATCAAGTATATGCGATGAGATAAGGACTGTTATCTTCTTCTCGCGGTTAAGCTTGATTATCAGCTCGCGTATCTCGATAATACCCTGGGGATCAAGACCGTTTATCGGCTCATCAAGTACCAGAAGATCAGGATCGCCGCAAAGCGCTACTGCGATGCCAAGTCTCTGGCGCATACCAAGTGAAAAGTTTTTCGCTTTCTTTTTGCCTGTATCCTTAAGCCCCACAAGGTTTAAAAGCTCGCTTATGCCTTCATAGGCAGGCTTACCCAGCACATCATACTGCTGCTTAAGATTATCCTCCGCCGTCATATCCAGGTATATCGAAGGAGTCTCAACTATTGCTCCCATCCGGCGTCTGGATTTGAAGATGCCACTGTCAGTGTTTTTAACGCCAAACAGTTCAAATTCTCCGCTATCCGGCTCCTGCAATCCGCATATCAGACGGATCAATGTGGTCTTTCCGGCACCGTTCTTTCCGACGAAACCGTATACCGATCCCTTCGGAACATTCATCGTAAGTCCCTTTAGAGCCATGAAATTCTTATACTTTTTTTCCAGGCAATTTGTTTTCAGAATGTATTCCATAATGTATCACCTTCCTTTCTGAAAACAGAATATCAGATAAGAGTTAAGAAAGCGGTTAAGAAAAAAGTTAAGAATCAGTTAAGAACCATCTACAAGCATAAAGCCTATTCCCCATACAGCTGAAATATGATCTTTCCCCGTAGCAGCCTTAAGTTTACGGCGAAGATTATGGATATGGATCTTGAGGGAATCCTCCGTACAGTCAGGAGTATCATCACTTATACTCTCAAGTATGGTCAGTTTGGCCACAACCTGACCGGGCTTCATCATCAGGAGCCGGAGGATAGCGTACTCCGTCCTGGTCAGCCTTATCTCAGTGCCATTACATTCAACCGTATGTGTATCCTGATCAAGGGATATATCGTGAAAATTCAGAACATTACTATCCGGGGCAGTCCCCGTTCTTCGAAGCTGCACATCGATACGCGCCAGCAGCTCCTCCATCTCAAAAGGCTTGGTCATGTAATCGGCAGCTCCGCCGCGCAGGAGTCCTACTTTGTCCGCTATATCCGCCTTGGCGCTGAGAACTATAACAGGTATACCCTTTATCTGCTGTATAAGCTCTTCACCGCTTAAGCCGGGCAGCATCAGATCCAACAGTATCAGATCGGGTTTTATTCCTGCCAGAAGCAGCTGAGCTTCCGTTCCCGAATAGGCTGCTATCACCTCATAGCCTTCTTCGGTCAATCTTTCATTCAACATTTCGTTGATATGCCTATCATCGTCAACTATCATTATTCTTTTCATATCACTTTACTTTCCCATCCCGGAGTTCATCCTGCCTGCACAGGGATCCGTCTCCCCGTATCCGGCATGCTAATCATAACGTAATACTCCTGTTTTTTCAACTTAGCAGACAGTTCTGTTTCTTACGCTGTAATACAAAACCTTTTCAGTCTTCACTCCTGCATTCCATATCGATGCAGCGCCAGTTTTCTCCCAGCAGAGAAACCTCACGTTCAGAATATTCCCTAAACCCTGCCGCCTTATAGCAGCGGTAAGCCGCCGGATTATTGTCAAACACTCCTAAAGTTGCTCTCTCCGCCTTAAAAATGTCAAAGGCATATTTCAGCGCCAGCCGTATCATCTCACGACCGTATCCTTTTCCTCTTTTTGTATCATCTATGATCACAAAGCCGATACGCATCTCCTTTTTTTCTGCTCCAATATAACGAAGGATCAGGTGTCCCACTATCCCGTCTTCGTCAAAGGCAGTCAGCGGATAAAAATTATCCGGTTCTTCGCAGTCACCGTTATTATCAATATACTTGCAGTTCATATCTTCCGCCGTGATCGGGAAAGAATCATATCTGTCCGAAGTCCATTTGCGGAAGCTCTCCTCGTCCTTACACCAGGAAACTATCGTTTGGGCATCCTCCGGTTTGTATTGTCTTAATCTAAGCATCTCTCGTCCTCCTTTTCGATACTGTTCAGTTTTTCTTTCTCAGATATACAAATTCCAGTTCATCATCTACGGCTTTTGTATCAAAAGCTTCATACCCCATCTTTTCATAAAGCCGGATATTTGCAGCACTTCTGGTACTGGTAAAGAGTTCAAACTGCTTATCCGGAAAATATTTTTCTATGCCCAGTAAAAGCCGCTTTCCGTATCCCTTATGCTGCTGATCCGGGTGCACCATCAGCTTTCCTATATGTACCGTTCCATCCTCTTCTGCTGCCCGGACCGATCCTATAATTGTCCCATCCTCCGAAGTCATTTTTAAAATGATACCTTTATCGTATTCAGCCTCCACTTCTTCCAAAGTCTGTGTCAGCGGCGGTATTGTCCTTCCCCCAAACAGCTGTGCCTCACTCTGATATGCAATATACTGCAGTTTCAGGATCCGGTCCAGATCGGTCCTTTCAGCCTTTTCTATCTTTGCCTTCCTGCTCTTTTCCATTATTTCATATATCATCACTTCGCCATCGCCCAGATCATGTTTTCTGTGCTCCACGGTTCTGAAACCCCTGTGTTCGTAAAAAAGAGTCGCCGGCAGGGATGCATCCAGACTGCATTTATCATACTCCGCAAAAATATCACTTTCGAGATGATCCATTATGATCGTTCCGTAACCCTTCCCCTCATACTCCGGCAGCACATATACTCTTGTAATATGGTCATCGATACGGCTTCCGGTTCCGACCACCTCTCCATCCACGACCAGAATATCGATCCTGCCTTCTTCTATATCCTTTGTGATATTCTCCAGGCTGTGCAGCCTCCCGAAAAAATCCACCACTGCCTTTGTGTAATAGTGGGGATAGACAGCCGCCTTCGTTCCCTGAACGATATCACATACCTTCCCGGCCTCTTCCTTTGCTGCTTTTCTGTATCTGATCCTGCTCATTTTTTCTACCTCCTTTTGATATAAAAAACCACTTATCCGGACAGATAAGTGGTCTCATTTGCAGAAATCTTATTAAAAGGATAACCTATCGCTTATCTTGATCCGTTTTTGAATGCTCAAAATCAAAACCATGCACGTTGACGACATACATAGCCCAGACTGATGACCACTCGATTACGGATACGCGATTATACATCTTTTCCCTTTCCCAACTATTGGTTTATGTTTCTCAGAGTATACCCCGCATGTCTCTCTGTGTCAAGCACCATTCCGTTCCTGATATATTTTGGTTGCGTACCTGCCATATATAATATATAATCAATCTGTGTGCGTCCCGCTTTACTATTATATCCGGGCGGGACTAAATATTTCTTTTTAATGGAGGGTTAAAAAACATGGATATGGAAACTTTGCAGCAGAATTTTGCAACACTTTCAGATCTGTATCAGACCGTGGAAGACCTGTATATGCACAATGACGGCATAGCTCAGGACGATGATGTCGAAGATCTTCTTGAATCCACAAAAGAAGTCATCGATGAGATGGGCGATCTCGACGAAAACGATTTCGACGGCGAAGACGATATGATCCAGCTGAATGACAGCATGGTGACCCTTATCGAAGCTCTCGGGGGTATCGTAGACAGAATGACCATTGACGACGAAGAAGATGATGATGAAGATGATGACGATGTAGAAATGAGTTACGTAGACGGTCTTTATGCCGCAGACGGAAACGGCAGGGATTTCGTCATACTCTTCTACGAATCTGACGAAGGCGACTATGCATATGTTCATGACGGTACGGAAGAAGCCATAGACCAGTATACCGTTGAAAATGCCGAACTTGACGACGGTACGGAATACATTGAGATAACAGTCGGCGGTCTGAGCCTCGGATATGTCGATGATGGCGATGACGTTTTTATAATCGATCTTTCCGACGGAACCATCTATGCCGCTTCACACCTTACAGAAGATGAGGCAGAAAGCTTCTACAGTATTCTGAACGACGACTGATCTTATCTTTTACCGCTACAACCTCACTTGCAGCAGTCCTTCCCCCGGAAGACTACTGCAAGTGTTTTTTATTTACTGTTCTCCTGTTCCAGGCATGAATTCCTCCGGAACTTTAACACTATGGGAAAGCAACAGTTCAACATATTTGGGATCACGGAGTCTCTGCCTTGATTCCATCATATATCTTTCATTTTTCCTTTGTATAAATACAAGTCTGTGTCTAAAATACTGAACCAGTATAATAAGGGTAATAATAGAAAAACCGATCAGGCAAACATTAACAATAGCAGGATTTGCCAATCTGTCCATGTTGCTCCGCATCCTGAATCCCATAAGACATGCCGCAACCCCACCCAGTCCAAACCTTTGACATGCCTGCGGCTCCTGTGTCAGCTGAACCGGATCAAACCCCTGTATAGCAACTTCTCTCCACCGGTTGTCAAAAAACTCCCCACCGCAATTAGTACATTTCTGAAGCTTGCTCCCATATAGGTACGGATTCAGTATCCCATAACTCTCTATCACATTTTTCCCGCAATGCGGGCAGATTCTCTGCAACATTTATCTTGCACCTTTTATAATAAAATGTTTTGCTTCTTTACAGCATAACCGGCTTTCATATTTGTTAAGCATATCATAACACCGTTCAAAAGTACATAAAAAGGGCTGCCTTCCCGGATTTGCACGAGTGCCGGCTTAATGGTATATTATATGTGGTACTATATAACAACATGGGGGGGAGAAAGCCATGAAAAATACCGGATCATTGAAACGCCTGAAACGTTTATGCACGATCGCATTTATGCTCATGTTCGTGCTGGCAGGTATATCCCGGCCGCTCAGAGCAAATGCGTCCAGTTACAGTGTACAGGAGGCAGATTTTACTGTCACCGTGAATGAAGATGGCAGCGCGGACGTGCTGGAGACATGGACGGTACGCTTTGAGAGCGGGTCGTTTACCAGATTCTATAAAGATATCGTGACGAATGCCGATAAAGAGGATTCGGTGGAACTGGTAACTGACAGCGTGTATGTACGGATCGACGGTACCGACTGCTCATTTACCAATGATACCGACGGTCGTCCTGATTACACCTATCACCTTGAGGATTCCTCAATGGGCTATCAGATAGACTGCTACAGATCCAGCCAGAACGTTACACGCACCTACGAGATCGGATACCGCATCAATAAGGCTGTCAAGTGCGTGGATGAGTCCTATTATCTGTTCACTTACAGACTGATCGGCGCTAATTTCCAGCCCACTACCGAAAAAGTGCATATTACAGTGACCACGCCGGATGGCGCCGTAAATGATCTGCGCTATGCTTCCCATTATGATGATATAAAAGGCAGCGGCAATGTCACAAAAATCTCTGCTTCCGACTGCAATGGCATGTATAAGGTAAAGATAAGAATTAATGATGCTTCATTTTCAAATGCCGTATACATTTCAGAAGACGATCTGAACAACAATATCGAAGATGATGACGACGAAGGCCTGGGTGCTCTGATCATTCCGATCCTGATAGTTTGTCTGTGCCCCATAGCTCTTGTGGTAGCGATAGTTCATTCCATCGTGCGGAATGCGCGTATCAGATCCGCCGCGAAAAACGATCCAAACTATATCAGCAATATAATTGCAGGATGGACCGGCATCCTGGATCCTTTTGAATTTGCATACGGTGCAGATAATAGCCACTATTCCAAACTCTTCATCTCATATTTTTCCGATATGATCTGCAGGGGTGTGATCGTCGTTGCGCCTGATAACGATCATTTCAGCCTGGTACAGGAGCGCTGCGCCAACCAGGCAGACAACACCATGCTGCTGTTCCTTTCACAGAACGCTATGGAACAAAACGGAAGCTGCTCCAAAACAGCCCTGACAGATTCAATGCAAGTCAACAGCGTAAGCTTCGGAGCTTTCTGCTATTCACTGAACCAGATCATTAAGCAGCCCATTTCCATAAAGATACGCAGTAAAGAATATAAACAGTATAAGAAGGATTGGGAAACCTGCATGATCGCCGCAAAACACGTGCAGTATTCCGTCAGTATCAAGCGGATGCTGGAAGGAAGGCTGTCACACTATGAAATGTTCATGGTCATGTCAACCGGCCGCGTAATATACGATATTAATGAAGAAGACGGCGATGATGATGATGTACTTCTGAGGAATTTCTACTATCCCATCGACAGCGGTTCCCTCAAGGCCTGCGATGAGTACAGGGCAGCACAATCCTCTTCTTCCGGCGGATCATCCTGCTCAAGCTGCTCGTCATGTTCGTCATGCTCAAGCTGTGGCGGCGGAGGTGCCGACTGATCATGCACAGGCATTTTCTGCAATGGCATATCACCCACGAATGCAATCTTCAGTGCCTCCACTGTTATCAGGAGGACAGGCACTTTGCAATGCCCTATGCAGAAATGACAGAAACACTTGATAAATATGAAGAATATATCAAAGCAGAAGGCTTTGAAGGGCAGATCAATCTGACCGGCGGCGAACCGCTGCTCCATCCTGATTTCTTCAAAATTGCCGCCGATATCCGCAGCCTTGGGATACGCCTGGGCATACTTACAAATGGTACTCTGATAAACGAAGATACTGCCAAAGCCCTCGCCGGGCTCACACCCGTATTCGTACAGGTCAGTCTGGACGGATCCGAAAAAGTACACGATCATATACGCGGTGAGGGCAGTTTCAAAAAAGCACTGGAGGGCATCGATCATTTAAAAACGCAGGGGATAAAGGTACTGGTATCCTTTACCGTGATGCAGGAAAACTACCGGGAATTCAGGAAGGTTGCTGCAGTCTGCGCCTCCCATAAAGCTGATAAGCTATGGTGGGACCGGGTTGTAACTGATGACGCTGCACAATATATCACTACTGATCAGTTTAAGGAAATATCAGGATCAGCGGCAAGACTTGCCAGAAGATATCCTTTTATAAGCAATACCCGGGCTCTGCAATGGATCCCTGAAGGCGGATGCGGCTATGAATGCAGTGCCGGAAAAAGACTCCTGATCATCCTTGCCAACGGTGATATGATGGCCTGCCGGCGGCTGCCCTTTGTTATCGGCAATATCGGACAGGTACCCAGGCTGCAGCCGATGCTTAAATCCAACGATATCATGAAAAAACTTGCAGCCCCCGTTTTTCCGAAAGGCTGCAAGGAATGTCCGCATTTTTACAAATGTGCCGGCGGTGCCCGCTGCGTAACCTACGCGCAGACGGGCCTGCTGAATGTTCGGGATGTTAATTGTTATCTTTAAGGCTCTTTATGTTCCCGATCGCATTACATGACACATTATTACTTTCATATCTTCCAGTTTTATGCCAAAATACACACTTTTGTCACCCTACTTAAGAATAAGGTATTTGAAAGCTTC
>JAEEGL012558237.1_pt1 | contig 10572 bp, 5 predicted proteins | sample 9134231 | NCBI WGS metagenome assembly JAEEGL01 (sample SAMN16246548, study PRJNA631951) | gut metagenome | biome: gut microbiome; feature: rumen; material: fiber-attached | host: Bos | place: Iran: Karaj | collected 2018-10
GGGCTCAGCTTCGTAGCCTTCGCTCCAGTTGCCCGGAGTTACTTCTACCTGGCCGCCTTCGCCACTGATTTGCTCAACTTCCCAATCCACGTAGGTGTTGGCAAACTCGGAAAGCAGTTCTGCTGTCATCTCATAGGTTTGCCCGGGGAAGAGTATCATCTCCTTGCGACTCAGTGTGACGCCGTTGGCTGGAACGATAGCCCATTCAGCCGGGTTGAGTACCTGCACCTGGTATTCTGCTGTCAGGTTGCTGCCGTCGGTGGTGGTAGCCTTGATGGTAGCATAGCCCTCAGATACCGAAGTCACTACGCCGTTCTCGTCGACGGTAGCCACGGAGGGTGCACTGCTGGTCCAGGTTACTTCTTTGTTGTCAACATTTTCGGGTGTGAAGACTGCCGTCAGCTGCATCCGCTGACCGTAGGCATAGAACTTGGGTTCCATTCCTGTGGGATTCATGATGGTCAGGCTCTGTGCCAGCACGGTGGGCTTCACGGTGATGTTCAGGTAGTCGTAGGTGACAGGTGCGCCGTCGCAGGTTGCCCAGACAGCAACGCCCATTGTGCCTTCCTTCTTCGCTGTGACTCTCAGGGTGTTGCCATTGATGCCTACGGTAGCAACTTCCTCGTCGCCGCCACGGAAGTCGAGATAGTAGCCCAGGTACTCGGCTTCAACGTCGTCGGGACCTACGTTGATGCTGATTTCTCTCGTCTCACCGACCTCAAGGAAGCGTACTTGGTTCTCGCTGAGGTTGATGGTCTGAGCAGGTATGGGGAAGTGTATCTTGACGGCGCACTCGACCGTCAAGTTGTTCACGGTCTTAGCCTTTACGATGGCTGTGCCTTCGTCGGCTACGCGTTCTACGCGGCAGGTCTTGCCGAACGGAACGACATTGACGATGTTCTTGTCGGAGCTGCTCCATTCAATGGTCTGGTCTGCATCCTCGTCTTCAACGATGGCGTCGATGAGGAAGGATGTGTTGCTCGGATCCTTGAACCAGTAGTCGGTTACGTTGATATCGATGTTGACGGGGTCGGGGATGGCAACTGTCACCGTTGCTGTAGCCTTCACGCCGTTTTTGGTAGTGGCGGTGATGGTAGCCGTACCGTTCTTCACAGCCCTCACGTAGCCATTCGTGCCAAGCAGAACCACGTTGTAGTTGCTGCACGACCAGGTGAGTGTCGGGTCGGTAGCGTCCTCGGGGAATACCTTTGCTACGATGCGGTCGGATGCGCCGCGCTGAGTCAGCGTGATGGCCGAGTCCTCGATTTCGATGGCTGTGGGATAGATGGGCGATGTGCCCTTAGGAACGAATTCCACGGTGCCTGTGGTGGCCCTCTTTGTGCGGCCGTCTATTACGGTGCCGTCACTCAGCGTCTGCGGACGGTCGAGCGTGTTGAGCAGTTCAACCTCTTCGTCGAGTTCAATCTTGTTCGCGGCGATAGTGGGTGTGCTGCCGTTGCCGGTGAGGGTCATGGGGCAGTTCACCTCCACTGTGCCGGAGCCGTCGTGGGTGATGCGGTGGAAGGTGAAGCTGGGCTTTGAAGCATAGACGCTCATGGTGGCTCCGTTGGCCAGATGTATGCTGCCAGACTTGGAGAGTTGAGTGGCAGGTGTCAGGGTGAGGGCGCAGTCGCCGCCCATGATGCTCAGGTTGTCGCCGTCGGCCACGATTGCTTCGGCCGAGCAGTTGACAGCGTTTTTGCCGTAGAGCATCAGGTTCAGGGCGCGGTCCTTGGTCTTGATGAAGGGTTCGCCGCCTTCCTGCGTGTAGTCAACCTGTGCGTCGCGCATCTCGAAGATGTTGGTCGAGGGGTTGAACTTGAGGGAGCCGCTCTTCAGATAGCTGCCGCAGATGTAGTTGTGGTTCAGAGAGGTGACCTGTCGGCCAAATACCCAGAAGGGATACTTTGTGGCTGCGCCGATGGGGGAGATTTGTACGGGGCCGGTGGCATAGATGAAGTGGTTGTCCGGCTCGTAGTAGGCATTTGCCGAAGCCTGCACGTCGCAGTTCGTCAGCGTTGCCTTGTAGGTGTTTTCTCCGAAGGACGTGTTGCTGCCGGTCAGCCCCTTGGTGATATTCACATTAGCCTCAGTGGAAGCTTTCAGCTCCTTAGCGCTAACCACAGGAACAGTGACATTCGTCTGGGCAGAGAAAGACATGGTGCCTGCGACGTTGAACGCGCCGCACTTCATGCTGCTGCTGTTCTCCGAGTTGACAGTCATCGTGCCCCACATGATAGAAACGTTGTTGTTGCTCACCAAAGCAGGTGCCTGGTCTTTACAGGTGATGGTAACAGGCATCCTTTTGCTGTTTATTTTCGGTCTTAAGGTCGGTTCGCAAGCCTCTTCCGCCAGAAGGTCGTTCCTTCCTACCTTAATTCTGAGTTTGTCATTGCCTGTGTATTCGATGGCGGGTATGTCTCCTGAAGCGGTGAAGTTTGCACCATTTATGTAGAGGGTGTTTTCACTCGGGTCATAGCTTATCGTTGCACAGGATTCTTCATTGGAAGGATACTGGATGTCCGGACTTACGATGAAGCGTCTGTTGGCATCTGTTACCTGAATGCCGCCAACCTTGAGCGGATAGACTGACTGATAGCCATCGAGGGTTACGCTTCCATATGTTGCGAAATCATCGGTTTTCTTATCAAAAATGCCATAGCGCCCCCATCTCTTTTGGGTGGTCTGTTTGCCGTAGAACAGGTTGTCCCACCATTCATACCAATGTCCGTCCAGATAATGCCATGTGTCAATGTTTAGCTCACTATCGACATCGACGATATTAACCAATCTGACATCATACATTATGCCGCTATCGCATCCGCCTTCAAACTTTATTTTGCCACATAAGCCGGAGGCATCGTTCTTAATACAGAGCCTTGCTATGTTCTTGACGTCAGTTGAGGCCTGTCGGCCATGAATGAAATTTGTAGATAGGTAAACGTAATTCTGCAGCGTTGCTCTGCCTGCAATGTTGATGCCATCGACATTCAGACGGTGAAGGTTGCTCCTAGGGTTAATGCTTATCAATGTGGTGTTACATTCTGCCCACACCTCCTTGGCTTTACAATCGTTAGAGACCCTAATGCGCAGACCGGGGTTGCTTTCGTTGACGATGTTGCCGTCGATGGTAGCACGATCCATATCGAGAGTCTTCGTCGCTGGGTCATACTTAATAGAATTAGCAGCGACTCCGGGGAAGTACCTCGAGGGGTTGTCGAGCAGGTCGTAGTTGGCTTCGGTCACTTTTGTACCAGCGATGGAGAAGCCATAGCTCTTGGCCTTATTATTGAATTCTACCTTACCGGTGTATTTATTGCCGGAGATACCCTTAAAGACACCCCCCTCAAGGTAGCCACCATGAGGAGTGACGATGTTCACCCCGCTGGTGCAGGTGATAGATTTGATTCCGCTACAATTTTCGGCTTCTTCAATTATCAACTCTTCGCCATCAAAATTGATGCTGGTGGATTTGTCTGTGGCGCCCGTGATATGGCCAATCGTACATGTGCGGCCCTGATAATCTTTGAGAATCAAGCGTGAGTTGGATTTCAAGAACTCAAGTGCAGTTATCTTTTTCTCGCTTGAGATTTTCAGAGTTCCGGGCTTATTTACTGTTATATAGCCAACGTAACCTTCAAAATATGCGTTAGACCTAGGGAACTCTAAGTTTAACTCATCGCTACTGTCGCTTGTGATTTCAAGAGAAGAAAAGTTAGGGTTTGAGACGGATAGTGTTTTCGAGGAAACAAGCCATTCGACATTCGTTGTATATTCCTTGCCTCTGTAGCCGTCTATATAACGAAAATAGAATCGTTGGTCCTTTGTCTCATCTAATTCCCTGGACCATGTTTTAAAGGTTTTGTCGTCCAGATACCTGATGGACAGTTTCATTTTTGCCGTTGCTCCCAATGTGGTGAGCAAGAACAACACAAGAGATAAAATTTTTGTTTTCATAATCGTTGTGTTTTTAGTTAGTAAATAAGGTTAATTGAATGTTTATAATTTATAATTGACAATTTATAATTGAAGATTGAAGATTGATGATTGAGTGCTGAAGATATTAGTTCTTTCTTTCGTCGGACGGTGTGGTGCCGTAGAAGCGTGTGAAGGCGCGTGTGAAGTTCTGCACCTGCGTGTAGCCGCACTTTTCCGCCACTTCGGTTATGGGCATGTCGCGATAGCCCTGAAGCAGGTCCTTCGCCTTCTGCATGCGCATGCGCTGGATGTAGGCCGAAGGCGTGACGGAGAGGGTCTGCATGAGGCGGCGGCGAAGCGTGGCAAAGCTGATATGCAGTTGGGCTGCTATGCTGTCGATGTCCGTCACGCCCTTCTCGCTCAGGGCATAGATGACGCTGGCCAGCTCAGAGAGAAACCGCTTGTCGTCGGTGGTCAGCTTGACGGACTCCTGCAAGGTGAAGGCATCCACGTTCTGGTATTTGAGCCGCAGCTCGTCGTACATTTCCTGCATCGAGCTGATGTTTTGCTCGTAGTCCATTATCTTCTTTCGGTGGCGACGATAGGTAATGCTTGAGACTGCCGTGATGAGGGCTATGAACACGATGGCGGCGAAGATGACCGACAGGAGCACGATGCGGTCCCTCCGCTCGGTGCGGTTCTTCTCCTGCTCCAGTATGTCGTTGTAGTAGATGGCGTTGTACTTGCCGAGTGCCTCGCCCGTCTCCTGCTGGTAGATGGAGTCCTGCAAGAGTTTGGCGCGCTCCAGGTGCATCATGGCATCGCTGGGCGACACGTCTTTCATCGTCTTGTACAGTCCCTCGCGCGCGTGTAGCTCATTATATTTGTCTCCCTGCTTGAGGAAGAGCATGGCGGCGTCGAGGTAGCAGGCTGTGGCTTCGTTGTTCTTGTCCTCACTGGCCAGGATGTCGCCCATCTGATTCTGACAGATGCCCCAGGAGTGAAGGTTGCCGCTGCGAAGCAACAAGGGAATGGCTTCCTCCAGCGAACGGCGGGCATCGTCTATCTTCGAGCTGCTGAGCTGTGCGCTGGCCAGCTGCGACAGGCGCACGCCAATCCTGGCGCTGTCGCCCACCATCCGCTCCGTGTCGAGGGCCTTGCGGGCATATTCCAACGCGCGGTCGGTCTCTGACATCGAGCGGTAGAGCTCGGAAGCCGTGCCGTAGAGTACAGCCCGACGCGTCAGGTTCTCCGTCAGACTGTTGGCTGCGATGGCCTTCTGGATGTACTTCTCGGCCTCCTGAGGCTTGCCGGCTGCCACAAACACACTTGCTATGCTGTTCAGCGTCGAGCTCATGCGGTCGAAGTCGCCTACTGCATTGTCCAGCTCGTAGCACTGGTTCAGGCTCTCCACCGCCTTGTCGAACGCGCCCTTGCGGAAATACACAGCTCCCAACAGCGCGTACACATCGCTCTTCGAGGCAGCATCAACCCGCTCCGTGCATGCCTGGCTGGCACGCAGACCGTAGTCGATGGCCCGCTGATAGTCCCCCTGCCCGTAGTACCACTCCGATACATAATAATATACGTTCACATCCACCGAATCGATGTGCGAATCGGCAGGGAAGACAATAGGCTCGTCGATATATTCTATCTCTAAAAGGTATGTGAAGAACTTGTTTGCAAGCCGCAGGCGGTCCTGCACGCTCTCGCACTCGATATATTCAGCTGCTAGGCGCTCCACCTGCTTTGTTTCGTCGGCCTGTGTCAGCTGCGGCAGAGCAAAGCAAACAAACAAGATGAGAATTCGGAATTTTTTCATGATATTTTCTATATTTGCTCGAAGGCTGTTTTTTCATTACTAAAACTTTGCTACAAAGTTACAAACTTTTTAAGTTCTGATTGTTATCATTTCTCAACTATAATTTATCATTTCACACAAATTTGGGATAAACTTCGGTACAGTACCGATATTTCCACCCGTTTATTTCCCTTTTTGCTTCTTTTGCCCCCTCTTGCCATACTCATTAAAGAATTCTGTATTCAAAGAAAAAATCTTACAAACCGTCCCATTGCACATCCCCCATCGCACAGTCTTCTCTCGTGAGCTCTCTCGCCTCTGTATGAAATCTCAATCCATGAAATACTGACCTTCTGACAACATAATCAGGAATAAGCTTGCATAGTCCAAGGGAAATGCCTATCTTTGCACCCAAAAGAAGACGGCTAACAATAACTAACAAAACTGTCAACCCAAATCAGTACATTATAGGTCTGACCTCCAATACACCTCCAATGCCTCTCTATTATTTCTCCAATACATCTCCAATACATCTCCAATACATCTCCAATACATCTCCAATACATCTCCAATACATCTCCAATATATCTCCAATACATCTCCAATTCCTGGAATTGGAATTATACTGGAGTAAAACTGTAAAAAAACAGAAGTAAAACTGAACATATTATTTGAACTATGGCTGAAATGACTAAAGACATGTACGGCGCTGTAGGGAAGTTCGGTAACAAGGTGTTCTACCAACGTGGAGGAAAAACTATCGCAAGGACTATCACCAAGCCGCAGAATCCCAAGACGGAGGCCCAATCCTTATCGCGCGTTCTCCTCAAGGCTGTGAACAAGACCTACAGTAAGTTGAAGGAAATCTGTGACCATTCCTTCGAGGAATGCGACAATAGCTTCGATTGCATGAATAAGTTCAAGAGGGTCAATCTGAAATACCTTCGCGAGAACGCGACAACCCTTCTGGAATCAGGGCAGGGTCTGGACAATTTCTATCAGTTCACTCCCCTTCAGAGCCATAAGTGGACGCCCTTTGCAGCCATCGTCTCCGAGGGGCATCTGCCCGTAGTCTCTGTGGGTATTGATGCCGCAAGGGGCCACAAGGCGTATGTGGGCACCACCGGTCCCACCTATGCCGACTTTGTCACGGCATGGGGCTTGCAGCGCGGCGACCTGTTGACGTTCGTCACCGTTCAGAAGCGCGATAGCGCGTATGTCCCGGAGATTGCCCGTCTCGTGCTCGATCCCAGCTATGCCGACGGCAGCGGGGCTCCCATGAGCACGGAGATTGTGAACAGCGAGGGTGAATTTCCCTATTCGAACAGGAAGAACCGCCTGAACTTCTCGACCTTCGCGTTCGACACCGACCACTTCAGCTTCGTCATGGGGTGTGGCGGCGACATCGTGGCAGCAGGCATCATCGTCAGCCGCGAGACCCCCGGTGGCAGCTGGCTCCGAAGCAACTGCCAGCTTGTGCTGGACGAGGCTGGTTTCGGCAGCGACCTGTGCAGCCTGGCAAAGGCTGTCGAGAACAGCTACAAGGCGCCGGAAATAGACATGGAGTCTGACTTCTATCTCAACAACGCAGACGGCGTTTGAGCACCGTTTTTGTGAATATATTTGCGCGCAAAAACCTGCACAAGCTGCTTGTCGTGTTGAAATAAGCAGCTTGTTGAAGATAGGATAGGGCGCTGAATCCATTCACGGAGCATCCCCCATAGCTGCTGTATCAATAATGAGTTATAATGGGGAGTTGTCCCCATAACTCTTTACCCGATGAGCCAGGTGACGAGGATGTAGAGCCAGTGTGTGATGATTCCTGCGGCTATGCCTCCGATGAAGGTGCATGTGAATGAGCGGGAGATGAAGTGACGGTAGCCGAGTGAGTCGAGTGTCGCAGCATCGGCACTAAGAAAGCCGCTCCAACACATTCCCATCGCGGTGAAGACGGCAATGGCGTTGCTGTCGATGATGCCCTTGCTCATCATCTCTGGAATGAGACCAAGGGCTGCTCCGACAGTGCCGAGGGCGGTGATGGGGAAGGCGACGAGCTCGCTTGCATTGAAGCCAAACAGCCAACGGAAGACGAAGCCTGCCTTGCCTGCCAGGTAAGGCAGCAGCTCTGTTCCTTGATATGCTTCACCAGTATAACCTCCCGTCTCTGGGTCTCCGCCGAAAGTGAACATCATAACGAAGGTAGAGATGATGAGCACACCAGGTATGATGGTCAGGCCAACCTCCACACCGCTCTTGCCGCCGTCGAGCAACGCATCGAGAATACGAATAAAGAGCGTCTGTCGCGCGTCGTCAGGAACAGTCTCGTAGGGTGTCCTCTTCAATTGCCCATTAACCATTGCCCATTGACTGGTGTCTTCCTCAATCACATCTTCCTCCCTGTATTGTGGAAACTCCTTGAGTACCAGTCGCTGCATCAGTCTTGTGGCAATGATGCTGCCAATGATAGCTCCGATGACACCATAAAGCGGTTCTGTGTAGAAGCCGTGGCCCATCATGAAGATGATAACAAGTAGCCCCATTGCATAACTGCCTGCAAAATTCACAAGGCTGATGTGCTGGTAGCGCTTGAAATAGCGGGCGAACAGCGGGTTCTTTGCTACGGAAATGATGGCTGGCTTGTCGCTGAGGAATGTCATCAAAGCACCTGCCGACGAAACGCCGGGCAGGTTGAACAGGGGGCGTAGCACAGGCTTCAGCATCCTTTGCAGCAAATCGACTACACCGAAGACACTAAAGACCCTGCTCAATGCCGCCGTCAATACACACATTGCCATGAGGTAGAAGACGGTATTGAGCAAAAGGTCGTGTGCCGTCCGCATGATGGTGTTGAGCATGTTGGTAAAGCCCATCACCGAGGACAGGTAGCCGAAAAGTGCAATAATGACAATCAGGCAAGGTATGCCGCGAGGTATTCTCGTCATGTCAGAATATCCTGCCGCAGAGACGGAAGTTCAGCACAGGATAAACCTTGAACTTGCTGATAACGCGGAAAGCTCCGCCGTCCTTGCCGTCCCAATCCTGCTTCATGAGCGAAACGTCGTTGTGGTCGATAACGTTGGGAGTTCCCCAGAACATGGCGCCGAGGTCGAACTTGAAACCTATTCTCTTATGGGGCACTGCACGGCCGAAGCCGATGCCAACGTATGGCCTGAAACTTTTGGTCTTCAATGTAGCTTTGGCATTGCCGCTTGCATCTGGAGTCAGGAGGTAGTCGCCCAGCTTCAAGCCAATCTCCTCTTGATTCAGGTTGGGATAGGTCTGGTTGGCCACCCTGATGGCAGCATTCGCCTCGTTGATGACACTCAGCTGCCCTTCCTCCTTGTTATATACCTCCACGATGTCGCCTCCTCCAAAATACGCTCCGGCTGTGATGTGGAAGGTCTTGCTGGGCATTGGGTAGAAGTTAATCAGGACTTTGCCGTTCACCATTTTGAGCTTACCCTGGATGGGTACTTCGTTAAGAGCAAGGATTTTGGGATTGTTCGTCAGGTCAAGGTTGTAGCTTGACAGATTCGTGTGGATTTCGGTGCTGTATGTGATTTTGGGCATGATGCTGAATCCTGCCTCAATATCAAGGAATTTGGTGGCAGGCATAGCTATGTCAGCTCCAATACCAGTTGTTCCTACGTTCAAACCTACCGACATGTGGTTGAAGATACGACGATCCGTCTGTGCGGATGCGCTTGCCATCACCATGAAGGCTGCTGCCAAGCAAAGAAGAGTCTTTTTCATAATTGTTTTAATGATTGGTTAATAGCCGTTTTTAATCGTTGATTTCAAAATAATTCTCTAAGATGGATTGTGCCTGCTTTTCACTGTTGTCAATGTCGTGAATCAGTTTGCCGTGTTCGAGAAGCACGATGCGTTTGCAGATGTCAACAGTATGTTGCAGATTATGGCTGCTGACCATAATTGTGGCACCGGTCTCCTTGTTATAATTCAGTAACAGATGCTTGATGGCATTCTGACTACTGGGGTCGAGGAAGTTGAATGGTTCATCGAGAATGAGCACTTGCGGCCGGAGCAGCATGGCGGCCATAATGCCCACTTTCTGTTTGTTTCCGGCACTAAGCGTTCGAATCAGCTTCTTCTGTCCAGCTAATTCGTCTGCCATGAAATGCTGATACTGAGCCAAGAATTGCTCCAGCTGTTCGTTGGTGGTGTCAGTAAGGCGGGCGATGAACTGGAAGTATTCGTCTGGTGTGAGGTAGTCAATCAGAAAGCCTTCATCCACAAAAGCACCCGTCCAATCCTTCCAGGCTTCGGTCTCAGCGACATTAACATCAACCGATAATTCACCTCCTGAAAGGGGGTTGGGAGTCTTCCCTACCATTCTTACCGAGCCTGTATCTGCCTGGATGAGGTCAAGGATGAGGCGGAAGAGGGTACTCTTGCCTGCTCCGTTATTACCTACTAACCCAAGCATTTCCCCACTGTGAATCGTGAGATTAGGTATATCAACGGCTACTTTTTCGCCGAATGTTTTCTTGAGGTCTTTTATTATGATTTCCATAAACTTGAACTATGAATTGTGAGCTATGAATTTCGTGAGGCTCTGAAGCCTTCCATATTCTTATATCGCCGCACCATAAAGCGTTTATATACGTTGCGGAGCCAGTACTGGTGAGTGACAATGCCGATAATGCCAAGCAGGGCAAGGAGCACATATCCCCAAGGCTCACCCAGCAAAACTGTGGATGCTTTCTCAAATCCAATTGGTAAGATGAAGATGACCATGCTGAAAATGTTCTGGGCAGTACTTGCTTGCTTGCCTGTTAACTTCGTATTCATGGGCAATGTGTTGTTGTTATAGACTGCCAACTGGAAGAATA
>JAEEGL013845716.1_pt1 | contig 10572 bp, 7 predicted proteins | sample 9134231 | NCBI WGS metagenome assembly JAEEGL01 (sample SAMN16246548, study PRJNA631951) | gut metagenome | biome: gut microbiome; feature: rumen; material: fiber-attached | host: Bos | place: Iran: Karaj | collected 2018-10
GGAAGCAATATGGAAGTTTATGAGGTCGGCCACAGGGTAAAAGAGGATTTCCATCTGCTGGAAGCGTATGATATGACCCTGGAGGCAACGATCACAAAGCTGATGTACCTGATGGGGGTGTGCGGGGACAACTATACCGCGGTGTGCGACGGCTTCTATAAAACCATTAATTATGATATTCTGTGTCAATGATGGCGTGACAGAACGTGGCTGCATACAGCCGAAAGGAGAGACACGGTACCAATGAACAATATTGAAAGAATCAGACACAAAATGGGGAGCAGAGGGTTCGATGCCATCCTCCTGACAGATGAAAAGAATCAGCGGTACGCGACAGGGTTCCCCATTATGGACGGCATGGTGATTGTCACGAAAAAACGCGCGGTACTCATCACGGATTCCCGTTATATCGAAGCAGCGCAAAAGTCGTTGGATCCGGAGATTTCACCGGTTCTTTATGATAACAGGCATCCGCTGATACGGCGCGTCCGGGAAGTGCTCCGGGAAGACGGCGCAGTAAAAATTGGCGCAGAGGACGGAAAACTGAGTTACCGGCAGTTTCTGGCGTATGAAAAACAGCTCGGTGTGCCTCTGCGTCCGATGAAGGAAATGCTGGCTGAGCTGCGCGCATCCAAAACGGAGGAAGAGCTTGCACGGATGGTTCAGGCACAGCGGATCAGTGAGAAGGCGCTGGAGGCGGTGCTCCCGATGCTTCGGCCGGGAATGACGGAACGGGAAGCGGCAGCTGAGCTGGTTTACCATATGCTGCGAAACGGTAGCGAAGGGAATTCCTTCGATCCGATCGTGGTTACAGGGAAAAACAGCAGCCTGCCGCACGGTGTCCCGGGGGATACGGTACTCCGGGCAGGCGACTTTGTCACAATGGACTTCGGCTGCATCTGCGGGGGATACTGCTCAGACATGACACGTACGGTTGCCATCGGATATGCAACGGATGAAATGAAGAACGTTTATCACACCGTCCTGCAGGCACAGCTTGCCGGGATCTCTGCGGCGCGGGCGGGCGTCACCGGCAAATCCATTGATGCCGCCGCGCGGCAGGTGATCACCGATGCCGGATACGGACCTTACTTCGGCCACGGCTTTGGGCATTGCCTGGGTCTGGATATTCATGAAGCGCCCGCTGCGAACATGCGCGGAAAGACGCCGATGCCCCTGAATGCCGTAAGTTCCGCAGAGCCGGGAATCTATCTCCCGGGGAAATTCGGAGTCCGGATCGAAGATGTGATGATTCTGCGGGAGACAGAAGCGGAGGTTATCACCCGCGCGCCGAAGAATGAGCTGTTGATCCTGTGTCCGCAATAAACACGGAAGACGGCTGAAGGCAGGCTTGAACAGCAAATATGCAAAAGTCGCATGTTCAAAAACGAAATAGCGCTTGACAAGCGCCGCTGTACGGACGTATTATTGTATACACGTGTTTTTATACGCACGTGCAACAAAACACACGAATCCCAAACAGGAGGCGCAGCTATGCTGGAGCTATCATCCAAAACCAATCTGCTGGAGGAAAACGACTACCGATATTCCCTTCAGGACGTACAGAACCCGGTGTTGTACAGGGATGTGTACGATTATGATGAGATACCGAAGGTGGCATTCAACCATCGGCGTGTGCCGATGTCCATGCCGGAAGATATATGGATCACAGATACTTCCTTTCGTGACGGACAGCAGTCAATCAACCCCTATACGCCGAAGCAGATCGAAACGCTTTTTCGTCTGATGTCAAAGCTCGGCGGGCCCTACGGGATCATCCGTCAGACGGAGTTTTTTATCTATTCGAAGGTTGACCGGGAAGCGATCGAACGCTGCATGGATCTGGGGCTGAAGTTCCCGGAGATTACCACATGGATTCGGGCTAGCAGGGAAGATTTTAAAGCTGTCCGCGATCTGGGAATCCGCGAAACGGGAATTCTGGTCTCCTGCAGCGATTATCATATCTTCAAAAAGCTGAACAAGACCCGGCGCGAAGCGATGGAAATGTACCTGGCGACCGTCAAGGACGCTTTCGAAGCGGGGGTTATGCCCCGATGCCATCTGGAGGATATTACCCGGGCGGATTTCTATGGCTTTGTGGTGCCTTTCGTCAACGAGCTGATGCGGCTGTCGGAAGACACGGGAATTCCGGTGCGCATCCGCGCCTGCGATACCATGGGCTACGGCGTTCCCTATACGGAAGTAGCCCTGCCGCGCAGCGTCCCGGGAATCATTTACGGCCTGCAGCATTATTCCGGAGTGAAGAGCGAGAATCTTGAGTGGCATGGACACAACGATTTCTACAAGGCGGTGGCGAACGCTTCAACGGCGTGGCTGTACGGAGCAAGCGGAGTGAACTGTACGCTTCTCGGCATCGGCGAGCGCACGGGGAACGTCCCGCTGGAGGCAATGGTAATGGAATATGCCTCACTGCGCGGCTCCCTGGACGGCATGGATCCGACGGTTATTACAGAAATAGCAGAATTCTACCGGCGCGAGATCGGCTATACCATCCCGCCCATGACGCCGTTTGTCGGGAGAAACTTCAATGTCACCCGCGCAGGCATTCATGCAGACGGCCTTCTGAAGGATGAGGAGATCTACAATATCTTCAATACGGAGAAGATTCTGCACCGACCTGCGTCTGTGGCAATCAGCAAAACATCTGGCCTTGCGGGGATTGCCTATTGGGTAAATCAGAACTACGGCCTCCGGGGACCCCGTGAGCTGGATAAACAGAGCCCCCTTGTCGTGAAGCTGAAAGACTGGGTGGATGAGCAGTATGAAGACGGAAGAACAGCCGCCCTTTCAAATGAAGAGCTGGAAACAAAGATCTATGAGCTTTCCGGCGGAACGCTGAAAATGCTCTGATATCCCGTCGGAAAAGGAGAAGCAGACATGAGAGAGCATAAGAACATCTCCATTGCGGATCAGATTTTTGAACAGCTGGAGCGTGAAATCCTGGCAGGGAAGTATCACCGCGGGGAGATCCTCAGCGAAGTGGCGCTGGCGAAGGAGCTGGGCGTCAGCCGTACACCGGTGCGTGAGGCTATCCGGCGCCTTGAGCAGGAGGATTTCCTGGAAGAAACGAGCCGCGGCCTTGTGGTTGTTGGCATCTCCCGCGAAGATATGCTGGATATGTACGAAATCCGTCTCCAGATTGAAGGATCAGCTGCCCGCAGGGCGGCGCGAAATATTTCGGAGGAGATCCTCAGCGAACTGCGAGACATCCTGGATCTGCAGCAGTTTTACTGCGAGAAAGACAGTGAGAACGCATCAGACCAGATAAAGAATCTGGACTCACGCTTTCATGAAGAACTGTATCTCGCGTGCGGCAGCAAGCCCTACTACGCGACGCTGCTGTCCCTGCACAAGCGGATGACAAAATTCCGCAAAGCGTCTCTCTCCCGACAGAGCCGCGCGCGGCAGGCAATTCTGGAACATACCGCGATTCTGAAAGCGCTGGAAGCACATGATGAACAGGCGGCGGAAGAGGCTGTTCTTTATCATGTTCGCAGCGCCAGAGACAGAATGCGGGATCTTGAGGCCTGACAGGCCGGACAGAAAGCGAGACAGGAATATGGAACACAAAGCACAAAGTCTCACAGAAAAGCTGATTGCCGCCCATCTGCTGGAAGGGCAGATGATTCCGGGAGAAGAAATCGCCCTGCGCATAGACCAGACGCTCACCCAGGACGCAACGGGTACCATGGCGTATCTGGAGTTTGAAGCAATGGGGATTGACCGAGTTCGGACAGAACGGTCGGTTGCTTATATCGATCACAACACACTGCAGTCGGGCTTTGAGAATGCGGATGATCATCGCTATATCCAGACGGTTGCCGCCAGACATGGGATCTGGTATTCCCGGCCGGGAAACGGCATCTGTCATCAGGTACATCTGGAGCGCTTCGGCATCCCGGGGAAAACCCTGATCGGTTCCGACAGCCATACTCCCACGGCAGGGGGGATCGGTATGCTCGCCTTCGGCGCGGGCGGACTGGATGTGGCTGTTGCCATGGGAGGAGGAGCGTACTGGATCCGGATGCCCTCAGTTATTCGGGTTGAGCTGACAGGAAAGCTGCCGCCATTTGTAACGGCAAAGGACCTGAGCCTGGAAATACTGCGGATTTTAACTGTCCGCGGAGGCGTCGGAAAAGTGATCGAATGGGGCGGCCCCGGTGTGCAGACACTGACAGTGCCGGAACGAGCGACGGTGACCAACATGGGAGCGGAACTCGGCGCCACCACGTCGGTTTTCCCTTCGGATGAGCAAACAAGACGTTTTCTGCAGGCACAGGGAAGAGAGGAGGATTACAGCCCGCTTGAGGCAGATGCGGGGGCGGAATACGAGCGCGTGATCTCCATCAACCTCTCTGAACTTGAACCGCTTGCAGCGTGCCCGCATATGCCAGACAACGTGGTGCCCGTGAGAACACTCGGCGATACCGCCGTGGACCAGGTCTGCCTCGGTTCCTGCACGAACTCCTCGCTGCAGGACCTGCGCAAGGCAGCCGCCCTTCTGAAGGGGAAGGTGATTGCAGACCGGGTAAGTCTATCCGTTTCTCCCGGTTCCAGACAGGTGCTGAGTATGCTGGCGGGGTGCGGAGATCTGGATGTTTTTCTCCACGCCGGCGCGCGCATTCTCGAATGTGCCTGCGGACCGTGCATCGGTATGGGCTTTTCCCCTGGGTCGGGCGGTGTCAGCCTGCGAACCTTTAACCGCAACTTTGAAGGGCGCAGCGGAACACGCGATGCAAAGGTATTCCTCGTGTCCCCTGAGACGGCTGCGGCCTCTGCCCTTACGGGAAGGATTACCGATCCGCGGACACTGGGCTTGGAAGCCGGCAGCTTCCCGCTGCCGAACCAATTCCGGATCGATGACAGCGGCATTATTCCGCCTCCGGATGATGCAGAGAGCGTGACAGTATTGCGAGGCCCGAATATCCGGGAGGTACCGATCGGCACGCCTCTGCCGGACAGCCTGCAGCTTCCGGTAGCGCTCACGGTGGGGGACAACATTACGACGGATCATATCATGCCTGCCGGAGCAAAGATTCTGCCCTACCGATCAAATGTACCGAAGCTCTCACAGTTTTGTTTCGAAGTCTGTGATCCGGCTTTTCCGGAGCGGGCGAAAGTACTGGGAAATTGCATCGTTGTGGGCGGACAGAATTACGGCCAGGGCTCTTCCCGCGAACATGCGGCGCTGGTGCCTCTGTATCTCGGCGTGCGTGCCGTTATCGCGAAAAGCTTTGCCCGGATTCACGCGGCGAATCTAATTAACGCTGGAATTCTGCCACTTTCCTTTGAGAATCCTGCAGACGGTGATGCCATCCGGCAGGGAGATGTTATTACGCTGAAGGATCTCCACAGAGGTCTTGCAGAAGGACGGATTACCGCGATGCTGGAGAGTTGCTCCGACAGTACGGACAGACATGGCGGAGCGGCTTCGACGACACGGGAAATGGTACTTACCTGCGCCTTTACGGAGAGACAGTGCGAGATGCTTCTGGCAGGCGGCCTGCTGAATCTTACCCGTGCGGATTTGATGAAGGAGGAGGCGTCGCTATGACGGAGAATGTGAAAGCCGTGAGAGCCCCGGACACACTCGACGAGGTGCAGGTACAGGAAGCGGTCAGTCAATTTGAAAAGCTCCTGCGAGAGCAGATCAGGCGGAGGGATTCCATGGCTTCCGCGGCACCGCCACGGGACTTTCTGGACGGTCAGCCGGTTGTGATCGGCATTATCGACGGCGATGGGATCGGCCCGATTATCATGCGGGAGGCGGAGCGGGTTCTGCGGTTCCTTCTCCGTGAAGAGATGGAAGCCGGTACGATTGTCCTGCGGCGGATCGACGGGCTGACACTGGAAAACCGCCTCGCTTCCAACCAGGCGGTTCCCGAAGAAGTTCTCACGGCGGTAAAAAGCTGTGACGTGCTGCTGAAAGGGCCGACGACAACTCCGAAAGGAGGAACGCTGGAGAGTGCGAATGTTGTTCTGAGGAGAAGTCTTGACCTGTATGCCAATGTGAGGCCGGTTGTTGTCCCGGAGGAGGGGATCGACTGGATTTTCTTCCGGGAGAATACAGAAGGGGAATATGCACTTGGAAGCCGGGGAATTGACCTTGACGGCGCATTGACAGCCGATTTCAAAGTTACAACGGATATGGGCACCCGCCGTATTGCCCGTGCGGCCTTCAATTATGCCAGGCGGAACGGAAAAACCAGCGTTGCCATCGTTACGAAAGCCAACATCCTGAAAAAAACCGACGGCATGTTCAGCCGTATTGCGCATGAGATCGCCGGTGACTATCCGGAGATTGATGCACAAGACTGGTATGTGGACATCATGGCGGCAAATCTTGTGAACCCGGTAATCCGCAGCCGCTTTCAGGTGTTTTTGCTTCCCAACCTCTACGGAGATATTCTGACAGACGAGGCAGCACAGCTGCAGGGCGGTGTCGGAACGGCCGGCAGCTCGAATACAGGCGATCATTACGCCATGTTTGAGGCCATTCATGGCTCTGCGCCGCGAAAAATTGCTGCCGGCGAAGGAGACTATGCCAACCCAGCGAGCATCCTGCGTGCGGCAGAAATGCTCCTTCGGCACATTGCCCGGATCGAAAAGGCAGAACAGCTGAACAAAGCATTGAGAATCTGCCTCGAGGAAGAAAAACGCGTGGTCGTGACCGGCCATGCGGACGGCGCAAGCTGTGAAGCATTCGGAGAGTACCTTCTGGATAAGCTGGCTGCGCTGCATGCAGGATGAAGAACAGGAGGAAGAAACGGTGAAAGGAATCGTGCTTGCAGGCGGAGCCGGAACCAGGCTATATCCGCTGACCAAAGTGACCAGCAAGCAGCTGCTGCCGGTATACGATAAACCAATGATCTACTACCCGCTCTCCACCTTAATGCTGGCAGAGCTGCGGGACATCCTGATCATTTCAACCCCGGAGGATACCCCTCGCTTTGAAGCCCTGCTGGGGGATGGGTCGCAATTCGGCATCTCGCTTTCTTACTGTGTCCAGCCTTCACCGGACGGGCTTGCGCAGGCGTTTATCCTGGGGGAGGAGTTCCTTGGCGGAGAGCCGGGCGCTATGATTCTGGGGGACAACATCTTCTATGGAAATGGCTTTGTTCGGATGCTTCGTGCCGCGGTGGAGAATGCGGTGAAGAACGAAAGAGCAACGGTTTTTGGATATTATGTAAACGATCCGGAGCGTTTCGGCGTCGTGACCTTTGATGAGAACGGGAAGGCTACCAGCATAGAAGAGAAACCAAAGAAGCCCAGGAGCAACTATGCCGTCACGGGGCTGTATTTCTACCCCGGCGACGTGAGCAGGCGGGCAAAGTGCGTGGAGCCTTCGGCGCGTGGCGAGCTGGAAATCACCTCGCTGAACGAACTCTACCTGAAAGACGGGCTCCTTGACGTCAGACTTCTGGGACGCGGCTTCGCCTGGCTGGATACCGGAACGATGGAGGCATTGCTCCAAGCGTCGAATTTTGTGGAGACACTGGAAAGCCGACAGGGGATCATGATCGCTGCTCTGGAGGAGATCGCATATTATAATGAATGGATCTCCCGGGAGGAACTCTTACGCTCAGCGAAAAAATACGGAAAGTCCCCATACGGGATGCATCTGAAGGCTGTGGCAGAAGGAAAGCTTCTTGTCTGAACCGCCAGGCGCGGTCGATCCATAAGCATTCCCGGAGCAGCTGCGCCAGGATACGGCAAACAACAAACAGACATTCGAAACTCCTGATGCATAAGGAGCTTTGAATGTCTGTTTGTTGTTGATGCGTTTTACACAGGATAAGAAAGAAAATAGATGCTACAGGCTGAAATCCGGGCTGTTGTCCCGCAGATAGGAGCACCAGTTGCCGTTTTCGATCAGCTCTTCTCTGGCAAGAGTCGTCAACAGTTCTTCCGTCTGCCCGAATGTTTCAATGAGAGAGGACATTTTGCTGTAGAAGCGTTCCATCTTCCGATGATCGGAAAGTGTTCTCGACAGGGAGAGTTTTCCGTAGTAGTTTGCGACAAACAGCGTTACAACTGAGATGGTACCCAGTACAATCTTCAGAACAGTACGGTAAAGCTCCACATCCGAAACCTGTATGGAAGGCTTTAGAACAAGGCCGCCGCAAAGCAGCTCGAAAATGACCGCGCCGAGATAGAGCGCGATACTCAGAAGCAAGGCAGCGTAAACGGTGCGTTCGCTGACATGCAGATCCCGTGCGGAGCGCCCGGCAGCATCTTTGTGATAATCACGCTGCTCATCAACCCAGCAGGCACGAATCGCATGTTCTGATTCGGGCGGATTCCCAATCGTGAGGGCATACAGGGCAGCCTGGACCCATGAGGTTTCTTCCTGCTGGGTCCAGGAGAGGAGCTCTGCAGCGTTGATACGGCTGCCTGCATAGCGCAGATAGGTCTGTACCCGCATACATTCCGCCAGCACGCGATATTCGATGTATCGCCGATGACAGTCGGAGCGGGAAGCATATCGCTGACAGCCCCAGGCAAACGCCAACATTACGCCGCAGATAAGAATCATCCAGGTGGCCTCTGCCTCGTCATACATCAGAAAGGCGAAGGTAAGCAGAGCGCCCGCTGCGGCGAGAAACGCGAGAACCTGTCTGTAACGCTTCGCTGACCGGAGGCTCAGTTTCCCTGATGCGCGGCCGACCAGCTCGATATGGCTGAGAACCGGATCGTTTTCTGGATTCTCCGGAAGCCGGGAGCGCTGATCTAAATTGAGGCCGCGGGCGCTGCGGTTATAATCCTCCGTCTTCTGCAGCACATCGAAAAGCTTCTCCTGATCTCCCAGAAGATGAACGCTGCCTGCTGATTCAGAGGTCATTGTTCCGCGCGGCGTGACGACATGGATGACAGCTTTGTTTCCGCCTCTGAGCGGGGACACGCTTGCATCGGGAAAACCTGTTCCCTTCAGGGCAAAACTGACTGCCTCGGCAGTGCCGCAGGCAGCTTTGGTTCCTGGGCCGCCGTCCCAGAGCGCCAGCACCACATGGCTGTGCAGTACTACATATATTCCGGCCTGGCGGAATTGACTGTCCCGGATGGTGTCTGCATCCAGCGTGTGCTCAGCGGGCGGCACAACGAAGACTGACTCGGCGCGTGCGCAGTGCGCATGAAAACGCTTCAGCGCTTCCGGGCTGAAGTCCTTCTCGTAATCTTCCTGTGCTCTGGGCAGTGCTGCCATAAGCGGGATTTCCAGCTCCTCGGCAACATCCGCACAGAGCAGATCGCCCCCCTCAGCCAGTGAGTTCAGCATAAGCAGGGGAGATGCCGGACAGCGCTGTCGAATCTTAATAAGCTCTGCTCTGACCGCTTCACGGATGGCCTGCCAATCCTGTTCACGAATGGCACGATGAGCGGTTACGCCGATAACAATGGGGATGGTTTCTGCTGACATTTTCTTATCCTTCTATCCTGTTCGGGGTTTAAATGCCATACCAGTATAACATAGGGTCGAGAGGATTCCAAGTACCTGAGAAATCGGGAACAGAAAATACACGGGGCTCTTCCGCTTTCAGAGGAAACTGACGGCAGAGAGCCCCGCGTTATTCGATGAAGGGTATGAAAGGAAATTCAGAGCGAAATCGATCCGGGAACCGAAGGGAGAAGACCGCCGCAGCGCAGAGGTTCCGTTACCTCGGAGATTGGAACGATTTCCATCGCAGACTTGATCTCGTCCGGTACATCCCGAAGATCATCCATATTCTCCTCGGGAATAAAGACTTTTTTCACCCCGGCGCGATGAGCGGCGAGGAGTTTTTCGGGCAGTCCGCCGATGGCCGTGACGGCGCCGCGAAGGGAGACTTCCCCCGTCATAGCCCAGTTGGCAGGGAAGGGGACCCCGCTCACAAGCGAGGCAATGGCCGTAGTCATGGTAATGCCGGCGGAGGGCCCGTCCTTGGGGACTGCGCCTTCCGGCACATGGATGTGCAGATCATTTTCCTGAAAACGCTCCGCTGCGTCAGGATACAGGTTTTTTACCAGGCTCACGGCGATCTGGGCGGATTCCTTCATAACGTCGCCGAGCTTGCCGGTGGTATTGATATGGCCGGCACCTTTGGTAAACAGAGACTCAATATAAAGAATCTCACCGCCGGCGCTCGTCCAGGCCAGACCTGTCACAACACCAGGCTTATGCCGGGCGGGAACCTGTGGATGTCTGACGGGGCGCATATCCAGATCGTCCCGCAGCTGCACCGGAAGAACCGTGAACACCCGGCTGCTGTCTTTTGCAAGCTGGACAGCTGCGCTGCGGCAGAGAGAGTCGATCCGCTTTCGGAGATCGCGGACGCCCGCCTCCCGGGTGTAATCAGAAATCAGAAGGCGGATGATATCGTCCGGCAGATCAATCTGTCCCGGGCTGATGCCCATGGCCTTCATGGCGGCGGGAAGAAGATGCTCCCGGGCGATTGAAAGCTTCTCAATCGGAGTATATCCCTCAAATGGAATTACTTCCATGCGGTTGAGAAGGGGCTCTGGAATGGTATCTGTTGTATTTGCGGTGCAGATAAACAGCGCATCCGACAGATCGTA
>JAEEGL014958941.1_pt1 | contig 10572 bp, 12 predicted proteins | sample 9134231 | NCBI WGS metagenome assembly JAEEGL01 (sample SAMN16246548, study PRJNA631951) | gut metagenome | biome: gut microbiome; feature: rumen; material: fiber-attached | host: Bos | place: Iran: Karaj | collected 2018-10
AATATGCAGTTGAATTAAATCAGTTAATTAAAAGAAGTTTATAATCTTATAAAGAAATTATTTGAATGAAAATATTGAAATGAAATAGAAATTTTCTGTTAGAGGATTTCTATTTTTTTCTTTCTTTTTCACTTTGAATTCTTTAAAATGGTCGTTTGCAGTATTCTTATTTTTCTTTTAATATACCATCTCGAAAGGAGGTGGTTTATGCTTAATCAAATCATTCTAGTTGGTAGACTTACTCGTGATATTGAAGTTCATAAGAGTGATAGTGGTAATAAGGTGGCGACTCTATCTCTTGCGATTCCTAGAAGTTTTAAAAATAGTGATGGTAATTATGATACTGATTTTATTAATTGTGTAGCTTTTGATGTGGTAGCAGAAAATACGAGTGAGTATTGTAGTAAAGGGGATATTGTTGGTGTAAAAGGAAGAATACAATCTCGTACTATTGAAAAAGAGGATAAGAAAGAAACAAATTATGAAATTATTTGTGAGAAAGTTACTTTCTTATCTAGTAAAGGAAAAGAAGAAACTGATGAGAAATAGTTTCTTCTTTTTTTGTTTTATTATATAATTTAAGTATAAAAATAAGATAGGAGTGAAAATAAAATGGAAGAAAATCATGTTGAAGAAAAAGTTAAAGTGCCAAAAAAGAAATCAAATGGATACATTATTGTTATTGTATTATTAGGAGTATTGGTATTAGGATTATGCGGATATATTGTATATGACAAAATGACTGCTAAAGAAGAAGCCCCTGTAAAAGAAGAAACAAAAGAAAAAGATACTAAGCAAGAGGAAGACATCATTACACAAAAAGAAGCTGAAGCATTTTTGAAGGAATTAATTTTTGATAATGATCCCTCTGAATTATTAATTGCTGAAGATGATAGGACAATATTTATAAATTCAATTAAGTATTTAGTGTTCAGTGGAAAATATACAAAAGATGGGGATCAATATATTATAAGTCAAAAAGATATTCAAGATTTAGCTTATAGATATTATATGAGAGATAGTTTTGATTATATTACAGATGATTCTAATTTTGTATATGATACTGATAGCCAAACTTATCGCTCTGGTTTAAATTTTGGTTTAACCGGTACGTATCTTCCTTTTGAAAGAACAATCACTATAAATGATTTTGATTATCATGATGGTGTTGCAACTTTCACCTATGTTATAAAACATATTATAACTGATACTGAGTATTTGGCAGATCCTAATGATAATGTACATACTAATACGTATCATGTGAAGTTAGTTAGAGAAAATAATGTATTACGTGTTAAGGAATTATCTAAACAATAATTATAAAAGAAGAAACTAAAAAAATAGTTTCTTCTTTTTTTCTTTTGTATTATAATAAGGACCTAGGAGGTTCATATGGATAAAGTAAAATCATTAATCACATATAGAGAGTATGGATATACTCCTCATGCATTCTATGATTATCGTTTTATTGTTGGTCGTGATAATCAATGTAAAATGACTTTTGTAATGAATTCTGCTGATCAAAAATTATGTGAAAGAACGAAGTCTGTTGCTTTAAATGAAGATGAGGTTAGAGCTGTTTACAGATTATGTGATGCTGCTAGTCATCATTTTTCTAAGAAAAAAGATAGAGTTGGTTCTGAGAGCTTTTCTGTAATTTTTAATGACAGTAAAGAATTCCAAGAAGATGTTGGAATGCAAAAGAGAATGGACCAGGTTATGCGCTTCATTAGAGGAAATCATCCAGAAGAATTAGGAGAGGAAACAGTTGGTCAAATCTATGATTCTATGGTAACTAGAATGGGTATTCGTACAGCTGTTGAAAGTCCAGTAACAAAGTAAAAAGGAAAAATGAAAAGTTTTTCTTTTTTTATGGTATAATTTGTTTATAGTAGGTGATGATATGAATAATGAAGTACGCTTTCTGAAAGAAGAGGATATTCCCTCTGTTAATGCTATATTAACGGAAGCATTTTCCTATGGAAGAGGAGATGTCTCTGGAGAAGAATTTAGTGAATTAGTTGCTGTTTGTGATGGAAAAGTAGCTGGTTATTTATTATTAACTAAAGTACTTAATCCTATTAAAAATAGATGTTATTTCTTAGTAGATTATGTTTGCGTTTCATCGGAATTTAGAGGTCAAGGACTTGGTAAATTATTATTAGATAAAGCTTATCAAGTTGCGAAAGAACAAGATGGTATGTATTTACAATTAACTTGTAGTAGATTTAGAATTGCTGCTCATAAGTTATATGAAAAATGTAATTTTATTAAGAGAGATTCTGATATTTTTAGGAAGGAGATTGTATGATAATAGATATTATTAATAAGAAAAGATTAGGAGAAGAGTTATCTTATAAAGAATTAGATACTATCTTTAATGGTTATTTAAATGGAGATGTTGCGGATTATCAAATGTCTAGTTTACTTATGGCTATTTGTATTAATGGTATGAGTGATGATGAGATATTTGCTTTGACAAAAATCTTTATTGATAGTGGAGATACTCTTGATTTTTCTGATATTCCTGGTATTAAAGTAGATAAACATTCTACTGGTGGAATAGGAGATAAAACGACTCTTATTATTGCGCCTATTGTTGCTTCTCTTGGAATACCTGTTATTAAGATGAGTGGAAGAGGATTAGGATATACGGGAGGTACTATTGATAAATTAGAGAGTATTCCTGGATATCGTATTGATTTACGAGATGAAGAAATTATTAAACAAGTTCATGATATTAACCTTGTTATTACTGGGCAAACGGCTTATTTGGTACCAATGGATAAAGCAATTTATGCTTTAAGAGATGTTACTGCAACGGTTTCTTCTATTCCATTAATTGCTTCTAGTATTATGAGTAAAAAGATAGCGGCTGGGGCCGATAAAATTTTAATTGATATTAAAGTTGGAAATGGTGCTTTACTTCAAGATAAGAAGGATGCTGAAAAACTTAGTGAATTAATGATTAAAATTGGAGAATATTATCAAAGAGAAGTACGTTGTATTATTAGTGATATGAATGCTCCACTCGGAAAATGTATTGGAAATAGTTTGGAAGTTAGAGAAGCTATGGATGTTTTGCAAGGAAAAGAAAAGGATAATAACTTAGTAGATCTTTGTGTGGAACTTGCTACTGAAATGGTTAGTATGGGATTAGAAATATCTAAAAAAGAAGCTCGAGAAAAAGTACTTGAAAGTATTGATAATGGTTCTGCTTATCAGAAATTTTTGGAACTTGTGAAATACCAAAAAGGTCATATTGATAAATTAGAAGTAAGTAAAGATACTCATATTATTAAAGCTCAAAGTAGTGGTACTATTAAGAAAATCAATGCTTTAGAGCTTGGAAAATTATCTCTTGCTTTAGGAGCTGGAAAAGAGACAATTGATGATAAAATTGATTATAAAGTGGGTATTGAACTTCAAAAATTAGTTGGTGATACGGTCAAAAAAGGAGAAATTTTAGCTTACTTATATGTGGGAAATAAACTTCCTAAATATGATTATTCTAAGATATTTGAAATATCTTAATAGCTTTACATTTCTCTTTATAAATAAAAGAAAAAAGTGTTTGCTTTTATAGAAATTATGTTATAATACATATATAAGGTAAGGTGAGTTATTATATGGAAAAAATTTATATGGAAGAAAATAGAACTCGTAGAAGAATGTCAGGAACCACTCATTTTTCAATAGTTTTATCTTTCTTAGTTGCATTTTTTGCAATATTTTCACTTGCTACATACGGAGTAGTAAGTAATCAAGGAATGAATGCAGTTAGTTATGCTGCACCTGCTTCAGAAAATATCGTTTCTGGAGATAGTTTCCAATTTACATATCGTGATCAAGATGGAGGTTCAATGTCTGTTATTGGATCACATGCTGCTGATGGAGATGCAAGTGCTACTTTTAGAGTTCCACTTTATTCAGCAAACAATAATCCAAAGAACCCAGTATTCTGTGTAGAGCATAATGTTAATGCTCCAGACTATGATGATGATGATAATCCAGCAACCCTTCATAAAGGTGATGAAATTAATGATTATGGATTATTATATATTTTAAATAATAGTTATGCGAATGGTCATCCAAGAACTGCTGGAAATACACAAATTACAGATGCTAATCGTCCTTATGTAGAGCAATGGATTACACAAGTTGCTATTTGGATGTATTTAAAAGAAAAACATGGAGAAGTAACTAGAAATCAAGTTGTTCCAATTGGACAAGATAATAAACAAGATAATGTTAAAGTTAATGAATTAAGTGATTCTGATGTTGCTGCAATTAAAGGAACAGATTTATTAACTTATACAAATTTATCTTCTGATGCTCAAATTTATAGTGGACCAAATTTATATGATACTTATGTTGCTCCACTTGTAAATGAAGCAGTTGCTCAATCTGGTAACAAGTTATTAGCTGTTAAGGTTGCAGGACCTGAATCTGCTAAGACTACAGATGAAAAATTTTATCAATCTAAATTAGTTACAGTAATTGGAAATCCTTCAGGTGATTTAGTTGACTATGTAGTTACTTTATCAGGTGTTGAAGGAGCAGTTATTGTTGATGAAGAAGGAAAAGAAGTTGCTAACAATACTTTAACTGCAGGAAAAGGATTCTATGTTCGTGTTCCTGTTGACAAAGTTAGCAAAGAAGCTGTTACAGTTCACATTGGTGTTGAAGGACGTTTCAATACATTAACTGGTAACTATTTCGTAGCAGCTGGAAATGACGGACAAGGATTACAAAAAGTTATTACAGTTACAGGAGCTTCTAGAAATGTTCCTGCAGGAGCTGATTTCTCAATCGTTCCTGATACAGGTATGAATACCGCTCAAACAATTTACTTTATCGGATTAATCGTATTATTATGTGGTGTTGGTATAGTATATGCGAACGCGAAACCTGTTGAACAAAAACAACAATAGATTTAAAAAGAGCCAAACCTTAATGATTGGCTCTTTCCTTATTTTTATAGGAATTGTTTCTCTTTCTTGGAATTATTTGTTACGAATGAAGGATGAAGTTTATTCTGATATGAGAATTGCTATGATGGATGATGCTCCAAATGACAGAATCCGTGATATTTCGAAAGAAATGAAAATCCCTTCTCTTGAAGTACCAGATGTTCCAAAAGAAGATGATACCTATAGTTATGTTGTCGATTATAGTAAATATTTGGGAGTTTTAGAAATACCAAAAATAGGATTAAAGAGGGGCTTTTATAACACAGATTCCCGTTATAATAGTGTAGATTATAATGTAACATTAGTAGAAGGATCTGATTTACCGGATGTTGAAAATGGAAATCTTATTTTGATTGCTCATTCTGGGGATTATTATAATGCTTATTTCCATTATTTATATCGTACGGGTATTGGAGATATGGCTTATGTTACATATAATGGTAGAAGATATGAATATCAAATTGTTAATATATATGAAGTTGATAAAACCGGAATGGTTGTTATTCATAGAAATACCGATAGAACTTCTTTAACATTGGTAACTTGTACTCATGGAAATGATTTTACACAAACTGTTTATATAGCAGAATTAGTTGGTTAAAGAAGGTGATAGTATGAATTTATCTTTATTAGAAAAGTTAAAAGTTATTTTTCAGTATATTTTTTCTTCCTTTCTTTCTATAGAGATGTTCTTACTAAGCCTTCTTTTATTTGTGATTTTAATTGTTAATTTAAAAAGGAATAATCGTATTGTACAGATGGTAGCAATTGGAATATACTTAGGATTTGTAATTGGAATTTTAATTAGTTATACGACTTATGTTAAGACTTGTTTGGATTCTTTTGTAAAAGAGATTATGAATTATATTTATTTCCCTTCTACTGTTGTTTATTTCTTTATCATATTATTTGTATCTATTATGATCTTATGGACACTATTTAGTAAGAAATTAACTCAATTTAAGAAGATCTTTAATTATTTCTTCTTTAGTATTTTATATTTCTTCTTTATGTCTTTTATTTCTTTAGCAGCTTATGATGGGGTAGATTTATTAGATATCTCTGTTTTATATCAAAATAATACGATATTATCTTTTGTACAAGTTAGTAATTTGATTTTATTAATATGGTTATTATTTACTGGTTTTTACTGGTTATATAAGTATTTTAAGAAAAAATTTGATAATTAAAAAGATTGGAGAATCCAATCTTTTTTCTTTTATAAAAAAACTTATTTTCTTCTTTTTTCTTACTTTTATCTTTGATATAATATCAGTATAGGTAGAGAGAGGTTGATAGTGTATGGCAAAGAAACCTTATGGAGATATTAATAGGAATAGAACTCTTCCTAATAATTATTCTAAAAAAAATCAATATGCAAAGAAAAATTATCAAAAAGATAAGTATAAGAATTTTGATAATACTACTAGAATTAAAATAGAGAAAGAAAAAGAAAAAGAACATAACCTAGATCATAGCTTTTTAGAGGGACGTTCACAAGAAAAGAGTAATCGTAGTAAAAAAGAAAAAGAAAAGATATTGATGGAGAAAGAATCTAAATTTAAACAATTAGTACTCCTAAAATCTTTATTCTTTACCATGAGTTTCTTCTGTATTGCTTTATTATTGGTGTTGGTTGTATGGAATCATTTTAATCAAAAACCAGTAAAAGAAGAAGTAGTAGAAGAAGAAATAGTAGAAGAAGAAATAGCAATAGATTCTAACTATTTATTTATTGGAGATTTTCATACTGTTCATATGAATTTTGGAGATTTATCTATGAGTTATCCCTTTGTTGTTAAAGGAGAAGAGGCTTTAACAACAGATAGTCTATATCATAATTTAAATCAAAGTGTTTATATTTATAATCCTTCTGTTATCTTTATGGAAGTTGGATTAGAAGACTTAGGAAATGGTGAAAGAGTAGAAGATATTGTTAGTCGATATAAAATCATTATTAAAGAAATACAAGAGAATAGACCAAATGCTCATATTTATGTAGAATCTATTTATCCTATATATCCTGATAAAATACCTGATTCTAATAAGTATAAGTCTATTAATAATGCTACTATTAAGAAAATCAATCAAGAGTTAAAGACTATGGCCTCTGATTTAAAAGTTAAGTATGTAGATTTATATAGTGTTTTACTTGAAAAGAACCAATTAAAGAAAGATTATACAGAAGATGGAGTATCTTTAAATGCAGATGGTTATAAAAAGATATGGTCTGTATTAAGAGATATTGTGGAAGAAGAAAAGTAAAAAGAATAAATTCAAATTTATTCTTTTTTGTGTTAAAATATTATTAGAATGGAGGCTCTCTTATGAATGGCGATGAAGGATATACAATTTATTGTTCTAAGTGTGGAGCAGAGATGAATAGTAATTCTCGTTACTGTATGAAATGTGGTAATTTGAATTATGAACATGAAGCTAATAAAGGTATGCGTCGTTTCATGCCTAAGAAAAGAAAAAAATATCAAGTAGGATCTGGAATGCATTTTTCTAATTCAGATACTAGTAATAATAAAAATCTTCGTATGAGTGTAAGTACAAAAACAGGTAATAAAACATTTTGTTTCTTATTAAATTTTGGTATTTATATTGCTTTAATTGTACTTAGTTTTATTGCTTCTACAGGATTGTCTTTGGAATTAGATACTATTATGGCATCTGCTTTTCCAAAGTTTGCTGTTGCATTTTCATTGTTCTTTTTATACATTTATGCTTTCGAATTAATCTTTATGAAATGTAATAGAGCATGGTGGGAAGCTTTAATACCTTTTTATAATTACTTGGTATTAGGAGAAATTGTATTTGAAAATAAATGGATAGGAGCATTATTCTTTATACCTGGTGTTAATGTCATTTTCTTATGTGTTACTTTCTATAAATTGGGAGAATCTTTTAATGTAAATAAAGTATTATGTGCTATCTTACCTATTATTTATCTACCTATATTAGGATTTGGATCTAGTTTATATAATGGATATATGTATGTAAGTAGTGATTCTCAAAGAGAAACAGAAAAAGAATACCAATACCGTAAAATTTTCTTCTTTTCGATTTTGGGATTCTTAATAATAGGACTAGTTTTCTTATTTATGAATTCTTTCTCTAGAACAGATGGTAAAAAGAGCTTTATAGATGGATATTACTTTACTTATGCATCTCATAGTATCGTATCTGAAGTAGAAAAGAAGATTGCTAACGGAGATGTTAATTGTAAGTATGAGTCTTATGATGAAAAATCAGGTGTTTATTATTTCTCATTTGGTAGTGTAGGAGAAAGAACTTTCTTATTACTTTATAGTATGAGAGAGCCTATTAAAGGATATGTTAAAGTTGATAATACTAGTGGAGAAAGCAAGGTATATGTTTCTTTATCAGATGGTACTTTTGGATTTAGAGAGACTTTAGCAGAAGAAGTTGGGCCTGATTCTCTAGAAGAATATAAGAATGTAGAATATATCTCTAGAGAGATGAATACTTGTAAATTTGTAGAATAAGCTTGAAAAATAAGAGATTATTTACTATAATGGAAACAAGTCGATTATTAGAACTAATAATAAGAAACTTTTGGCGTAGAGAATTCGTGGATGGTGAAAACGAAATACAAAAGACTTATTTATCTACTCTATAGATGAAGAAATTCCGGGTAATACCGTTATCAAATGAAGTGAAAAAAAGGATGGTACCGTGTTTTTATGCACTCCTTGTGGTATCATCTTTTTCTTTTGTTAGGAAGTGAAATTATGATTGATTTGCATCAAGATTTGTTATCTATACTTTATTATGGATATTTAAGAAATGATTATACTTATGTAGAAAAATGGATCAAGAATTTTAGAGAAGATAATGTCTTGGGGCTTTTAGCAAATTTGTATTTTATGAATCCAGAGGAAATGAAAAGAGAAATTGGAGATACAGAGATTAATGTTTTAGAAATGTTTCGTATTTCTACAGAGTTATTTCATCAATATTTACCAAATGAGAAAGTAATCTTTAGTATAGAAGGTTGTGATTATATTAAAGATATAGAAGAATTAGAAAAGTTATATCAACTTGGACTTCGTAATTTTTTACTTGTTTGGAATAATCCAAATAAATATGGATCTGGAAATAGAGGAGAGTATGGATTAACAGAAGAGGGAAGAAAATTCTTAGAAAAAGCAATTGATTTAGGAATATCTATTGATTTAAGTCATATGAATCCAAAGACGTTTTATGATACCATTGATTTTATAAAAGAGAAGAAATCTTTGGGAAAAGAAGTAAAAGTAATTGCGAGTCACTCTAATTGTTTTGAACTTTGTCATCATGTTAGAAATTTAACAGATGATCAGTTACGTGCTTTGAAGAGTGTTGATGGTACTTTAGGACTTGTTTCTTATAGTGGATTTGTAAGAGATGAAGGATCTGATGAAGATTTAGAATCTTTATACTTAAAACATATTGAGAGAGCTGTTTCTATCTTAGGAGTGGATCATGTTTCTGTTAGTTCAGATGATATGACATTTGCACTAGATTTATTTGATGAGGATTTTGGAGCAATGGTATTTCCTTATGAAGAGATTACTACTCGACTAAGAAATTTATTATTAACAAAGTTCTCTAAAGAGGATACTGATAAAATACTATATCAAAATATAGAGAATAAACTTTTTAGGAGATAATATGGAAAGAAAAATTAAAGTAAAGCATGTTTATAGACATTTTAAAGGGGATATGTATCTAGTTGAGGAAATTGCTGAACATACAGAAACTGGTGAAGCTATGGTAATATATAGAGCTTTATATGGTACTTATAAGGTATATGCTAGACCTTATGATATGTTTGCATCTGAAGTAGATCATAAAAAGTATCCGAATGTAAAACAAAAATATAGATTTCAAGAAGTTAAAATTAAATCATTAAATGTATAGGGAGGAATTAAAATGATAGATATTAAATTAATTAGAGAGAATAAAGATTTAGTAAAGGAAAACATAAAGAAAAAATTTCAAGATGAGAAATTACCATTAGTAGATGAGGTATTTGACTTAGATAAGAAAGTACGTGAAGTACAAGTAAAAGCCGATGGATTAAAAGCAGATAAGAATAAGCTTAGTGGTGAAATTGGTAAATTAATGAAAGATGGTAAGAAGGATGAAGCAGAGGAAATAAAGAAAAAAATTGCGGAAACTTCTGATGAAATTACAAAATTAGAGGGAGAACAAGAAGAATTAAGTAAATTAATTCGTGAAAAAATGATGGTTATTCCTCAAATGATTGATGAATCTGTTCCTATTGGTAAAGATGATTCAGAAAATGTAGAAGTAGAAAGATTTGGAGATCCTGTTGTACCTGAATATGAAATTCCATACCATGCTGATATTATTGAAGCTGTTAATGGAATGGATAAAGATGCTGCTGGAAGAACTTCTGGACAAGGTTTTTACTATTTATTAGGGGATATTGCTAGACTACATGAAGCTATGATTGCTTATGGTAGAGATTATATGATTGAACAAGGATTTACGTATTGTATTCCACCCTTTATGTTACGAGGAGAAGCAATAGATGAAGTTATGTCTTTTGAAGAAAGAGATGGAA
>JAEEGL016928937.1_pt1 | contig 10572 bp, 3 predicted proteins | sample 9134231 | NCBI WGS metagenome assembly JAEEGL01 (sample SAMN16246548, study PRJNA631951) | gut metagenome | biome: gut microbiome; feature: rumen; material: fiber-attached | host: Bos | place: Iran: Karaj | collected 2018-10
AATATGTTACTCGTAAGATAACAATGAATGATGGAAAAATAATTGAAGATAAGAAAATTAAACAGCATGATGAAGTTAAAACAGCTGAAGTAACTAATTATAGGGATATGAGAGCTGGTAGTAAAATAAAATTAGGTGTAAGAAATGCATTTAATATATTATCTAAGTTTCTTATATTAACAGCTGTATACTTATATATGGTAGCCGAATTATTCTCAATGTATGTAGTATTTAATGATTCACAAAAGTTATTAACTGAGAGTGGATATAATAATTTCTTTAATACGGATGAATTAGAAAGAGTAGTTATTTATAAAAATGATAGATCTGAAATAAATGAAACTGATTTTGAAGAATTATCTAAAATTCCTAATATTAAAAGGATAGTTAGAAATGACATATTAATTGAAGAACAAATAGATTTAAATAGTGATACTTATTATATAGGTGGTCATGTATATAGTGTTAGTGAATTAGATAAAGTAGATTATGGTAGAATGCCAGAAGATAAAAATGAAGTAGTAATTGGTATAGATGTAGATGATAGTTATTATTTCAATTCAAATAAAATTGAAGATACATTAAATAAAACATATGAAGTATCTAACACTTATAGTAGTTTAACTAAAAAGAATAAAGAAGTTAAAATAGTAGGTGTTAAGAATATAGATGATGAATGGAATGGAAAAGTATATGCATCTGATGAATTAATTGATGAATTAAAAGATATCTATATTAATAATTTAACTACTATAAAATATACATTCTTAGGAAATGAATATACAAGTTATAGTGAATCAATGGGTGAACTTATTCCAAGTAATAAAGTACCTAAAGGAAAAGCAATAGTTTCAGAAGAATATATGTTTTCTTGCAAAAATTTCAATTGCAAAGGTAAAAAGATAAATATTACATCTAAAACACCATATTCTGAAATTAAAAAGACATTAAAAGTATCTAAAATGTACAATAAAAAGAATATTAAAAAGTTAACTGGATATAAAAATGATGAATTTGCATCAGCTATATTTATTAATCCTGAAGATTTTGAAAGTATTCATGATAGAAAAATATATCAAAGTAGTGTAATAATCGATAATAAAGAAGAAGCAAATGCAACTATTGAAGATTTAAAAGATTTAGGATATAAAACTCTTTATATTAGAGAAACAATATTTGATTCATCAAATAATACAATAATGAGAGTATTAAATATTGTAAAAATAGTATTATATGTATTTGAATTATTTGTAATGTTCTTTATTTCATATTTTGTAATTAAATTAGTATTAAAATCTAGAAATGTATATTATTCAACATTAAGAATTTTAGGTTCAACACTTAAAGATACAAAGAGATTATTAAATATTGAATTATTCACATATGCTAATTTAGGATACATTATATTTGTAGTATTCATTTATTTACAACATATAAATGTTATAAAAATAGAAATGTATAGCGCATTATTTGCTGAAACAAAACCTTATCATTATATAGTTATATATGTAGTAATTGCATTAATGACAATACTAACTACTGAAAGGTATTCAAGAAAACTATTTGTTAGTAGTGTTATGAATACTTATAGAGAAGAGGTGTAATAATGATAAAACTAGAAAAAGTTAATAAATATTTTTATAGACATAAAAAGAATCAAATTCATGTTATAAATAATACATCTCTTAAACTAGAAGAAAAAGGTTTAGTTTCATTACTAGGACCATCAGGATGTGGTAAAACAACTTTATTAAATGCTATTGGTGGTTTAGATAAAATTAATAGTGGAAAAATATATGTAGATGGTAAAAGAATATCTAAAAGATCTGTTAGAAAAATAGATAAAATTAGAAATTTAAATATAGGTTATATTTTTCAAGATTATAATTTATTAGATAATATGACTGTTTTTGATAATGTAGCTTTAGCTCTTAGAATAAATGGTCTTAAGAATAAAGAAGAAATCAAAAAGAGAGTTAATTATGTTCTAGAAAAAGTAGATATGTACAAATATAGAAATAGATTAACAAGTATGTTATCAGGTGGTCAAAGACAAAGAGTTGGTATTGCTAGAGCAATAGTTAAAAATCCAAAAATAATAATAGCAGATGAACCAACAGGTAACTTAGATAGTAGAAATACTATTGAAGTAATGAATATTATTAAAGCTATTTCTAAAAGAAAATTAGTTATTCTAGTAACTCATGAAAGAGAATTAGCAGAATTCTATTCAACTAGAATAATTGAAATTGAAGATGGAAGAGTAGTTAATGATAGAAAGAATGAACATAATAATGAACTAGATTATAGAATGGATAATACTATTTATCTAAAAGAATTTGATGTTCATGAAGAAATAAAAAATAATGATATAAGTGTTAATTTCTATGGTAATAAAAAAGAAAAATTAAATATTAATGTTATAGTTCAAAATGGAAATATATTTATTGAAACAGATTCAAATAATAAAGTAGAATTAGCAAAAGATGCTAATATTGAAATAATAAATGATCATTATAAAAAAATATCAAAAGAAGATGCTGAAAAATATGATTTTGATGTTGATAGTGTAAGTAATAAAAAATATAAAACAAAATATTCATCTATATTAAACCCATTTACTTTATTAGTAGAGGGATATAGAAAAGTTAGAGATTATAGTATTATTAAAAAATTATTATTATTTGGTTTCTTTATGTCAGGACTATTTGTATTTTTCTCAATTTCATCATTATTTGGTATTAAAAGAGTAGATGAAGCTAACTTTATTAAATATAATAAAAACTATTTAAATGTTTCAATGGAAAAAGTTAAAATAGCTGATTATAATAAGTTTAATAGAGATGAGAATACAACATATGTAATACCTGGTAATAGTATGGTATCTGCATTTATGACATATAGTGAATATTATCAAACATATAATATGTATGATACATTAAATGTGTCATTATCAAGTGTAGATATGATAAATAATGAAACACTTCTTGAGGGAAGAATGCCAGAAAATGAAAAAGAAGTAGTTATTGATAAGAAAGTATTTGATAATGTTAAAGAAAATAATACAGTATATTCTGTAGGTATTTATTCAGTTAAAGATTTTATTGGAAGAAAAATAAACTTTAGTCCTATTTTAGAATATACAATAGTTGGTGTTACTGATTTATCAAGTCCAAGTTTATATGTATATCCAAGTGAAATGGCAAACATTATATATTTTGGTAAAGGTGATGGATATTATTCTCCAGGGGAATTATTATTTGAAGAAGAAATAGTAGATTATAAATTGCTTGCAAATTATATTAAACTTAAAAAAGGTAAATATCCTACTAAAGAGTATGAAGTTCTTGTACATTATGATTATAAAGATCAATATAAATTAAATAAAACTATTAATTATAAGATTAATAAAAAGAAAGTAAAAGTAGTTGGTTATTATACAAGTGATATTTTTAAAGATAAAATACTTGTAGCTAAACCTTCAATTGTTATATTAAATATTATTAATAATAGTGATTTAATGATTTATGCAAAGGATAAAGCAAGTTATATTGATAAGTATAAAGAAGAATACAATATAAAAGATTCATATGTTAGAAGTAGAGATGAATATATTAAAGAAAAGAATGAAGATACAAAAGCAATTGTAAAAGCAAGTATTATATTCTTAGCAATATCATTAGTAGAAATATATTTAATGATTAGATCAAGTTTCTTATCTAGAATAAAAGAAGTAGGTATCTTAAGAGCAATAGGTGTTAAAAAACAAGATATATATAAAATGTTTACGGGTGAAATAATTACAATTACTACAATTGGTAGTGTCCCAGGAATATTATTTATGGCATATGCATTAAATGAAATATCATTTATTGATGGTATAAGTGATAAATTCTTAGTAGATGCTAAAACAATATTGATAACTATAATATTCATATATATCTTTAATCTAGTAGTTGGTTTATTACCAGTTTATAGAACAATAAGAAAAACACCAGCACAAATTTTAAGTAGAAATGATATCTAATAAAAAGAGTTAGTAAACTAACTCTTTTTTACATGTTTATTGTAAAATGTAATATTATGTAAATATTATAAAAATGTAGTTTGTTATAATAAATAATAGGTGATATCTATGAAAAAACTTTTATTATTATTTGTAGGATTAATAAGTTTCTTGTTATGTACTAGAGTATATGCAGAAACATCACTATCAATAGAGTGTGATAGTGATTCTATTAATGAAGGAAAAAAATTAAATTGTAAGGTTATATTAAATACAACCGATGAAGGTATTAAAAATATAGGTTTTGATATAAATACTGGAATATTAAAATATGATGGTGGTTCATGTAGTGGCTCATCTTTATCTTCAACTTATAGTGGAAGTTATAATTGCAAACCAGGAATGCCATATACTGATGGAAGTAAAGTAATTAGTTTTACTATAGAGGCTCCATCTAAATTTATCAATGCTGAAGTACCTTTAAAATTGAAGTCTATTAATATTTATAATGATAGTAACACAAACTTAGCATCATCTAGTACATATGAAAAGAATATTAGAGTAAATGGTAGTGTTTCTTCATCAGGAACACCTTCAGCAAAACTTGAACTTAGTTGCCCTTATTATTATGTTTGTAAGACAGTAGAGTGCGATTTAATATTAAATTTGGATTCAAGTTATTATACAGGTATATCTTTTGAATATTCTGAAACAGGTGAAATATATTCTTTTAGTTATAATGATAATGATTTTTCAAGTAGTAGTAATGGAACTCATAATTCAGTAAAATATATATCATTAAATGGTAGAACAAATCCTTTTGTTGGTAAAACAGTTGTAGGAAAACTAAAATTTTATCCACAAGATGGTAAAAATACTCTTAGCCTTAATAATGTAAAACTATATAATGGAAGCAATTTGGCAGCTAGTGGTGGAATTCTTACAAATAATATAGTTTCAACATATGAGTTAGGTAAAGTTGATTTTCAATATACTGGAGAAGATAGACCAAGAACATTAAAAGATTTAAAAATAGATGGCAAAACAATTGCTAACTTCTCAGAAAATGTTACATCATATACTATAAATGTTAATAAGAGTAGTGTTAAAATTGAAGGTACTGCAAAAGATCCTAGCGGTATAGTTCAAGGAAATGGAACTTTTAATTTAAAACAAGGTTTAAATACATTTACAGTTACATCTTTTGCAGCATGTGGAAATAGAAATGGTGAACTTGAAACAGTTTATACCATTAATATAAATAATGTTGATGATAGAAGTTCTGATAATTCTTTAAAAGCATTATCAGTTAGTAATACTAATTTAGAATTTAGTTCTAATAAAACAGAATTTTCTACTGAGGTATCATCTTCTGTTACTAAAGTTACAATTAGTAGTACTTTAAATGATCCAAAAGCTAGTTATGTAAAAAATTATGGAAATAGAACAGTAGACTTAAAGTATGGTAGTAATACATTTTTATTAAAAGTAAAAGCAGAAAATGAAAGTGTAAAAGAATATAAAATAATTATTAATAGAATAGATGATAGAAGTAATGTAAATACATTAAAATCACTTAGTATAACAAATGCAGAAATCAATTTTGATCCAAATACTACAACATATAAAGTAGATATAAAAAATGACATTGATTCTGTAAAAATAACTAGTGAACTATCTGATTCAAAGTCAAGTTATGTAAAGGATTATGGAAATAGAACTGTTACCTTAAAATATGGTAGTAATACTATATTAGTAAAAGTAAAAGCAGAAAACGAAAGTGTAAAGGAATACAAAATAGTTGTAAATAGAGAAGACTTAAGAAATAAAGTTAACACATTATCTTCATTAGAGGTAACTGGTTGTACTATTGACTTTAAACCTGAAGTAAAAGAATATAGTCTTAATGTAGAGACAAAAGTTACAAAAATAACTTTAAAAAGTGAATTAACAGATCCAAAATCAAGTTATGTTAAAAATTATGGAAATAGAACAGTTGATTTAAAAGAAGGAAATAATGAAGTATTAATAAAAGTAAAGGCTGAGAATGAATCAGTTAATGAATATAAAATAAAAGTATATAGAGAATATTCACCAGAACATTTAAAAAATAATACTTCTATTAAAGAAATAAAAATAGGTAATTTGGTATTAGAAAGCAAAGAAGATGGAAATTATACATATATTTTAACTGAAGATAAAGATAAGTTAGATTTAGATGTTTTATTAGTTAATTCTAATGCTAAATATGAAATAGTTGGAAATAGTGATATTAAAGATGGTAGTGTAGTTAAAATATTAGTAACTTCTGAAGATAAAAAAGAAACAAAAGAATATTTTATTGAAGTTAGTGTTACAGCAGGTAATAATTTACCTGTAGATGAAGAAGTAACAACTACTGGTACTGATTCAAAACTTGGTAACAATAAAATGATATTTATTATAGGTGGAGCTATTTTTGCAGTAATACTTGTATTAGGTTTATTAGCAGGTAAAAAAGAAGCAGCACCAATATCAGTATCTACCGAAACAGACCAAACAACTGAGGTAACTTCAGATCAAAATAATAAAATTGAATAAAAGAGTTTTAATAAACTCTTTTTTACATGTTTATTGTAAAATTAACAAGTATTAAAAATGTAAAATTATAATATTTGATATAATTTTTACAGTAGGTGATGGATGTGAAAAAAAGAATAAGAGTATTATTGTTAGGGGTAGTAATGTTATTATTATGTGGCAAGGTTAATGCTTCTGCATCATTAGTTATTAATTGTGATAAAACAACATTAAATGAAGGCGGAAGTACAACATGTACTGTAAAGGTTAATTCAACTGAATCAAGTATATCAGCTGTAAACTTTGACATTAATACAGATTTTTTGACAGTGACTGAAAGTGATAGTCCTGGATGTAGTAGTATATATGATGACAGAGGTGGAGGTTATCAATGTAGTAAAAGCTATAACAATGGTGATACTGTTTTAACTATGACTTTAGCTGCACCTAAAAAGTTTTATAATACAAATTATACTTTAAAAACAACAGGTGTTACTATTTTAAATGGAGGTTCCACTAAAGTTCAAACTGCATCTTCTTATTCATACAATCTTAATATAAAAGGTAGTCTTCCAAGTACTGGTAAGTCTGCTTCATTAAATTTAGAATGTGATGATACTGCTACTGTTGGCGCAGTTGTAAAATGTCAATTAGTGCTTGATTTAAAAGCATGCTATTACACTTCTATTTCATTTTCTTATAATAAAACTGAAATTGATTCTTTTACCTACGATGAAGATGCATTCTCTACTGTAGGAAACTCTTCATCTGGTAATACAGTAATAGTTTCACTAGGAAACAGTATAACTCCATTTGTTGGTAGAACTGTAGTAGGTGAAATAAAGTTTACTATGACATCTGCAAGTAAAAGTATTTCATTAAAAAATATTAGATTATCAACTAATGAAGTTGGTTATGCTAATGGTATAATGACAAATATTAGTCATGAAACTAAAAAATTAGATGATATATTTTTTGATTATAATATTTCAGTAAAATCAGCAAAATTAAGTAGTTTAAAAGTAAATAATGAAGAAATTAAAGATTTCGATAGTGATCAATATACATATGTTTTAGCAATATCAGCAATAGATGATGGTTCTGGTAAAATAAATATATTAGGTGTTGCTGAAGATCCTACAGCTACAGTATCAGGAAATGGAATATTCCAATTAAAAGAGGGAGAAAATGTATATAAGATAACTTGTACTAATCCCCAATCTGCGGATGGAGTTGCAAAAAGAGAATATACAATTAATGTTACTTATGTAGATAATAGGAGTACTGATAATACATTAAAGTCATTAATAATAAGTGGAAGTGGTGTAGATTTAAATTTTAATCCTAATACTACCAATTATTCAATAGAAGTTGAAGGTACTCTTTCTAAAACAACAGTTGTTAGTTCTTTAAATGATCCAAAGGCAACATATGTATCTGGTTATGGTAATAGAAATATAAATTTAGCATATGGTAGTAATACTATATTAATAAAAGTAAAATCAGAAAAAGGAGTTATTAGAGAATATAAAATAGTTGTTAATAGAAAAGATAATAGGAGTACTGATAATACATTAAAATCATTAAGTGTAAATGGTGGAGAAATTAATTTAAAACCAGATACTACAACATATACAATTGATGTTGGTCAAGATGTTAAAACAGCAAAGATAACTAGTGAATTATCAAATTCAAAAGCTAGTTATGTAAAAGATTTTGGTAATAGAACAGTTGACTTAAAGTTTGGTGCTAATACTATATTAGTAAAAGTAAAAGCTGAAAATGAAAAAGTTAATGAATATAAAATAGTTATTAATAGAAAAGATGAAAGAAGTACAATTAATACATTAAAGTCATTAGATATTGATGGATATATAACAAATTTTAAACCAGAAACAAAAGAATATTCTTTTGAAGTAGAAAATTCTGTATCAAAAGTTACTATTAAAAGTGAACTATCAGATTCAAAAGCTAGTTATGTTAAAAATTTTGGAGATAGAATGGTATTTTTAAATGAAGGTAACAATGAAATATTAATTAAAGTACAAGCTGAAAATGAAAAAGTTAATGAATACAAAATTAAAGTATTTAGAGAGTATAATCCAGAACACTTAAAAAATAATACTTCTATTAAAGCATTAAAAATAGGTGATACAATTCTTGAAAGTGATGAAGATGGTAAATATATTTATAATTCAAAAGGTGATACAGATAAATTAGATATAAACGTTTTATTAACAAACTCTAATGGAAAATATGAAATAGTTGGAAATAGTGATATTAAAGATGGAAGTGAAATAAAAGTAGTAGTTACTTCAGAAGATAAAAAAGAACAAAAAGAATATTTAATTGAAGTAAAAGTTGTTAAACAAGAGGAAAATAATAAACAAGAAGAAGTAAAAACTGTAGGAGAAGAAGAAAAATATACTACAAATATGTTTATTATTGGTATAGTTGCTTTAGTTGCTTTGTTTGTAATAGGTCTAATTGCAAGTAAAAAGAAAAAAGCACCAGTTGTAACTAGTGAAACAGTAAATGAAATAACTGTTAATAATACACAAGAAGTAAACAATACTGATCAAAATAATAATATTTCTTAATAAAAAACTAGATTTTATTAATTATTTATGTTAAAATCAATTGTAATTGATTGAGAAGGAAAGAAAGAAATATGGATTTTGTAGAGAGTTTATGGTTGGTGAAAATAAACAATGAAGTATTTCCCAAATGGGTCTGGAGTCAAAACGTATATCTGCGTTAAAGATTTAAGTGCATGCAAAGTCATGAATTAAGGTGGTACCGCGGAATTATTCGTCCTTAATTTATGACTTTTTTATTTTAAAGGAGGAATAGAAAATGGAAAAGAAAAAGTTTTATATTACAACACCTATTTATTATCCAAGTGCAGAGTTTCATATTGGACACTGTTATACTACAGTTATAGCTGATGCTCTTGCTAGATATAAAAGATTAAGTGGATATGATGTATTTTTTCAAACTGGTACTGACGAACATGGTCAAAAAATTGAAAAGAAAGCTATTGATGCAGGTGTTACTCCAATGGAGTATATCAATCCAATAATTGATAATGCAAAAGATTTATGGAAAAGTTTAAATATTAGTTATGATTATTTTATTAGAACTACTGATGAACAACATGTAAAAGCAGTTCAAAAGATATTTAAGAAAATGTATGATAAAGGAGATATTTACAAAGGAGAATATAAAGGTTTATATTGTACTCCTTGTGAATCTTTCTGGACTGAATCTCAATTAGATGAAGATGGAAAATGTCCTGATTGCCATAGAGAAGTTCATGAAGTTACTGAAGAAGCATATTTCTTTAAATTATCTGCTTATCAAGACAAGTTAGTTAAATTTTATGATGAACATCCTGACTTTATATTACCTTTAACACGTAAGAATGAGATGTTAAATAACTTTATAAATCCAGGACTTGAAGATTTATGTGTTTCAAGAACATCATTTACTTGGGGAATTCCAGTAGACTTTGATCCAGGACATGTAGTATATGTTTGGGTAGATGCATTATCTAACTATATTACTTCACTTGGTTATCCAGATGAAAATGCTGAATTATTTAAAAAATATTGGCCAGCTGATTTACATTTAGTAGGAAAAGAAATAGTAAGATTTCATACTATTATATGGCCATGTATGTTAATGAGCTTAGGAGTTGAACTTCCAAAACAAGTATTTGGTCATGGATGGTTAATAATTGATGGTGGTAAAATTTCTAAATCTTTAGGAAATTATAAAGATCCAAGAGACTATATTAATAGTTATAGTGTTGATGCTGTTAGATATTTCTTATTAAGAGAAGTTCCTTTTGGAAATGATGGTTCATTCTCAGAAGAAGCATTAATAGCTAGAACAAATGCTGATTTAGTAAATACTTTAGGTAATTTAGTTAATAGAACTATTGCCATGAGTAAGAAATATTTTGATTCTAAAGTAGAAAATCCAGGAGTAAGTGAAAGTGTAGA
>JAEEGL017089778.1_pt1 | contig 10572 bp, 6 predicted proteins | sample 9134231 | NCBI WGS metagenome assembly JAEEGL01 (sample SAMN16246548, study PRJNA631951) | gut metagenome | biome: gut microbiome; feature: rumen; material: fiber-attached | host: Bos | place: Iran: Karaj | collected 2018-10
AGACCATAAGGCATGGCAGGGAAGACTTTATTTCCGCTTTGCAAATGAAGAGCATATCCACGGTCTGGGTCAGGCGGAGGAAGGCATCTATGATTACAGGGGGCATGTCCAGTATCTGTATCAGCACAACATGAGGATACCCATGCCGATGTTTGTGTCCGATAAAGGTTACGGCATTTTTTTTGACTGTGCTTCTCTCATGACTTTTTCCGATACTGAGAACGGCTCTTATCTTTTTTTTGATACTATCCCCTATCTTGATTATTATTTCATCGCTGGAAGCAGCATGGATGAGATAATAGCCGGCTTCAGATATCTGACAGGGGATGCCGCGATGCTGCCCAAATGGGCTTATGGATACGTGCAGTCAAAGGAGCAGTATTATACGGCAGACGAGCTCGTGGAGGTTGCATCAAAGTACAGGGAACTCGGCATACCGCTTGACTGCATCGTTCAGGACTGGAATACCTGGGAGAAGGATAAGTGGGGCAATAAGATACTTGACCCTGAGCGCTACGGCAATATGAAAGAGAGCGCTGACAGACTCCATGAAATGAATGTGCATACCATGGTATCCGTCTGGCCGAATATGAATTCCGGCACGGAAAACTATGATGAATTCATGGAAAAGGGACAGCTCCTAAACGATCTTGCAACCTATGATGCCTTTGATGAAAAGGCGCGGGAGGTATATTGGAAACAGGTGAAGGAAGGTCTTTTTGATAAAGGCTTTGATTCCTTCTGGTGTGATTCCACTGAGCCCTTTTCAGGTCCCGACTGGGGAGGAGAGATAAAGCGCGAGCCTTGGAAGCGTTATCTGATAGTAGGGGATGAGCATAAGAAATATCTTCCTCCCGAGAAGGCAAATGCCTACGCCCTGATGCATGCAAAGGGGATATTTGAAAACCAGAGGAAGGAAACAGAAGAAAAACGCGTGCTGAACCTTACGCGCTCGGGATATGCTTCGGGGCAGAGATACGCGGCCATGTTATGGTCCGGGGATACCTGCGCTTCCTGGGAGACACTTAAAAGGCAGATAACGGAAGGGCTTAATATGGGCCTTTCGGGATACCCTTACTGGACGCTTGATATAGGCGGTTTCTTTACCGTAGGCAAGGAATGGAAAAACAGGGGCTGCGGCTGTGGTAATGATCCGACGCCTAAATGGTTCTGGACTGGTGCATACGATGACGGAGTGAAGGATAAAGGATACTGCGAGCTCTATGTCAGGTGGCTGCAGATGGGGGCATTCCTTCCCATGTTCCGCTCCCACGGCACGGATACCCCTCGTGAGATATGGAATTTCGGCAAAGAAGGGGAACCCTTCTATGATGCCATAGCGAAAGCGATAAAGCTCAGATATAAGCTGATGCCATATATTTATTCGCTGGCAGGCTCTGTAAGGCTTGCGTCTGATACGATGATGAGAAGCCTGCTCTTTGATTTTCCGGAGGATGAGAATGCTGCGGATCGGTCTGATGAGTTCATGTTCGGCAGGAGCCTGCTCATCTGCCCCGTGACTGAACCCATGTATTATGAGGCGGGAAGCAGTGAGATACAAAGGGATAAGACATGGGAATGCTATCTTCCCGCAGGATATGACTGGTACGATATACGGGACAATAAAAAATATGAAGGCGGACAGGCCGTTACAGTGGAAGCGGCAATTGACAGCATACCGGTCTTTGCAAGGAGCGGTGCCATCATACCAATGAGGCAGGGGCTGACCTATGCCATGGAGGATAATGACGAACCGCTGGAGCTTCATATCTATACGGGGGCGGACGGTGAGTTTATCTATTATGACGATGCCGGTGACGATTATGCTTATGAAAAAGGGGGATACGAGACCGTACGGATAAGCTGGTCTGATAAAAGCCGTACCCTGACCGTGAATGAGAGGGGCGCAAGAGATGAAAAGAATGCTGACGGGGAAGAAGGGATCCGTCCCGGAAGTTATTTCGAAGGCATAAAGGCTGCCAGGAAGCTTAAGATTTTCGTGGACGGGGAATTCAGGCAGGAAGCAGGTTATATAGACAGCAGGCTAGAGATCGTCCTGTGAGGTCAGCTATGCCGGAATCAGATCCTCACTTAAAAACTTCCCATGGAAAGAAGAGCATACGGACGATCCTTTTGCGGGCGCTGCTTCTTATCAGCATCGTCACGCTCGGGCTTATTTCCGTCATCTTTTCAGTCATGCAGTACAGGACGCTCAAAAGCCACGCCACGCAGGATATGCAGGCTAGCTGCGTGCAGGTTGCGGCGAGCCTCGGACAGACAGTAAAGGAAATGGATACCATCCTTCTTTATTCCATGGCTTCCGACGAGCTCAGGGATGAATTCGGAGCATATATGGATGCGGCTGATTCCTTTGAGAGAAACCGCGCGAGGCAGGCTTTGGCAGGGACGATGATATCCTTAAAAGGATTTGATTTCTCGACGAGGCAGCTTAATCTCTACGATGTCAAAGAGGGAGGCTTCGGGGTAGGCAATTATTACGGCGACCTCCTGGGAAGCGTGAAGGATACGGGCTGGTACGATAAGACTGAAGCAGCTGCCGGTAAAAAGTATATCTATGCTCCGGCTCAGGATCCGCTGGCTTCAAAGAGCGCCGGAGTGGACGAGGATACCTTTTATTTCTCGCTCTGCCGTATGTTTTACGGTGATTTCCATACGCCTTTGGGCTTCATAGAGGTAAAATCCTACTATGATGAAGTGTTTGAGCCGCTGAAGCATGATATCTCGGTGCTCGATCCCGTGATAGCGGTCTATGACCGTGACGGACGCCAGATCTATCCCGAGGCTGCGGTATATCCTTATTTTTCCCATAAGGATGAGGGCGACGGGGAGATTAAGAATACATATACCGGGAAGAAACAGTTCCTTTGTTTTTCGGAGGATGAGCCTGACGGGCTTACGGTCGCGATGGCTGTGGATGATGCGGTTTTCATGGTTCCGGTATACAGGTCCTTTATCCCGATATTCCTTGCGGTGATATTTATCTTCAGTATCTGCGTGACCCTTTCGGCTGCGCTTTCAAAGAGGATGAGCGATCCGATGAACCGGATCCACGCTTTTCTTACCAAGGCGGATAAGGCTCAGTTTGAAAGGCTGGAGATCCCGGACTCCGGCGTGACTGAGATAGATGAACTTAAGGGTTCGATAAACAGCAGCATAGAAGCTCAGGAAAATGCCACTCAGGCCATGCTAACTCTTAAGGAGCAGGAGATGCAGGCGCAGATGCTTGCGCTCCAGTCCCAGATGAACCCCCATTTTCTTTACAACTCGCTTTCAATGATAGGTGAGATGGCGGATTCCGGCATGACGGATGAAGTATCCGAAATGTGTGAAGATATTACATCCATACTGCGTTATATCTCGTCCAACCGTGAAATGCGTATCCGGGTCGAGGAGGAGATGGAGCAGGTGGACCGCTATCTCGGGTGCATAAAAAGGCGCTTCGGTGACGGGCTTACATATATCTATGAGATTTCCGATGATATTTTAGACTGCATGGTCCCGAAACTCTGCGTACAGCTCCTCGTTGAGAATGCCGTGAAGGCTGTCATGTCGCATGTCGCCCCGTGGGAGATTAAGGTTGAAGGCGCAAGGGACGGCGATGACTGGCATATCACGGTCTCTGACAACGGTCCCGGCTTTGATCCCGAGGTAGACAGGGGATTGAGACGTAACATGGACGAGATACTCCGCACCGGCGTGCTGCCGAGCCTTAAGATAGAGGGCATGGGGATACTCAATATCTTTATCCGCCTGTATCTGCTCGACGGCATCCCGTTCGTCTTTGATTTCGGAAATAAGGAGGAAGGCGGCGCCTTCGTGACTGTAGGAGGTCATGTGAGGTGAATGTGTGGTATGATTATAGGACAGGAAACAGAATTAAAGTGAAAAGGAGATCACAGGGAAAATGAAACGGATAAATATGACAGCATGTCTTTTTGCGGTAATATGCATGCTTCTGGCAGGCTGTGGCAGCAGCGAAGCTGAGGGGACGTATACGCAGGAAGAAAACTCATCCCAGGAGCAGGAAGGATCTTCGGAAACCGCTCAGGACGACAACGCGGAAACGGAAGGCAAGAAAGGAAAGGGAGAATCGATATTCGCGGCAGCAGCTGACGCCGGTGATGACGCCGGTGATGGTAAGACAGAGGCTTTGTCAGAAACGGAGATAGCGGAGAAGCTGACGGCAAAGCTTGTGAACGGAGCAGGGGTCGATAATGACGATATCCGTTTTTTCGATATAAATGATTTTGACGGCGACGGCGGGTACGAAGGTTTTGCGCTTACGGGACCGGAGCCGGATTATGATTTTTATGAAGACGGGCTTCTTGAGGGAAGCATATATTTCGTAAATGATGATACCTGTGAAAAGCTCGCAGATTCCAATGGCATGGGATTTGTATTAAATGACAGGATCCTTGACTTCGGCAGCAGGAAATACATCCTGTTTAATGATGCTTACGCGACAGGCATACTTACATACGCTTTTGAAGTAAATGGAAGCAAGGCATCAGAGACTGCTTTCTCACGCCTCGGTGAGGTGGCGGAACCGGATGATACGGATCTGTTCAGGATTGTGGACAGCAGCTATGACGCGGAATATGATCCTGAAATAGATGGTTATGTCGGACATACATGGAAAAGCTATTATTTCCACTATGATATAGAGACAGACAGCGTCCGGGAATACGGTGCTGTAGAGGTCTCAAATGAGAAAGCCGCAAAGCTCTGCGGACATGACCTTGTGGCAGAATGCCTTGAGGATGGGGATACGCTGGAGGGCATATATAACCGCGCTAACGGCCTGTACCATATTAATTACTCGAGTACTGACCAGAACGGGATGGTTGATTACTATCACCGCACCTGGGACAATCTGCAGGGATGTTATATTAACGACCTGTATGAGAAAAGCGACGAGGAGTGTTCAGGCAAGTATCTGACCGAGCTGTGTCCGGATATAGCAGATTATCCCGATATCTAGATCAGACCATCATGGTAAAGATAGACCATTACAATGTACTGCTCGCAGATGATGAATACATGCTGAGGCAGTCGCTAAAAAGACGGATAACGGAGATAGATGAAAGCTTCAGGATAGCCGCGGAATGCGGGGAGGGGAAGTCTGCGCTCGCGGCACTTGAGGATGGGAATATCCAGGTAGTCTTTACCGATATCCGCATGCCTGAAATGGACGGCCTGGAGCTGGCAAAAAGCATACATGAAAAATATCCCGAGGTCATCACCGTGATACTTACAGGCTATGCGGATTTTGAGTACGCGCAGGAGGCGATCAGGCAGGGGGTCTTTGATTACCTCCTGAAGCCGGTATCGGAAGAGAAGCTTACCGCTATACTGGAAAAGATAAGCCTGAAGCTTCAGGAGATATATGAGCTTCCCGATGATGAAGGGATGTCGGGGAAAAGCGCTGCGGAGATAGTGAGGCAGACAGAGAGGTATATCAAGGAGCATTTCAGGGAAGAGATAGATTTCGGAGCACTGGCCGCGGATTTCGGTTTTTCTTCAGCATATCTCAGCAGGATCTTTACAAAGAATAAGGGAGAGTCCCCTGTGAGATACCTGACTTCCATGCGCATGAAGGAAGCAAAGCGGCTTCTTGCAAATACAGATGAGCCTATCGCGAGGGTGGGGGAGCTCTCGGGCTATCCCGATCAATTCTACTTCAGCAGGACCTTCCGCAAGGAAACCGGCGAGAATCCCACAAAATACCGCAAACTTCATCGAACATAAAACGTATACTTTATTGCAGCTTTGTATAAGGCTCGCTGGGATAAGATGTTTTCTGTGCAGTTCTTTTTCGAGTCGTAATGTCACTTAGAAAGCGCTCCTAAACCCAGGGGCGAGGGTACATGGATGTACCCGAGAGCAGTTCCTGAACATGGATGTGAATAACTGCGGCCCCGTCGAGTGTCAATACATAAAGGCGCTTTCTTAGTGACATAGATGAGAAAAAACAACCAGCAGAAAACATCTTATCCCAAGAGCTATAAACAGCTATGATAAAAAGTAAATATTTTCGTTGGGTTAAAAAAGTACAAATTCGGGATAAATCTCTGCATGGATAAACGGAAACGTTTCGGTTATCCTCTATGTCAGAAGGTAAATGACACAGGGGGAAAGTCATGCAGAAATCAAAAATATATCCATGGTATTTCGCATTAGGATCGGTTCTTATCTACACAGTGCTCAGCGTCCTGCCCGGCATCCTGGGTATAGGCTACAGCTTCACTGACTGGTCCGCATACTCGCCGGACCTTCATTTCGTAGGCTTCAAGAATTTCATAGAAGTTTTTTCAGGTAAGAATGACTATATAAGATACATCACCAACACACTCTGGTTCACGGTCGTTACAACAGTACTGAAAACAGGCCTCGGGCTTCTGTTTGCCGTGGCATTAAGCCGCAACATCAAATGGAAGAACTTCCACCGGGGCATCCTTTATCTCCCGTCAGTGCTTCCCATACTCGTGACAGGACTTGTATTCACATCGATACTCAATCCGAAGACAGGCTTCTTAAATGAATTCTTAAGGACGGTCGGGCTTGATTTCCTCACAAAGAAATGGCTAGTAGATCCACAGATAGCTTTCGGGTCTGTCATGGCAGTGGATATCTGGCGCGGCACAGGTTACATCATGACTCTCCTGATAGCAGGAATCCTCGCGATACCCGGGATATATTATGAAGCGGCAGCCATAGACGGGGCGAATGCCTGGCAGCGTTTCAGGTATATCACGCTTCCGATGTTAAGGCAGACGCTCGCGGTCACGATAGTCCTGAACGTCATCTACGGACTTAAGATCTTTGATATGGTATACGCCCTTACAAACGGCGGACCGGGACACAGGACAGAAGTCCTCTATACCGCGGTATACAAGATGATGAGCAAAGGTCTGTACGCGGAAGGCACAACGATAAGCTCGGTACTGTTCATCTTCATGGTGATCATCGGATACTTCATGGTCAAGATCCTGACCAAAGATGAAGTAGTTGAATAAAGGGGTAAAGAGTGATGGAAGACTCGATGGTATATACGACAAAAAATAAAGTAGCGCAGATCATTTTCAAGAACATACTGGCATGGATAGCGTCACTGATCGTTATCATACCGATGCTGCTTGTGATACTGAACGCCTTCAAATCTGACGGCGAGACGCTCAATATGAACCTGCAGCTTCCGAAGGAGTGGATCTTTTCCAATTTCGCCACCGTCATAGAAAAAGGAAAGCTGATAAAGAGCTTCTTCAACAGCCTTCTGTATGCCGGGGTTGGAACGATAATAACCATCTTTTTCGCGTCGATGGCAGCCTATGTTTTTTCACGCAGGCGTTCTAAAGGAATGGCAGCGCTTTACATGTATGTAGTCCTCGGGATGGTCATACCCGTAAACTATGTGACCCTGACCAAGACCATGATCACGCTGCACCTTACTAATACAAAGCCGGGCATCATACTGCTTTACATGGCTATGCAGACGCCTTTTACGATATTCCTTATATACGGCTTCGTATCAAAGATACCCGTGGAGCTTGATGAAGCAGCGGTCATAGACGGCTGTTCCCCACTTCAGCTTTATATGAAGATCATATTCCCTATGCTGAAAAGCGCGGTGATAACGGCAGGGGTGCTCTGCTTCCTGAACTGCTGGAATGAATTCATGATGCCGCTGTACTTCCTGCACAGCTCGGAAAAATGGCCGATGACGCTTGCGATCTACAATTTCTTCGGACAATACGAGATGAAGTGGAACCTGATATGCGCGGATGTGCTGCTTACCTGCGCGCCGGTGCTGATCCTCTATCTCATATGTCAGAAATATATAGTGGGCGGACAGACTGCGGGGGCTGTCAAAGGATAAAACAAAAACGAAGTTTCAGGCCGGGCGGTCTTTAGCTTAATAAACTCAAGGATCTTTTAATTTATATTAAAAAAGGAGGAAGGTAATGAAAAAGAGATTAGTATCACTATTGCTTTGCGGCGCTCTTGTAGCATCACTTACAGCCTGCAGCGGCGGCGGTGACATGTCAGCGGCTTCTACGGCAGAGCCTGCGGCGGCAGACAGCGGCGCGGACGCGGCAGCTGACACGGCAGCAGATGCACCGGCAGACACTGCGGCAGATTCATCAGGGGATACGGCAGCAGCTGGGACCACGATCACGGTAATGGCAAGCCAGGACTGGGTCGAGGATGCAGAGCAGGAGCTCGGCAAGAAGTTTGAAGAGCAGACAGGCATCCATGTGGACTATCAGATAGTTCCCGCCGACCAGTATCAGGATCTGCTCCTTACCCGCTTGAACAGCGGCGAAGGCCCTGATATCTGGGGAGCGCAGTCAGGCTTCGCGCTTAAGACGACATACAATGTAGAGCAGAATGCGGTAGATCTTTCAAATGAGCCCTGGATGTCAGCTTACAGTACATTCTCTGCAGAGCAGACAGGCGTGGACGGCAAGAACTACGGACTTACTTATTATGATACGACGACCGACTACTACATGGTCTACAACAAGAAGCTCTTTGAAGCGGCAGGGGCAAAGGTTCCCACGACTTTCGTAGAGCTGACGGAGACATGCGACAAGCTTCTTGCAAGCGGCGTGACACCAATCTATGAGCCTCTTGCTGACGGATGGCATCTGCTCATGCTCTGGGCAGGAAACGGCCAGTGCCTCGACAAGATGGAGCCCGGCATCATCGATAAGCTTAACAAGAACCAGACAACCTTTGCCGAAAATGAAAACATGAAGAAATGCGTCGACCAGCTCAATATGCTCGCGCAGAACGGCTACTTCGGCGACAACTACATGAGCGACGAGTTTGCTGATGCTGAAGGATACCTTGCAAAAGGCGAGTTCGCGATGTGCAACTTAAAGCCCGGTTCGATCAACAAGATAGTAGAGAGCGACCTTAATACGGCAGGCTATACGGCAGATGACTTCGGTCTCTTCGTGCTTCCTATCTGCGACAATCAGGTGCTCAATATCCACCCGACAGGACCTTCGCGCTTCATCTACAGCGGATCTCCTAACATCGATGCAGCAAAACAGTATCTTACATTCCTTCTCGAGAAGGACAATGTACAGTACCTCATCGACACAGCTGCTGACGTGGAGAACCTTCCCGTAGAGGTAGGCCAGACTCCCGAGTATTCAAAGACTACCCTTGATTTCCTTGACAGCTTTGATGAGGATCATAAGGGAATGGTGCTCCAGGATGTGATACTCTACTTCAACGAGCAGTGGATGGACATCAATGCAGACCTTGCAGCCATGTTCATAGGCGATATGACCAGCGAAGAAGTCCTCAAGAACCTTGACGACCGCAGGGCACAGCTTGCGCAGGCGGCAGGAGACACCAACTGGAAATAAAGCAGTAAAAAGGTTTTGTACATAAGCAATACGGCGGAGCCGTCACTTGAAAAAGTGGCGGCTTTGTCTTTTCTCGATAATCAGCGTGGTAATATTAGGGATTTTCTTATATAATAGGATTTGCGGTAAGGTTTTATCGGATAGTCCCAGAACGTGTCAGGACGTGGTCAGGTCATGAAGAATATAAAGAAAAAAGAGAAAAGCAACGAGATATTGAGCGTGCTGAGGTACATAGTACCTACAGTCATCCTGTTCATCTATATTTTAGTCATCATCATCAATGCTTCATCCAAGGCAAAAGTGGACGGCAGGGCATATGCAGAGGAGAAGCTGCAGTCTTACGATAAATCCGTAGCGGAAATGCTTACATTTGACCTCAGCGCGATACAGAATGCCGTAGAGGCCGATGCTTCGAGGATAGGAAACTCGGAAGATGATGGCAAGGCCATGCCTTTGATAAACCGTCTTATAGAAGAGAACAAAGTGACAGAGGGATATGTCATAGACGGGAACGGCAAAGCAGCGGATGTTTCCGGCAAAGAGACGGACGTATCAGGCAAAGAGTGGTATGCTATGGCCAAAGAAGGCACATCCGACGGAAGGAGCACGGTAACGGATGCGCTTTTGGAAGGTGAAGATTATATGCTGACCATCGCCGCGCCGTCACCTGACGGAAAGGGCCTTGCTGCCGTAAGGCTGTCCTCGGATTTCTTCAGGAATATCCCTTCAATAGCAGAGTTTGACGGAAAGACACAGTTCCTTTTCCTGCAGCCGGACGGTACCGTGCTAAGCGCCGTTGGAGGCAGGGGGCTTGTTAAAGGCGGAAATATTTTTGACGGGACTCTTTTATTCACGGGCATAGATTCGCTTGCATCTTTGAAGAAGAGCATATCCGGGGATCACAATGGTACGGTTTATTGTACTGTGCTCGGTGAGGAGAAGGCTTTTATCTATCGGTACGTGAAATATAACGGATGGAAAGTCTGCGAGCTTGCAACGGAGAGTTATATAGATTCCGTGATAGAAGATTATTTCGCTCCGACAAAGGGTGTATTCATAAAGATAACTGTCGCGCTTATCATATTCCTCGCCTTTATCGTCGTGATGAATATCGTCATCAGGATGCTTTACAAGAAGGATCAGAAGAAGCTTAAGAGCAAGGCGGAAACGG
>JAEEGL010547380.1_pt1 | contig 10571 bp, 10 predicted proteins | sample 9134231 | NCBI WGS metagenome assembly JAEEGL01 (sample SAMN16246548, study PRJNA631951) | gut metagenome | biome: gut microbiome; feature: rumen; material: fiber-attached | host: Bos | place: Iran: Karaj | collected 2018-10
GTGGATGGTGCCTTGACCAGGAGCAACTGTCGAATTCTGACCGTCGTTGGTCAGGTGGAGGTAGCATTGCATGGCCCATTTGCTATTAGAACCAGCAAAGCGGTGCAAAATGTTGAAGTAACCATTGCTGCCTTCGGGAACAAGAATATCGAATTCGAGGTCGTAGTTACCGTTCTCTTCATCACCAAGGAGAAGGACATTGTCGGCTATTCCAGCAATCTCGCCGCATTTGCTACCACCTTGCTCGGCCACAAGACCATCTTGGTTCGTGCCAGGATGGTTATCCCATGTAGTCCAGTGGTCATAACCATGAGCAATGGCGTCTTCGGCAATGTGGTTACCCACAGTGTACTCTTCGAAGGGGTCAAAAAGCAGCACCTCATCGTTGCTTTGCAGCGTAACAGAGAGGTTGTCAAGATAGAACTCAGAAGTGGCGGCATTCTCAGGCGGATAGAAGTCCATAGCAGCAAGGACGCGGTCGGTGACGTTCTCACCGAAGCTGTCCAAGCTCCACTGCCATGTGGCATAAAGCTCTTCGGCTTGGCCAACCACGTTGAAGTAGAGTTCGGCAACATCGTTGTCGGTATTGACATGAACGCGGAAGTGCATCCATTCGTCGTAGACGCAAGGCAGGTCGCAAGTGGCGTTGCTACCAGCGTGAACGGTGCCGTGGCCAGGAGCCTGGGTCGAGTTTTGACCGTCGTTGGTCTCATGCAGATAGACCTGCATGGCCCAAGTGCTGTTTTGTCCAGCATAATGGTGCAACACATTAAAATAGCCATTCTTGCCTTCGGGAACAAGGATGTCAAACTCTAGGTCATAAACACCCACCGATTGTTCACCCAACAAAGCAACAGCATCGTTTCCGTAGAACAACTTCGCCGACTTGGAGCCATCAGATGCAAAATCAGAAGAAATGAGCGGCTCAGTCGCAGGAGGGGTTTGAGGCCACGATTCCCACCAGTCATTACCAGCGGCGACGGCTTCAGTCATAAGCCCATTACCAACAGTATAGGCTTCAAACGATTCGCTCAACACTGTGGTTTGAGCGACAAGATTGCCAACTAACAAGAAAGCAGCAATCAAAGATAGTAAACCTTTTTTCATTTTGTTGTGATTTAAGTTGTTTTATAAATAATTAGAAGATTAATTACCCAAATAATAATGGATATAGAAAGAACTGGCAAGTTTTAATGCCATTCTTTCGGGAGTCATCGTAAGTGGTTCTGAAGCATAATTCTCCAAATTGATATAACCCGTTGAATAATAATTGAGCAATGGATAAGGGTAATAACCAGGAGTCCCATAGGCATTGATACGATCAGGAAGATTAGGAATATTAGTATACACATAACCACTGAATAAAATATTTGCATAATAATAAATATCAAATGTATAACTATTTCTATCTTCATCACGAGTGCCAGCTTCGAAACCCGAATTAAACATTACCTCATAGACACCTAACAGCTGCGCCGATCCATTAATAATAATGGTCAAGTAATCATTTTCAAAAGCCAGTGAAGGAACCACTAAGAGATTAGCTGCAGTTACCCCAGAAGGAGTTGTTCTAGTCGTATAATGATCAAAATCATAGCAACAGCCCCATTCTTCTTCAAGAGCAGCAACAATGTGACCATAAGGCATCTGCCTTAATTGCCCTTCCGTATCGGAAGCCACAAATTCTGTATCCTTCACGCTACTATTTGAAACAGAGTCTGATAATGTGTTCTCTTTCTTGCAAGATACCATTGTGGTAACAATTATCACCACAACAGCTAGTTTTAATAATACTTTTTTCATCTTGTTTGAATTTTAGTTAGTATTAAGTGGATTGATTTGATTAAAGAATTCACGAAAATGCGCTGCAAATATAACCATTTTTTGTTTGTTGCAAGGAGAATGAGGTATTTTTTTAGTTTGGAGTTGGTCTGTTGGGAATGAGGAATGCTGGAATCGAAGATTAGCAACGCTGAATGCAGAGCATTTCGACGTAGTCAATGAGAAATTAGGGGTAGGGAGTGTCTTCTTCGATTTGTGAAGGGCGAAGCAATCCAGTTAAGAGAAATGATGTTGAATGAAATCCATTGGAGTCATTACTTTCATTGAAGCAAAACCATAATCCTTGATATTTCTCGTCAATAAATAGTCAGCATGGGAATAAACTGCTGAAAAATATTGTAATGCGTCCTCAAAGTCACGAGCCTTCAACGCAAGTGCCTCGTCAACTGCATTTTCCCCAACTGGAACAATTGTAAACACTGGACGAAAAGCAGAGATGGTTTCATAGAACTTGTCAATAGTGAAGTCTTTTCGGGTGATATACTTGATATTGGCAATGCTCAAATCAGAAATCAGAAGCTCCAGTTTCCCGTCAACAGCGAGGTCGAAAACCTTGAGTGAATCAGTAAGAAACCTTTCACGTCTACAAAGCAAATCAAGAAAGATATTTGTATCTATGAAAACTCTCATGGCTCCTGGCTTGCATATTTTTCAGTAAGATACTCTTCTTTGGCCTGTTTCCAGTCGTCAGTGTTGCTTTTCTCAAACACGCCTATCATTTCCCGAATTTTAGCCTTCTGTTCAGCACGCTTTTTGGCTTGTACCGTTTCCTCGTCATGGTATATAGCAGAAATGGCATCAAGAATCCTTTTCCAAAGGGAAGTGTCTGTCTTGTCGAAACGCTGAAGCAGTTGCATCGTATCGGCTTGTAAGTCTATTGCTGTCATGGCTATTCTTATTTTCGCTGCAAAAATAAACAATAATAAAACAAGACGCAACTTGAAAAGGGTTATTAATTGAAATTCCCTTGCGGAAATGGAGGCATAGTTGTGTTGTATTAAGCGGCGGGGAATCTCCTAATTATTGTGTCTTTGCTTCTTTCCAGTAGGCAATCATCTCCTCGAGGGTGAGGTGCTGAACACCTTTACCTTGCTCACGGGCTTTTTGTTCCACGTATGCGAAGCGCTCACGGAACTTCTTGTTGGTCTTCTCCAAGGCATCGTCAGGATTCACGCCGATATAGATACCGTAAGCCGCCAAAGCGAAGAGCAGATCGCCGTATTCTTCTTCGATATGAATAATGCTGTCAGGCTTTTGCAATGCCTCAATGAGTTCATCTTTCTCCTCCTCCACTTTATGCCAAGCCTGCTCAGCATCGGGCCAGCGGAAGCCCACACCAGCCGTCTTTTGGTGCATACGGTAAGCTTTTAATAGTGAAGGTAAACCCTCAGGCACGCCGCCCAATACACTGCGGTTGTGTTCGCGTTCCAACTTGATTTTCTCCCAGTTCTGTTCCACCTGCTCGGCATTCTCAACATGCTCATTGCCAAAAATGTGCGGATGGCGCACAATCATCTTGTCGCAGATGCCGTTGAGCACATCGGCGATGTCGAAGGCACCTTGCTCTTGCCCTATCTTGGCATAGAAGACAAGGTGCAACATGAGGTCACCGAGCTCCTTCTTCACATCATTGAGGTCGTCATTAAGAATGGCTTGGCTGAGCTCGTAGGTCTCCTCAATGGTGAGATGGCGCAAGCTATGGATGGTCTGGGTACTGTCCCAAGGGCAGCCCGCACGCACGGCATCCATGATATCCAAAAGTCGCTTGAAAGCGGATAATCGTTCGTCCATGATTCGTTGATTTGAAAGTGCAAAGGTAAGAAAATAATGTTGATTTTTTGTACCTTTGCAGCCCCAATGGAGCGACAAAAAAGCCATATTATCTTATTATTACTGCTTACCTTATTATTATTAATAGGGAATGCGGCAAAAGCTCAACTCAGCCATAGAAATTATGAGGTGGAGGCTCGGGTGCATTATGGCTACATGTATTTCCAAAATGACGAATTTCACTCAGCTTTGGGACGTTACAGTCGTCACACGCCCAGTTACGAGTTCTCGTTGCACCGCAACACATACGGCGAACATCGTTGGGAGGTGCTCCACAACTATCCATCCATCGGGTTCACCTTTTATTATTCGGGCTTCGGTAACGACGACATCTCGGCCGAATTGGGCAAGGTGTTCGCCCTCTACCCTTTCATCAACTTCCACATCACTCCTGGCGAGAGTAGCAACCTGACCTTCAAATTAGGCATAGGCGTGTCGTATCTCACCAACAAATTCGACCCGAAAGAAAACTACCACAACTACGCCATTGGCTCACACATTAACGCAGCCATTAATTTGTCGTTCGAATACCGCCAGCGCATTGTCGACCGCCTGCATTGGGTCAACTCTGCAGGTCTGACCCACTTCTCGAACGGAGCCACACGCTCGCCCAACATGGGCATCAACATCTTCAGTGTAGCCTCAGGATTATCGTGGTATTTAGCGCCACCCAAAGAGCATATAGACAAGAGATTGCGCACCCAAAACTACCTCTTTGAATTTGATGGCAAGCGGCACTTTGTCACCGACTACCAATATACCCTCGGTTTCAAAGACATGAGTCAGGAGTATGGCACGCACCAGTACTTTTTCGTGCATGACCTCGCCGCCAACTTCATGTTTCAAATTACTGAACGCGACCGGTTGGGTCTTGGACTCGAGCTGGTCTACGACTATTCCGATAAGATTACCAAGCCCGATTGGGATCTTTACCTAAAACCTGGCTTCCTGTTTGCCTACGAGATGTTGCTCGACCGCGTCAGTTTCATGTTCAACGTCGGTGTGCGCAACAACGTGCCGCTCAATTCATCCACATTCGGGATGCTGTTTTACCAAAAAGTCGCGGCCCGTTACTACTTCAACGACAACCTCTTTGCCACGCTTGCCTTCACCACCTACGACATCAAGGCCGATTTTATCAGTTTCGGCATAGGCTATCATATCCAGCACAAATACTACTTACCAAGTTATGAAAAGAAACACCATCGTAGTCCTGTTTTTCCTCGTTAGCCTGATGACAGCCTCATGCAGCAAGGTGGACACCTTGTTCAGCAACGGCGATCCCATCACTGAACAGCGTGAACCGAATCATCGTTTCAACACAATATCGATGTACAACAACGTGAATGTCAAGCTGGTACACGACAGTCACCCTCGCTTGGAACTGACTTGTCCAGAGAACCTCATCGAGAAAGTCACCACAGAGATCGATGGCGACACCTTGTACATTAAAAACGAAAACGACTACAACTGGCTGCGAAGTTACGACTACAGCATCGACTTGACTGTGTATTACGACAGTTTGCGGCAAATCAACTTCGCATCCATCGGCAGTTTGACTTGTGCCGAAGGAGATTCTTTAAAAGGCGCTGGCGTCATGCAGATTGACACCATAATTACCATTGACACCACATATCACGCAGACACTATATTTAGTATCGACACGACCATCAATATTGAATATCTTTACCCAAAAACATTCTTCATTAACATCAACGAGGGTTGTGGCGACATTGACCTGACCTTGAATTGTGACGTGATAAAAAACAGCTTCAGCAACGGCACCTCGCTCGTCACCTTAAGAGGCAAAGCGGAATACACCGAAATCATCATGCGAAGCTATGGTGTGGTGCATGCCGAGAATCTCCGCTCAACCTTCGTCAGGGTAAAGTCAGAATCCACTAATGATGCCTATGTCTGGTTCCGAAACAAACTCACGGCTTTAATCTATAGCATTGGAAATGTGTATTTTAAGGGTGATCCATCCAAAGTTGTCAAAGAAGGCCCAGGCGAAGGACAAGTCATTCCATTGTGATTGATATTTTTCAAGAGAAAAATCAAATTTTGGCATGAAATTTGTGAGTTTTTTGACGATTATTATATCCAATTGTCGAACAAACAAAACATTATTAATACAATGAAAACGTTCAGATTCCTACCCATTATTGCCTTAATGGCTTTCGTCGGCTGCTCGGCGAATCGCCAAATGGCCAAAGACGACACCTACTATTCGCCCTATGGCAACACAGGTGGCCAAATGACCAGAGGCAACGGCTCATACGTGAGCCCCAGCATCAGCAGCAACTCGGAATACGACTACCAGGCCTATTATTCAGACAGCAAGAATTACGTCAACAACGCCGACCCCGTTTATCAGACCACGGAGACGGTGACCGACACCAACGGTGTGGTGTACACCACCACTGAGACGGATTACGATGCCGACTTCGCCACGCGCATCAAGCGTTTTGGCACACAGGCCTCCTCGTCAAGAGACTACTATGACGACTACTACACCTATAGCGGTGGCAACACATACGTCTACGTGAATAGCTACGACCCCTTCTATTGGGACTATTACCCGACATACTATTACGGATGGGGCTATCGTCCCTATTGGAGCAGCTACTGGAGCTGGAACTGGTATTGGGGCTATCCTTACTACTATAGCTACTATTGGGGTTGGGATCCTTATTGGCATTACGGTTGGGGTTATTACAGCCACTACTGGCATCACCCGCATCACCACCACTTCCATGGTGACTGGCACCACGGCGGTGGCCATCACAACAGCGGATTCGGTGGCGGTGGCAGCAGTTTCAGCAGCTATGTGGCCAGCGTCAGACATGGCAACTCCACCGGCTCGATGAGCCACGCCTTGCCCAACAGTGGCCGCAGCGGTATGTCGAACAGCGGCAGCATGTCGACCCGTCCCCAATTAAGTGCCAATTCATCCTTGGCTCGTGTGGGTAGCAGTTCACGTCCCACGATGAGCAGTAGGCCCACCGTAGGCAGCAACTCCACTCCGCAGGGTCCTGGCAAGAGGGAAATTGCCCGCCCTGGCAGCCAAAGCGGTAACCAAAGCTACACTTCACCCAGTAGCAGTCGTCCGTCGCGCTCCAGCTCTGAATACGTGCGTCCGAGCTCATCTTCGTCGCGTCCTTCATCTGACTCGAGCAGAAGAAGCTCCAACAGCAGCTATAACAGAAACAGCAGCTCAAGCTCTTCAAGCGGCAGCTTCAACAGAAGCAATTCCTCTCCTTCGAGAAGCTCTTCTTCAAGCTCCAGCCGCAGCTCAAGTAGCAGTATTGGTGGTGGAAGCCGCGGATCAGGCTCAAGCTCCTCAAGCCACAGCTCAAGTTCCAGCAGCCACAGCTCTGGTGGTAGCGGAAGCCGTGGTGGCGGTGGCGGCGGAAGAAGATAATTTTCTCCCCACAAGCACAATATAACAAAAAAGACTACCTTTGCAGATTGAATTGCAAGGTAGTCTTTTTTTATGCTGTCGAACATGAAGAAAACGCTCACAACATACATCGCCCTCCTGTCCTTTATAGTTGCATTCGCGCAGGGTGCGGATGATGCATGCCATTTCTCCCAAACCTTCTACCAAGGCACAGCGAAGGCCATGGGCATGGGCAATGCCATGGGTGCAGTGGGTGGCGACATGACCTCCATATGCATCAACCCGGCTGGCATGGGTGTTTACCGCAGCAACGAGTTCACCACCACCCTCAGCCTGATGGACAACTACCTACGGTCCACCTATTACGGGACGAACAATGGAGCCAACAAGATGCGACTTTCCATTCCTAACATCGGCTACATTAACGCCAAGCAAAGAAGCAACTTCCGCCCCTTACGTTTCACCCAGTTTGGTATCGGGCTTACCCGCACTAACGACTTCAATATGCATACTTTGAGCAAAGGCATCAACCCTACCAGCTCGAAGATTGATTCTTATCTGGCGCAAATTGATGGCTATTCCCAATATGAACTCAAGGACTACTTCCCCTACGATATCTATCCTGCTTGGAGCACCTATCTCATCGATCTTTATGAAGATGAGATAGGACCATACTATGGCAGCCCAGTGCCCCAAGGCAACATCTGGCAGGGACAGGAAAACGACTTTAAAGGTCGATCAGAAGAATGGACCTTTGCCGGCAGCGCCAACTATCTCGACCGACTCTTCCTCGGCATCAGCGTGAACTTGGCACACATTAAACGGGTGGGCACAAGGACTTTCACAGAAAGCCGAGTTGATGGCTCCAACACAGAATTCAACCAATGGAGCTATGAGGAAGACCTCAGCAGTAACGCATTGGGCGGCAATCTGAAAGCAGGTCTCCTCTATCACGCTACTCCTTGGCTCCGCCTTGGAGTGGCCTTCCATTCGCCCACGCTTTACAACTTCGACGAGACCTGGCAAACCGAGACAGAATCACAGATTCTCAGTATCACCCGCAAATACATTAGCCCTGAATCGCATTACGAGTACACCCTCATCACACCTTTGAAATGGGTAGGTAGCATGGCCTTCGTCCTTGGGCAACAAGGCATCATCAGCCTTGATGCAGAATACACCAATTATGGCGCAGCGCGCTTCAAGGCCGACGACTATGACTACAGTAATGTCAACGAAGACATCAAAGGCACTTATGGGAAGACCTTCAACTTCCGTTTGGGCAGCGAATGGGCATTAGGCAACTCATATCTGAGATTGGGTACAGCCTATTACGGCTGTCCGTTCGGTCTGGGCGAAACGGGCGGCAGCATTAAGAAAGCCTCGTGCGGCATCAGCGTACCCGTGTCGTTCGACACCACTTTCGATTTTGCTTACGAATTCACCTACGGGACATCCTACCACATCCTTTATGATGCTGGAGAACTTGGCATAGAGCCCGTCACGCAAAAGCAATTCAGGAACCTTGTGGCCGCCACGCTCAAGGTAAGATTCTGACTTTCACTTGGATTGTTTCCTAAACGAATAAAACTTGTTCGTCAAATAGCTGAACGTCACGCAGATGATGGAGATGATGATATAGGAGACCGTCGGCCAGATGTGCAGCACCTCGACAAAGAGCTTCAGACCAAAGTAGTTAATGAGGATGTTGACAATGGTCACAAGGAAATACCTTACAATCTGCGTCCTACCCTTCAGGGTTGAACCCGAGAAACTGATATGGCGCGCCATCCAAAAGCCCGTCAGGAAGGTGATGGGAAACTTGAACACGAAGGCTGCAATATGAGGCGTGAAGGCAATGAAACCGAGGTCAAAGACTTGGCCTTTGAAGACGAAATGGTAGAACACATAATACAACACCCACTCCAAAACCAGGTTCAATCCACCGCAAGCACCATAACGGAACAACTCAAGGCTCATCACCTTGCGGAAAGGTGGATAGAAAAAGTCGATGACCTTGGTCAAAGTGCGTTCAATCCAAAGTTCTATGTTTTTCAGGGATGACATTCGGGCTGCAAAGATAAGAATTTAGAGCCAAATCACTTCATAATCTTTGAGCATTGCGGAGGCGCGTTCTATGTCATCGGTGAAGCCCAACACATAGCCTCCACCGCCAGAACCAGAAATCTTTACGCCGAAATTGAATTCATAATCAGAGGTAAACAGGTCCAACATGTTGTCGGTAATCATCGGGCGGAGAAACTCAGTTTGTCTTTTGGTGAGTTGTTTCAACGACTTGAAAAACAGGTTGGTATCATCCTGAATCATCGAATCGATACAAGATGTCACGCAAGGCACATATTCTGATTGAAAACGACTTAAAAACTCAGCATCCTCGCGCTGTTGCTTGAAGTGGTCTACCAATGGCTTGGTATTGCTCTTTATCTTCGTGTCAATCAAACAGATACGGATGCCGTTTTTCAGGAAGTCATCCGAAAGTAGTTGTACACCTTCAGGCGTAATCTTGAACGGTTTGCCCAAATAGCATTGCAGCGGATCGATGCCCGAGCTGCTGCCATGGAAATAGCTCTCCATCTTCCCGAACAGCATCTTCAGTTGCAACAAATCATCCATTTTTTTCTTGGCATATCCATCGTAAACGGCCGCTACCAAGGTACCCGAACTGCCTAAGCCATAACCTGAAGGCACATTGGATTCCAAAAAGAGATTGAAATGTAAGTCATGATTAAGACGTTGTATATCAATGATATCTTTCACCACATTCACGGTCGAAAGATAATCCGCAAACCGTTGGAGGCTGGCATTGGAAGCCACTCCCCCGCTGGCATCCAGATGGGAGGCAAAGCGCCACTGTGCCGAAAACTTGGTCAAAGGAATCATCAAGGCGGTGGCATCGAAAATCATCGAATATTCGCCGAAAAGGATGACCTTGCTATAATAACGCTCTCTCATCACAGCAGTTTTATTGGTCCATCGCCCACGTTGTCGGCAATCCAACGACCTTTGTTACAATAAGTTACCAATACATTTTGGATAAAGCCCACCACTCTATCCGCTTCTTTTTCTGGATACAACAGATGCACATTCGGACCGGCATCCAAGGTGAAGCATAGCGGAATCTTTGTCCCCTCACGGAAACGTCGTATCTCGTTAATAAGATTCAACGTATTGGGTTTCATCAAGATATAAGATGGGTTGGAGCACATCATCAAGGCGTGAAGCTGTAAGGCTTCCGACTCAGTTATATTAATAAAGGTGTCCAAATCGCCCGTTTTCAAGGCAGCAAGTAAGCTTTTAATGTTTTCATTCGCTTGTGCATAACGGGATGGTGCGTATGGGTTTCCTTCCATCAGCGCATGACCGGCGCGGCTGGAGACCGACTTGGTCTCGCCACTGACAATCAAGATACTGTCGTGGTAAGTCTTGAAAACAGGATGGATGTCGTTTTCCAACGAAACAGCGTATTCGTCGGAAC
>JAEEGL011239712.1_pt1 | contig 10571 bp, 8 predicted proteins | sample 9134231 | NCBI WGS metagenome assembly JAEEGL01 (sample SAMN16246548, study PRJNA631951) | gut metagenome | biome: gut microbiome; feature: rumen; material: fiber-attached | host: Bos | place: Iran: Karaj | collected 2018-10
ACAGCAAGCTGGAGATAGCCTCCCTGACCAAGCTGCACTCCGGGCTGCTGCTGGCCCAGTTCCTGGACCAGGGGCTCATAGGCCTGGACGACAAGGCCTCCATGTATCTGCCCGATTTTCCCATCAGCGACAAGGTGATCACCATCCGCATGCTGAACAACCATACCACCGGCCTCTCCGGCCACGGCAATTTTGACGGTCTGGCCAATCCCTTCCTGGAGACGGACGAGATGATAGGCAAGCAGTTCCTGAAGCCGGGCCTGGTGTCCAACTACAACGGCATGGGCTTTGACCTGTCCGGCAAGATCATGGAGGCTGTCAGCGGCAAGAGCATATACAGGCTGTTCCAGGAAAACTTTTTCCTGCCTCTGGGCAACAAGGACACCTACATCACCGACATGGGCTACGGCCTCCACTGCACCGCCATGGATATGGCCCGGATAGGCCAGCTGATGCTGAACAAGGGCTCCTACGGCGACAGAAGGTTCTTCTCCGAGGAGACCTTCAACAAGCTGACCCCCATTCCCATCAACACCTTTGAGCCCGACGTGCAGAAGGGCGCCGACAACATGTGGGTCTACGGCGTGGGCATGATGGTAGGGGACTACGGGCTGGGTCCCGTTCTCACCCACGGCTCGGCCACCGGTTCCATCCTGCTGGTGGATCCCGAAAGAGATATGGTATTTGCCATGGCCCGTTACGACTCCGCCGGCTACGAGCACTGCGCCGAGGTGTTTAAGGCCCTGGCAGATATGATGAGGGACGCAAAATAGGTGATAAAAAAATCAAAAAAATACTAAAAATGCTTGAATTGTGCTATAATATAGATGTATATCATTACGGAGTTGTTGATGAACAAACTGAATGATCCGAAAATTTTTGTGCCTGTTCTTATAGTTGCCGTTATCGCTCTCATACTCTGCGCAGGAAGTTTCCGCAGAAAAAGTGCGGCCAGGGACAGTATCATCCTGAATGAAAAGGATAAGCAGGAAATGACAGATGCATTCCGCGACGGTTCGGCATACGGCTCCGGGGCGCCCGCAGGTCCGGCGGCTCCGGCAGGAAAATAGGTTTTCGGGGAGAACCTTCTCCCTTAAATAAATAAAAACAGAGGTTTGTTATGCAACAGTTGAATAACCCCAAGATCGCTATAATCCTTGCGGTAGTAGCGGCAGTTCTGATTTTTGCAAGCTTCAAGTTCACCAAAAAGGTGACCCATGCTGACGCCAAGAGCAGCATTTATCTTGACGAAAAGGATCAGGAAGAGATGAAGAAGGCGTTTTCGGACGGCTCTTATATGAACGCCAACCCCAGCGCTGTTCCCGCTCCTCCCGCTCCCGCAGGTCAGTAGTTTTTAACGGGCGGGGACTTATCCCCGCCCTGCTGTTATCCTCCGGGCCCGGAACCATGAACGCTGTATTTCAGAAAGTATGGGAGTCTGTCAAAGAGAAGGCGGCAGGCATGGACGCCGCTATGTCGCGGCTGGACAACCCGTATCTCGCGGCTGCCCTGGTGGTGATAGCCGCGGTGAGCTGTTATCACAGCAAAAGGGCCTACGACAGGATAACCTTCAAGGAAGCCAAAAAGAATATAGTCCTTACAAAAGAGGAACAAAAAGCCATGGTGAAGGCTTTTGCCGACGGCTCGGCATATGCCTCCGGAGCGACTACGCCTCCGTTGCCTTCGCCCCTGGATCCGATATCGGACAAGATCCCGAAGCCGGGATCCGGCAAAAAATAACAGAGGAGTTTCGTTATGCAAAAGCTGAACAACCCCAAGATGGCCATTGTGCTTGCCATAGTGGCTGTTGTGTTGATTGTCGCAAGCATCAAAATTACCAACAAGGTGACGCACAAAGCGGAAAGAGACAGCATTTATCTGAACGAAGAAGACAAAAAAATAATGATAGAGGCCTTTAAGGACGGTTCGGCATACGCTACCGGAGCCGGCACTGCGCCCGCTCCTTCGGCAGATCCTGCGCCCGAATCAAGCGCGCCTTAAGTTATTTGCATGAAACGCCCCTCTTCGGGGCTTTTTATTTTTGGAGACGTATATGAAAAAATTCATTATCCTGCTGGCGGCGTTTTTGCTTTCGGCCGCGTGTTTTGCAGATGAAACGGTGCGGGGCGCCGAGGCTTTTGCCCTTTCCGGAGAGCCCTTTGCCGTGTGGGAAGCAGAGACCCTGGGCAACGGCCATTCCGGCAGGATCGTTGCCGACAAGGAGGCCTCCGGAGGCAGGGCGCGGTTCTGCGATCCGGACAACGCCGGGGGAGACGTGCTGCTTTACGGGCAGTATCAGGATCTGCTCCCGGGGAAATACGTGGCCCTTTACAGAATAAAGATAAACAAGGCCGGCGTGCTGCCGGAGGAAGCGGTGATGAGCCTCAACTGTTCGGCAAACGGAGGGCAGATCAACTACGGCCCCAGCACCTTTCTTGCCAAGGACTTTTACGACGGCTACACCCTGTTCCCGGTGCCCTTTGAGGTGAAGGAGGGGCACAAACGCATAGAGGCCCTGGTGCGCTGGAAGCAGAACTGCCGAATATGGGCGGACAAGGTGGAGATATACAAATGGGAAGGCGAGCTTCCCGAAAGGCTCAACTCCAAGGCGGTCATGCTGGACTCTCTGGAGCCCGGGCCTTATCCGAGAGGGCTTCTGTATACGCCCACGGAATTTCCCACAAAGGACATCTTTCCCGTATCGAAGCCTGTGGCAAAGCATCTGTACGTGGTGGACATAAGAGGCCTGCAGACCGACGTCAGGCTGATGCTGGCCACGCTGCAGGGGCTGGTGAACCGGGAAAAGCCCCGGCTGTTCCTGTGCGGCGACGACGTGGAGAAAGGCTGGCTGGAATGGATGAAAAAGAGGGGAGACATAAACTCCTGGAGCTATATATCCGTTGAGAACGCCCTGAAGCGGTTCGCCCGCTGTTACAAAGGCGCTGTGATCACCGACCGCCGCATACCCGCCACCATAAACGCCGGCACCATGTACTGCTCGGTTTACGACGGCATTTTGTGCAGCGGACGGGTAGCGGAGAAATACGGCATCCCCGCGCTGCTGGATATGCGGGGCATGTTCGACGACAATTCGCAGCCCTACTACTGGGCGTGGGCCACCCTTTGGGACAAGCTGAACCACTACGTTGCTTCGTGTCTGCACTGGGACTGCTCCAACACCAGAGACTTTCTGGTGCAGCACAGGCTCTTTGTGTTCTGGGTGCCCGGCAGGATAGACGGAGCCACGGCGGTCTCGGCGCCGGAAAAGGAAATGGATTTTGTGAACTTCTTCCTTTCCAGGCTGCCTGCCAACACTCCCATCATGGGCTATTCCTGGGCGGGAGTCGATATCGGCATCGGTGAAGGCGGCGGCGTTGGCCTGTTTGCCAAATACGGGCATTATCTGGTGGGCTCCACCAACGGCAACAACTATTCGGTGCATTCCGGCACGAAGCCCTTTGAGTTCAAACAGAAGGAGCCCCGGAAGCTGACCCTGGACAACTCCAAGCGCTACGTGGCCTTTACCATGTCCGACGGCGACAACCTGCCGGTGATCACTTCCGGCAACTGGCCCCAGATGTGGAAATCGGAGGCCAGGGGCAAGACTCCCATAACCTGGACCATATCCCCTTCCTCCTGCGTGATGTTTCCGGACATAATGGAATACTACTACACCACCGCCACGGAAAACGACACCTTCGGAGCCGCCGTGTCCGGGGTGGGATATACTTATCCCGCGCTTTACGGCGAACGCTTTACTGACAGGGAGCCTGTGTTCGAAGGCTTTCTGGCCCTTACCGACAGATATATGAAAAAAATGGACCTCCGGGTGCTGTTCCCCATGAACGTCACGGAAAAGGAGATAGCCATTATAGCCGGGGGGATACCCTGGATAAAGGGGCAGTTCCCCGATTATTCCAGACACGTGGCCCGCTACGAAGACAGCGTGTTCCTGACCTCGGGCAATATGCCCGTGCTGCGTTCCGGGACCACCTGGGATCCCGATAACACCGAGCCGGAATATATGGCTCAGCGTATGGCCAAGGAGATAAAAGACTTCCCCAACGTAAAGGAAGGGGAGCCCGCCTTCATACACGCCTTTTTGTGGAACTGGGGCTACAACCCCGCCATAGTGAACCGCATCACCGAGCTGCTGCCGGACGACTACGTATTTGTCAGCGCCGAGGAGATAGCGGCCCTGGAAAAGGAATATCTGGCGGGGCAGACCCTGACTGTGAACACCGTTGACGAGACTGCCTGCATAGAAGGCGCCGCGAGCGTCCTTTGGGTGAAGGCGCAGAACACCACGGACAAGCCCTTCGACGTCACCTTTGCCCTGAAGGGCGCAGAAAAGGCGGAGCCCGTTACCCTGAACCTGGAGCCCGGCAGGATCACCAACGTGGGGCTTTTGTTCGTTCCCAAAGGGACCATGACGCTGGAGACCTCCTTTAAGGGGCAAAAGAGAGAGAGAAGCATACGGGTGAACCTGTACGACAGATCGTCCATACCTTCGGGCCTTGACCCGGAAAAGCTGGAGCTGGCGGCTCATTACAGCGCAGATACGCTGAAGACCAACAACGCGGAGGTATATACCTCGCCGGAGGGCATCAAATACAGAGCGGCCATCAACGGCGAATCCGGGGACGGAGCCATCATTTTCGGCCCCTACGCCGCCTTTGACCCCGGCCGCTACGTGGCGGTGTACAACCTGATGAGGCTGGACGAAAAGGGCGAGGCGGAAGGCGTCTGCGAGCTGGATATAGTTCCCGCCGCCACCCGGGACAGGGTGTTTGACAAAAAGCTCTACCGCAAGGACATGCCCCTGGGCAAAAAGCTCACGGTTTACGCCCCCATCGACTGGAACAGCGAAAAGGGGCTGGAGACCAGGGTGTTCTGGCAGGCGGACAAGGATTCCGTGAGAGTGGACGGAGTAAGTATCTTCCGGATAAAGGACTGACGGCCCGTATGAACAAGCTCTGTTTGGTTATAGTTCTGTGTTTCCTGTCCGCCGCCCTTTTGGCGGAGGACTTTGTGATGAGAGGCGAACCCGCAATGCTTGCGGGTCCGCCCGCTGCCGTTTATGAGGCCGAAGCTGCGGGAGCCCCGGCGCCGTGGAAGGCGGTCCGGGACCCCGGGGCCTCCGGAGGGAGGGCCCTTTTCTGCAGCGTGGAAAAAGCCACCGGAAAGAGCCTGGTTTGCGGACGGTTCGAGGGGCTCCGGCCCGGGAAGTATATAGCGGTCTTCCGCCTGAAGATCGATAAAGACTATTCTTATCCCGAGGATACCGCCGTCTTCGCGGGGGTGACCGCCGGGGACGGCGGCGCGGGTTACGGAGAAAGCCGGTTCCTGTTCGGCGAATTCGGCGAGGGGTGGACCCTGGCGCCTTTCGCCTTTGAGGCGCGGGAAGGCGACGGCGCCGCGGAAGCCCTGGTGAAAAGCGCCCGCAGCTGCGATATATGGGTGGATAAGGTGGAGATATTTGAGTGCAAAGGCCCTCTGCCCGCGCTGCAGGCTCCGCCGGCCAAAAGGGCCGAATACCTGGAGCCGGGGACCCGGCCCCGGGGGCTCGGCTACCGGCCCTCCGCGCCGGGAGACGGCGGCATATTCCCCGTGTCAAAGCCCGTGTCAAAGCATATCTTTGCCATAGACTGCCGGGACCGGGATTACGACCAGCTGATGCTGACAAGCCTTCAGGGGCTGGTGAACAGGGACAGGCCGCAGCTATATTTGCTGGTGGGCAGGGAAAAGCTCTGGCTTGACCGTTTGACAGAGCGGGGCGACGTGGAAAAGGTGACCTATATAACTCCCCGCCAGGCCCTGAAGCGGTTCTCCCGCTATTACAAAGGGGCTGTTATCACCGACCGGCGTATCCCGGCCACCGTCAACACGGCCACCATGTACGCCGCCGTTTACGGCGGCCTGGTGTGCTCCGAAAGGACGGCGGCGGAATACGGCCTGCCTGCGCTGCTGGATCTGCGGGGCAGGTACGGGGACGATGCGGAGGCCTATTATTCCGCCTACGCCGAGCTGTGGGACAGGCTGGATCATTCCGTTTCGTTGTGTCTCCACGGCAGCATCTCCTGCCCCAGGGATTACGCCGTGCAGCACAAGCTCTTTGTATTCTGGGCGCCGGGGGTCGTTGACGGCGCTCTGACCCCTGCGGATCAGAAAAAGGATCTGGCTTTTGTGAACTTTCTGCTGGCGCAGCTGCCGCCCAACACTCCGGTGCTGGGCTATCCCTTTGCGGGAGAAGGCGTCGGCATCGGCGAAGGCGGCGGCGTGGGCCTCTTTGCCCGCTACGGGCATTTTCTGGTGCCCTCCGATTACAGCAGCAACCTGTCGGTGCATTCCGGCGCCCGCAGAGCGGAGCTCAGGCAGAAGGAGCCCCGCAGGATACCTCTCGAGGCCGGCAAACGCTACGTGGCTTTCACCATGTCCGACGGCGACAATCTGCAGGTGCTGGCCAACGGCGGCTGGGCCTGGGAAACGGACGCCCGGGGCAAAGTCCCCATAACCTGGAACATGTCGCCCTCTGCTTCCATGCTTATCCCGGACGTGGCCGATTACTACTATTCCACAGCCACGGAAAACGATAGCTTCGGCGCGGCGGTCTCGGGAGTGGGCTACACCTATCCCGCCCTTTACGGGGAAAGGTTCAAAGATGCTGAGCCTGTTTTTGACGGTTTTCTGGCCCTTACCGACAAATATATGAAGGAAATGGACATGAGGGTGCTGGCGCCTATGGGGGTCACGGAAAAGGAGCTGGCCCATATAGCGGAAAGGCTCCCCGGGATAAAGGGGCTTCTGCCGGATTATGCCAGAAGCAGAGACGTCACCCGCTATGACGAAGGCGTGTTCCTCACCTCGGGCAATATGCCGGTGGTCAGGGCGGGGACCAGCATGGGCCCCGACAGCGGCGACCCCGAAGAAAAGGCCCGTTTCACCGCCCGGGAGATCACGGACTTTGCCGGCGTGGAGGAAAACGAGCCCGCCTTCATCCACGCCTTTTTGTGCAACTGGGGCTACGGCCCCGCCATAGTGGACCGCATAGCGGAGCTGCTGCCGGAGAACTACGTGTTCGTGAGCGGCGAAGAGCTGGCTCTTTTGGAAAAGGAATATATGCGGGAGAAAAGACTCCTGGTGTCCGCGCCCCCGGAGACCGCCTGTATAGAGGGCTTCGTCAGCCGGCTGACGCTGAAGGCGCAGAATACCGGCGACAGCCCCTTTGAGGCGGCCTTTGACCTGAAGGGCGTCGCGGGCTTTTCGCCCCTGATAAAGAAAATGGAGCCCGGAAAGCCGGAAACCGTAGTTCTGGACTTCGTTCCCGCCGGGGGCCGCATCACTCTGGAAGTTTCCTTTGAGGGAAGGACCGTAACAAAGGAAATAACGGCAAACCTCTACGACGGCGCCTCTTTCCCCGCCGGGCAGGACCCTGCAAAGCTGGAGCTTGCGGCCCACTACAACGCTACAAATATGCCCAGCATCAACGCGGAGTCCTATACTTCGGAGGATGGGACGCGATACAGGGCGGCCATAAGCGGAGAGTCCAAGAGCGGAGCCATAGTGTTCGGGCCCTACAAATCCATGGAAAAGGGACGATACCTGGCGGCGTACAACCTGGTGAGGCTGGACGAAAAGGGAAAAAGCGATCCGGTGTGCACCCAGGACATAGCCGCCGAGGGACAAAAACTCTGCGAAAAGCAGCTTTTCCGCAGGGATCTGCCCGTGGGAAAACGGGTCACCCTTTACGTTCCCTTTGACTGGGACAGCAAAAACGGCCTGGAGACCAGGATCTTCTGGGATACCGAAAGCGACTCCCTGAGAGTGGACGGAGTGAGTATTTTCAGGATAACGGACCGTTAAAAAACGGAAACCTCCCCGCAGCCCGAGGCTGCGGGGAGGGCTTTTTTCGAGGGTCTCGAGACTGCTTCGCCTTTTCCGGAAAAGCGTCAGCGGTCTTTTACGGGTATCCCTTCCTTTTCTGCAAATTCTTTGGCGGCGGGGTTTTGGGAGACTATAGTGATATCTTCACAGAAGGAGAAGGCCCCGTCTCCGATCTTTGTCACGCTTTTCGGGATGGCGATCTCCTTCGGGCCGCAGGCCTCGTCGGAGTCAAAGTTTCCGAATGCTTCTCTTTCTATTTCAGTCACTCCTTCCGGGATCTCCACTCTGTCGGGGCAGGGGCCGTTATAGCCCGTGAGCTTCCCGTCCTTTATCTGCAGTTCAAAGGGGACTGCCGGAACGTTGCGGAAGGCGGATATCCCCAAAAGTTTCACGCTGCCGGGTATATCCATCTCCTCAAGGGACGGGCAGTCGGCGAAGGCTCTGTCGTCTATGGTGTCGAGCCCTTCCGGCAGAACGGCTTTCTTCAGCTTCGGACAGCCCCGGAACGCATCCGCGCCTATCACTCTGACCCCTGCCGGGACGCAGATCTCCGTAAGCTTTGCGCACTCCCGGAACGCTCCGTCCATTATCCCCGTTATGCCCAAGGGAATGACCGGGACCTCCGGATCGTCGCCGAACCGGCCCATAAGGGTCCCGTTTTCGATCCAAAAAACCGTATCTCCGCGAAACGCATCGGAGGCCACGGTTTCTTTTGACGCAATTCCGGATATACTGCTCAGCCGGCAGCCGGCAAACGCGTCGCTGCAGATCTCCCTGATATTTTCCGACAGCAGAAGCTCGCCGGAACGGGCCCTTTTTCCGTTTTCCCGCGAACGATAGGGCTGTTCCGCCCTTTCGAGCCTGATACAGCCGGCAAACGCTCCGTCGCCGATTATTGACAGGCTTTCGGGAAAAACGGCTTCTTCAAGCCACACGCACCCGGCAAAGGCGCCTGCCCCTATCTCCGTGACTCCCTCGGGGATCTCCAGGAAGGAAGGGCTTTCCCCCTCGTGACCCGTGAGGACCCCGCAGTCTATCCTCAGGGCGACGGCGTCGGCGAAGGCCCGTTCTCCGATCTCCGTCTCCCTGCCGTATATGATGGCCTTATCAAGCCAGATACAGCCGTCAAAGGCGCTTTTTCCCACTGTTTTTACGCTTTTCGGAAGGATCGCCGTTTTCAGGTTGCTGCATCCGGCGAAGGCCCGTTCTCCGATCTCGGCGACGCCTTCGGGAATGACGGTCTCATGCAGAAAACAGCAATCCTCAAAGGCTCCTTTTCCGATCTTTCTCAGGCTTTCGGGAAGAGATACTTCATAGAATCCGCACCCGGCAAAGGCGCCGTCCCCTATCTCCGTGACTCCTTCGGGGACGTCCAGGTCTTCCGGACATTCCCCCTCGTAGCCCGTGAGGACCCCGTCTTCCCTCAGCAGCCTGAAGTCTGAGGTCTCATTATTTGTCATTTTTTTCTCCTTTGTTCCGCTGCGGCGCGGTCATATGCGTCCGGAGCGGGCCTTACGCTTTAATTATATCATAATACCCCGGCCCCGAAATGTTTTTTTTGCTTTTTCCGCAGCCGGCGCTTTGCGCGCCGATCCAAAAAAAAACGAGGCCCCGCAGAAAGTGATTCTGCGGGGAGACGAGAGCGGGCAAACGCCGGTTTATTGTTTTTTCACGGTGGAAAAGATTATCCTGCGGCCGGGATACATGTTCTGTATCTGTTTTTTGGCGTCGGTTATGCCCGAAGCCCGGACCGCCTGCTGATATCTTTTGCCGTTCATGGAAAAAGTCACGGTATATACAGGCTTATAGCTTTTTACCCGGGAAGACGGAGGCGCCGGAGCGGCGGCCTTCTGCTGGGTCACCTTGGTAAAAAAGACCTTTTTGCCCGGGTTCTGCGCCTCTATGAGCTTTTTGGCGTCAAAGCTTGAATTTGCATTCACCGTCTGGGTGTAGCGTTTGCCCTGGACGCTGTAATTTATCACGTAGCTGTTGATGGCGAAGGCCGGTACGGCCAGCAGCAACAGAACGATGACAGTTTTGATCGTTTTCATTTTTTCTCCTTGTTGTGATCTTTTTGTTTTTCCTTTTTTATGTAGGTTTTGTTTTCGGAAAAGTTCCCCGCCCCCGGGTTTCCGTTTTATCTGCTTTTTACGGCGATGCCGTTCTCCCGGGCGTACCGGATGACGGCGGAGCTTTGGGATACTATCGTGAGGTTTTCGCAGCGCGAAAACGCGCCGCTGTTGATGACGGCAATGCTGCCGGGAAGGGCGAGCTCTTTCAGTCTGCCGCAGCAGGCAAACGCTCCTCTTTGGATCTTCCGGACCCCTTCGGGGACCGGGACCTTCAGAGGGCAGAGGCCGTTATATCCCGTAAGGACGCCGTCTTCGATCTGCAGGGCGAAGGGGACTCCCGGGACGCCCCGGAAGGCGTTGGCGCCGATTTCGGCGTTTTCGGGCAGGCTCACCTTTTCAAGGCTGCTGCAGCCCTCAAACGCGCAGTTGCCTATACGGGCCGCGCTGCCGGGCAGGACGAGCTCCTTCAGGTTTTCACAGCCCCGGAACACGAACCGGCCTATCTCCTTTACGCCATGGGGTACCGCCACTTTTTCGGGGCAGGGGCCGTTATAGCCCGTAAGGACGCCGTCTTCTGTCTGCAGGGCGAAGGGGACTCCCGGCACGTCCCGGAAG
>JAEEGL011472757.1_pt1 | contig 10571 bp, 8 predicted proteins | sample 9134231 | NCBI WGS metagenome assembly JAEEGL01 (sample SAMN16246548, study PRJNA631951) | gut metagenome | biome: gut microbiome; feature: rumen; material: fiber-attached | host: Bos | place: Iran: Karaj | collected 2018-10
AACCGATATCCTCTTCGGCCAGCTGCGTCTCGTGATCGCCACCATGGACATCGAGGAAATCAACGCCGACCGCGACAAGTTCCTCGCCAGCGTGAGCGCCAACGTGGAGGCCGAGCTCCGCAAGATCGGCCTGAAGCTCATCAACGTGAACGTCACCGATATCCGCGACGAGTCCGGATACATCGAGGCCCTCGGTAAGGAAGCCGCCGCCAAGGCAATCAACGACGCAAAGAAGAGCGTTGCCGAGCAGAACCGTTACGGTGAGACCGGAAAGGCCATAGCCGACAAGGACACCCGTGTGAACATTGCAGCCGCCGACGCCGACGCCGTAAAGGGCGAGAACAACGCGAAGATCGAGATCGCCAACTCCGACGCACAGCGCCGTGAGAAGCAGGCTGAGGCCGAGCGCCTCGCCGTGGCCGCAGAGAAGGTGCAGGCCGCAAAGGCCCTCGAGGAGGCGTACAAGAGCGAGCGCGACGCCGAGCTTGCCCGCGCCGAGCGCGAGAAGGCAACCCAGCAGGCGAACATCGTCGTGGCCGCCCAGATCGACAAGGAGAAGGCCATCATCGAGGCCGAGGCCGAAGCCGAGCAGGTGCGCCGCAAGGCGAAGGGCGAGGCCGACGCTATCTACGCCAAGATGGACGCACAGGCACGCGGTACTTTCGAGGTGCTGAGCAAGCAGGCTGCCGGTTTCGGCCAGCTCGTGCAGGCCGCAGGCGGCGACGCCGCACAGGCCATCACCATGCTCATCACCGACAAGCTGCCCGAGCTGGTGAAGACCCAGGTCGAAGCCGTCAAGGGCATCAACATCGACAAGGTAACCGTTTGGGACGGAGGCAATTCCGAGAACGGAAAGACCGCAACCGCGAACTTCGTGTCCGGCCTGATGCAGTCGGTTCCCCCGCTCCAGGATCTCTTCAAGATGGCTGGAATGGAACTTCCCAACTATCTGAAGGGTCAGCCCAAGCCCGAAGCTGCTGAGCCCAAGCCGGAGGAATAGTCTATGATTGTAGTTAACGTTGACGTGATGCTTGCCCGGAGGAAAATGTCCTCCGGGGAGCTTTCCGAGAAAGTGGGCATCTCGCCGGCCAATATCTCAATCCTCAAGACCGGCAAGGCCAAAGCCATACGCTTTTCGACCCTGGACGCCCTCTGCGCCGCACTGGACTGCCAGCCCGGCGACATCCTGGAATACAAACCCGATTAGTCATCCTCACCAGAGGCCATTTTTGAGGACAAACCTGCATTATTCGCGGGTTTGTCCTCATTTTATGCCGTATTTGAGGATGGGGAAAAAGCGTTTGGGCGGGGCCGGTTTGTTTTAAACGGGAAATATCCTTAAATTTGAAGATTGTTATAGAAACTCCGTATGACGCTACTGATCATATATCTGCTTCTGACGATGGCCGTTTCGTTCCTGTGCTCCCTGCTGGAGTCGGTGCTGATGTCCACGCCCATCTCGTACATCACCATGCGCGAGGACGAAGGCGACAACAACGCGGCCCGTTTCATGAAGTTCAAGCTCGAGCCCGACAGGCCGCTCTCGGCGATCCTGTCGCTCAACACCATAGCCAATACCCTCGGCGCAGCCGCCGTCGGCCACCAGGCCACCCAGCTCACCGGCGAATACTGGTTCGGCATCATCAGCGCGGTGATGACAATCCTCATACTGGTTTTTTCCGAGATAGTGCCCAAGACCATAGGAACCTCCCACTACAAGGACCTCCTGTGGCTCTCCGGCATCATGAAATTCCTCACCGTCATCCTGTTCCCCCTGGTATGGCTGATCGAGAAGCTGCGCCACTCAATCTCCGACGACGAGCCCGACACCGGCATCTCGCGCGAGGAGGTGAGCGCAATGGCGAACATCGGCGAGGAGGAGGGAGTGATCGACAACTCCGAGAACAAGGTCATCCAGAACATCATCAAACTCGACGACATCAAGGCCTACGACGTGATGACGCCGCGCGTGGTCGCCGCAATAGCCCCCGAGAGCATGACTCTCAAGCAGTTCTACAAGCAGGAGGAGCTGAGCCACAACTCCCGCATCCCCGTCTACTCCGAGTCACCTGAGTTCATCACCGGCTACGTTATGCGCTACGACGTGCTCGAGAATCTGGCCGAAGACAAGTTCGACATGCGCCTGCGCAGCATCAAGCGCAAGATCGCGGCTTTCCACGAGGAGACCACCGTTTCCGACATCTGGGAGGCCCTCCTCAAGTCGAAGGACCAGATTGCGGTTATCATCGACGACTACGGCTGCTTCCAGGGCGTGATTACGCTCGAAGACATAATGGAGACCATCCTGGGCATGGAAATCATCGACGAGAACGACACCGTCACCGACATGCAGCAGTATGCCCGCGAGCGCTGGATGAAGCGCAAGAACCAATACAAACAAATAGTACTTCCCGACGAAGATGACTGATAAGAAATTCACTCTCTGGCACCGGATAGCCGCGCTTGCGGCGTTCGCCGTGTCCGCTATCACATATCTGCTCACCATAGAGCCTTCCGCCTCGTTCTGGGACTGCGGCGAGTTCATCGCGTCGTCGTACAAGCTCGAGGTGGGCCACCCGCCGGGAAACCCCGTTTTCCAGCTGTTCGCGCGCTTCTTCACCATGTTCGGCGACAACATGCACGCCGCCATCCTCGTGAATGCAATGAGCGCGCTGTGCTCGGCTCTGACCATCCTCTTCCTGTACCTCACCATAGTGTGGCTCACAAAGAGGATAATCAAGACCGATACCGTCGGCGGAGCGATTGCCGTGATCGGCTCCGGCCTGGTGGGCGCCCTCGCCTACTGCTTCTCCGACACCTTCTGGTTCTCCGCCGTGGAGGGCGAGGTGTACGCCATGTCGTCGCTGTTCACCGCTATGGTGTTCTGGGCCATGACCATGTGGTACGACCGCGCCGACAGGCCGCACGCCGCACGCTGGATCGTGCTCATCGCCTTCCTGATGGGCCTCAGTATCGGCGTGCATCTGCTCAACCTGCTTGCCATTCCGGCCCTGGTGTTCATGTACTATTACCGCCAGCGCGAGGACAAGCCCTTCACCTTCTGGGAGTTGGTGAAGATCTTCGCAATCGGTTGCGTTATCATAGGGGTGCTGGTGTTCCTCTTCATCCCGTATCTGCCCAAGATTGCGGCATATGTGGACCTGTTCTTCGTTAACGTGCTGGGACTGCCGTACAACAGCGGCGCCGCCTTCTTCGTGGTCGCCCTGCTGGCCCTGTGCTTCTGGGGAGTGATGGTCACGCTGCGCCGCGGCAAGGTGTTCCTCAACACCGCCCTGCTGTGCCTGACGGTGATTATCATCGGATTCTCGGTGTTCAGCATCGACATCATACGTTCCTGCGCCAAGACGCCCACCAACGAGTACCAGCCCGACAACGCGTTCACGCTGGTGCGTTACCTGAGCCGCGAGCAGTACGGCTCCGTGCCGCTGGTATACGGGCAGTACTACGACGCTCCCTACGACCTCAAGACCACCCGCTACTGGGCTCCGCTCGACGGCAAGTACAAGCACGTCGACGGCCCCGTGGACGCCGCCTACCGCAGCGAGGGCAAGATGCTCTTCCCGCGCATGTGGAGCTCGTCGCCGGACGGCAAGAACGAGGAGTTCTACCGCGCCTACACCGGCGGCAAGGGCCGCCAGATCCGTGGTGCGACCGACCGCAAGCCCACCATGGGCGCCAACCTGTATTACTTCTTCGACTATCAGCTCGGATGGATGTACTGGCGCTACTTCATGTGGAACTTCGTAGGGCGCTAGAACGAGATCCATTACCCTTCGCCCGGCAATATCTTCCATGGCAACTGGGAGAGCGGCATCAGGTTCATCGACGAGCTGCGCCTGGGCGACCAGACCGACGCTCCCGCCGTGCTGGCCGACAACAAGGGCAAGAACCACTATTTCTTCCTGCCGCTGCTGCTGGGCCTGCTGGGCCTCTTCTTCCAGTTCGACCGCGACAAGCGGGGCTGCTGGCTCACCTTCCTGATGTTCTTCATGACGGGTATCGCAATCGTGCTGTACCTCAACCAGCCGCCATATCAGGTGCGCGAGAGGGACTACGCCTATGCGGGCTCGTTCTACTTCTTCAGCGTGTGGATAGGAATGGCCGTGGCCGCACTCTACAGCTGGATTGGCGACGCGCTCAAGGGACGCCACGGAGTCGCGCTGGCCTGCGGGGCCACCGCCCTGTGCCTCTGCGTGCCCGTGCTGATGGGCGCCGAGAACTGGGACGATCACGACCGCAGCGGACGCGCAACCGCGGTGGAGATGGCTCACAACTATCTCAACTCCGTGGGCCCCAACGGCATACTCATCACCCACGGCGACAACGACACCTTCCCCGTCTGGTACGCACAGGAGGTGGAGGGAATCCGCACCGACGTGCGCATCTGCAACACTTCGCTGCTCGGCACCGACTGGCATATCGACCAGATGAAGTGGGCCTGCAACGAGAGTGCTCCGCTTGCGCTTTCGGTGGGCCCGGAGCAGTACCTCTACGGCAACAACGAGTACGTGCCTATCGTGGATTCGCGCGACGCGGAGATGCCCATCGCCGACGTGATGATGCTGTTCCGCCATCCCGGCGTGAAGGTGCCGATGAGCAGCGGCCGCAAGATGGACTACATCGCCTCACGGAAGATCGTGGTGCCGGTGATCAAGGAGAACGTAATCGCCTCCGGCATCCTGGACGCCAAGTACGCCGACATGATTCCCGAGAGCATCACGCTGCAGATTCCCAAGGGCAAGGATTACCTCACCAAGCCGGAGATCTTCATGCTCGACCTGCTCAGCAACTACAAGTGGGACAGGCCCCTGCACATGCTCAACATGGGCGGCGACCTGAACGTGGGCGTGAAGGAGTATCTGGTGTATGAAGGGTATTCCTATAAGTTCGTGCCCATCAAGAACAAGATCAGCACGACCGATATCGGCTTCGTGGACACCGAGGAGCTGTACCGCAAGATGACCCAGGCCTACACCTGGGACGCCATCTCGGCTCCCGACTGGTTCATCGATTACCAGAACATCTATACCAACCTGGGCGTGATAGCGCCGCGCAGCATCTTCCTGAACGCCGCCAAGGCCTTCATGAAGGAGGGCAAGAACGAGTGGGCGGTGGAGATGCTCGACAAGGGGACCGATGCCCTGAGGCGCTTCCCGCTCGAGAGCATTCCCCTGGGAATGTCGACCAACGATTACATCGTAATCGGCATGATAGAGGCGTACTACAAGCTCGGCGAGACCGACAAGGCACGCGCGCTGGCAGGGCAGATGGGCGCCGACCTGCTGGCCTCCTCACGCTTCTACCTGGAGTTCTTCGAATACGGCAAGAACGAGTTCGACATCTGCGGCAGCTATGTGTATTTCCTGGCCGACGTTATGAAGGACGGCGGCGACAAGGACATGTCCGACAAGCTCACCGAGAGCTTCTCAAAGCTCATCGACTGGGCCGCCGGCGAAGACGAGGAAGCAGCTGCCAAGAATAATTAGAGCAATTCGTCTGGCATTTCAACTGGGGCGCCGGTACCGCGGACAAGCGGCAAGGCTGAGGAGATACTCAACCGCAATCATGGTATAGGTCAGCGGATGAGGACCGACGCATAGTCGGTGCTCCCGTCATCGAAGGTGGTTTCGACCGCTACGATGCCGAAACGGTGGTTGCCCCAATAGGTGACACTCTTTACGCCCTCGGCCTTCGGGGTCTCGCCCTCAACCTGAATGACCTTTATATTCATGCCGCGCCATTTGAAATCGTTGTCGGTGGAGACGTGCGTCACCTTGCGGCCGTTGCTGTAGGTGTCACCTTTCTTGGAGTCGTACTTGATAACGATGCCGTTGCTTTCGCCGGAAACGTGCTCGATGCCGTTGGTAGTCACCTTGAACTTTACGTCGTGCACACGGACTTTATCTCCGTCAACATCAAAGAATTTCGGATGGCTCTCAATGAGCTTCTTATAGCGCGGGTCCGTCATGGTGAAGGTCCCTTCGATGGTGGAGATACCGTTGTCTAGTGACACAACTTTGACGTCAACGTTGCTGGCGCCGTTGAAGTCACCGTTAAGGGTGGTGCCGACTTCGCCGAGTGCGGACTGCTCCCCTGTGATGGTCTCGATCTTTTCACAGGAAAGGATGTTGAAAAGGACGGAGATTGAGAGGAGAAACGAAATAATATTTTTCATATGCATTATTGTACTAGTACCCACAAAAATAGTAATAATTTACAAATTTGCCTATCTTTGGCAATAATTCAAATAATCGGGGTTGCATGTATTTGAGAGAATCTTCCATGGTACGCGCTGTGTTGTTGGCGGTCGTTCTGTTCAACTTAATCCCGCTGTCCGCCCAGTCATCCGCCAATCTGGCCCGCTTCTCCGAAATGACTGGCTGCCCGATTCCCGTCGAAGGCAACAAAGTACAGATTCTCAATGACCCCCATGTCTTTTATGATGAAATGCTCAAAGGCATTCGGGAAGCGCAATCATTCGTCTTCATGGAATATTTTATCTTTCGTGATGACTCCATCTCCACGGTCATCCTGGACGCGCTAGCCGAAAAGGCGCGGGAGGGTGTGCGGACCTGTCTGATCCTTGACCATTTCGGATGTGCTCAGCACATGGAAGAGAAGGGACACCGACTGCGCATGAAGCCGTTCCGAAACGGCTTCATAAACCCTTATCTCGACAGCGGCGGTGACATCGTTTTTTATAATCAGGGCATTGCTTTCCCGCGCAATCACAGGAAACTCACGCTGATCGACGGAAAGGTCGCATTCACCGGAGGGATGAACGTCACGGACCTATATCTGAACGGCATTGAAGGCGTAGGTAAGTTCTGGGACATGCATCTCAAGATAGAAGGGCCGGCTGTGCAACACTTCAACGCAGGATTCGTCCGGATGTGGAACGAGTGTGGAAGCAATCCCCTTGCCATCTCTTTCCCGGGAGCACCGGCACCTTGTGGGGAAGTCCCGCTGATCATTCTGGAAACACAAGGGGCCAACATCCATCCCAATCCTGAAGAATTGTTTTCGTCGCTTTTCGCCATGGCGCAAGACACGGTACGGTTTATAAGCGGTTATTTCCGCCCGCCCAAAGCCATCCTGAACAGCCTTCGGGATGCCGCCCGTCGGGGCGTCGTCGTGGAAATGCTGATGGGGGCCTCTTCCGATATGCCGCCGATTCTGGACAAAGTACTGATGCAAAAAGCGATACGTCTTGCCCAAGAAGAGAATTTCACTCTCTACCTCCAGCCCGGCGGTTTCCATCATGAGAAGGTCGTTTCCATTGACGGGCACCTAATCATTATCGGTTCACACAACCTCGACCAGTTTTCCTTCCAGGCGAATCACGAGATAGGCGTTTTAATGGACTCCCCTGCCATAGCCAGGGAATTCGACGCGTATTTTGACACGCATGCACAGTCCGTAGCATTATGAGACGCCGCATATTTCTGATACTGACCTTGGCCCTGTTCGGCACAGTCGCATCCGCCCAAACCGATACTCTGACCAGCAGGGTCAACCGTCTGGACGCAGCAGTTGTAGTGTCAGAGTCTGCCGCGTCACGGCTCCTGCAGGCCCAGACGGGACTGGAGGCCATCGATGCCGACATCATCAGAAAAGTGCCAGCCTTCTTGGGCGAAAGGGATATCATCAAAGTCATCCAGATGCTCCCGGGGGTTCAAGCGCCCAGCGAGGGATCTTCCGGTTTTTCCGTGCGCGGCGGACTGACCGACCAGAATCTCATCCTGCTCGACGGGGCGCCGCTGTACTGTGCGGGACATTTTCTCGGTTTCATCTCCATGTTCAACCAGGAGATCCTAAACACGACCGACCTGTATAAGGGCGACTTTCCCGCCAAATACGGCGGGAGGATATCTTCGGTCCTCGTCACCACCTCGAAAGACGGGGACATGGAGCAATTTCATGGCAATGCTTCCTTCGGTCTGGTTTCTTCCGGAATCCATCTGGAGGGGCCTCTGCTCAAGGAAAGAGTGAGTTTCTGCCTGAGTGGCAGACGGTCTTTCCTCGACTCTGTTTTTCCCTTTATCAAGCAGATTCCGGCGCAGTCCAGGCTTCGCTTCTATGACGCCAACGCCAAGCTAACCTGGGTTGCCACCTATCGTGACCGCCTCTACCTGAGCGGCTTCATCGGGAGTGACAGGTTTGGCAGTTCCCTTACGCAATACGGGTTAAACCTGATGGATTTCCGCTATTCCAACCGTACCGCGTCGCTGAGATGGAAACACGATTTCAACCCCGCCCTGCAAACCAATATCACCTTGTATTATTCGAAATACAAGTTCGACCTGGCCTGTGACTACAACTACGCCATCTTCGACTACGACTCCTTCGTGCGGGAAACGGGCTTGAAAGCAGATCTCACATGGCAGATCAACGCGGACAACACCATGGAAGCGGGGCTTCAGCTGCCATATTTCCGCATTGATTCAGGCAACTGCGTGCCTCGCGACGGAAATCTCACCATCAACGAGATTCACATCGCGCCCAACTTCGCCGTCCAGCCAAATCTCTATGTAGAGAACAGAACCCGGCTTGGTCGTGCCCTGCTCCGGTATGGCCTGCGCATCTCCGAATACACCTCCATGGGCATGACTGACCAGCGCTATTACGATCCCGTCACGCATCAGCAGACGGCTGTGCGGTATTTCGGTTTCGGGGAGCCGATTCAGACCTACTGGGGATTGGAGCCGCGGCTGTCCGTATCCGTCGCGCTGAACGGAGCATCTTCTGTGAAAGCATCCTATACCCGGGTATATCAATATTTCCAGCAGGCGCTTGTCAGCACCTCCGGAAGCCCGCTGGACGTATGGCTCCCGGCTTCACCGACCGTCAAGCCGCAGATTTCCGATCAGTTTTCGCTGGGGTACTACCGAAATTTTCTTGACAACGCGGTGGAAGCCTCCGCCGAGCTGTTCTACAAGAACAACAAGAACACCCTCGATTTCGTCGAGAATACCGGTGTCATCCTGGACAGGCCGGACCGGGAAGCGTTTCTGCGCTTCGGGAAGTCCTATGCATATGGTGCTGAGTTGATGGCGCGGTATCATTTCGAAAAATGGAGCGGATGGCTTGGTTACACCTACTCCAAGGCCATGTATGTTATTCCGGAGATCAACGAAGGGAAGCCATATGCCTCGCCTGTCAATCACGATCACAGCGTGAATTTCCTCCTCTCATACGCGTTCTCCCAGCGGTTCGCGGCATCCGCTGCCTGGGTCTATTACAGTGGGGCTCCTATGACCTTCCCGGTGTCCCGGTTTGCCATTGGTGACTCGTATGCCCCGGTCTTCACGGCCCGCAACGAGGGCCGGTTGCCAGCCTATCACCGTCTGGACTTGTCCATTTCGCTGAAGACCCGGGAAAGGGTCGAGAACCGCAGGTGGAGCGGAGAATGGAACTTCTCCCTTTACAACGCGTACTCCCGGCATAACGTGTGGTCTGTTGCGTATTCCTACAACCGGTACGAAGATAAACCGCGGGCCGCCAAAATATATCTCTTCCCCATTCTTCCTTCCGTATCCTATAATATTCAGTTTTGATGAGACGGAACTATCATTATCTGCTTATTGTCCTGCTGGCGCTCGCATCCTGCTCCGAGGCCATCAACATCGACCCTGGAGTCCAGCCTGTGGGGAGTTTCGTCGTGGATGGTATGATTACCGACCAGTTTTGTCATCAGGCTGTCCGGTTGTCGATGACGGAAAACTTCTACAGCCCGCTCTCGGAGGTACCCTGGATAAGCGGCGCGACAGTAAGTGTTACATGTGGAGATGAGATCTTTGTGTATGAAGAGGATGCCTCCTCTCCGGGCACATACCGATCAGTCATGGCATTCAAGGGCGAAACAGGCAAATCATACCGACTGGACGTCGATGCGGTGATCGATGGCGTTGCGGCGCATTTTCGGGCAGAAGACACAGTCCCCAGCCCCGGCGGACAACTCGATGCTCTCGACTACTGCTATTCTCCTGACATGGACAATTTGTGGACGCTGGCAATCTGGGGCCGGGATTACGTCGATAGCCGAAGTCGATATCTAATCCAGGTGGGTGTCAACGGACACTTCAAGCCTCTGGATAAAAGTGTCGAGCTGCCGGATGACCATTTTGACGGGATGATCTTCTCGGGATTCACCCTGTCCGCCCTGCATCATACGGAAGCCTTGTGGAATATTTACGGAGATAGCTTCAAGCCACTGCAGAGAGGAGACATCATAACCTTGAGGGCTTACACCCTGTCAGGTGGATACGGTGAATTCCTGATGAAATACAGCCATTTCATCTTCGGCACGGTCCCCATCCTGACAGACCAGCCCGGCAATCTGATTACCAATGTCACCGGCACCGCCCCGGTTATCGGCTATTTCGGCGCATGCGCCATCCTCGAAGCCAGCTGCACCGTCGACGACCCTTACCGGACGGAATTCCCCGAGCACTCGTAGGGACACGGGGGCCAAATCTAGCCTGCAGCGCATTGGAAAGGACACTTAAAAAAGAAAAGAGGCGACTTCAAAAGTCGCCTCTTGTGCGGTA
>JAEEGL011998275.1_pt1 | contig 10571 bp, 1 predicted proteins | sample 9134231 | NCBI WGS metagenome assembly JAEEGL01 (sample SAMN16246548, study PRJNA631951) | gut metagenome | biome: gut microbiome; feature: rumen; material: fiber-attached | host: Bos | place: Iran: Karaj | collected 2018-10
ATCCCGAGCACAGGCCGGGAGCCGGAGTCATAGATCTGGAGATAGCATGGGCGTTCCCATTCTTTCCCGTGTTGTGTGAAGTTGGTCTGGGAATCCCAAAGAAGGCCCTGACTGATTATTTCCTCCGCTTCCTCGGTTTGCAGCCAGGAATCATATATGGCGCCGGAGGCGAGTATCCCCGTCTCATAGTCAAGCAGAGCATCGGGGTCCGTCACCACAGACAGCACGAGACAGTCAGGATACAGTTCATCAAAATCCGCCCCAGGAAAAAAGACCTCTGTATGTACTTCGCCTGTCTCTCCGTCCGGTCCGACAGCCATCGCGCGAAGGACGCAGCCGAACGGAAGGGACGGGTCGTCGTGAATGTCCGTTTGTATCCTGCCGCCTGGGATCGTCATCAGATCGGAATGTGCTGACAGATCTCCTTTCGTTTCGTGATTCAGGAAGACCGTGACCTGATTCTTCTGACTGTCATCTGTGACGGACGGGATGGAAGAATCCGTCGTATACGCTACAGTATATCCCGCCGGAGCCGTCAGAGTAACACTCAGGCTTTCGCCGGAATAGGTTCCGGAAAAATGGGAAAAGTTGATCAGTGCCGGGTCGGTATCCGGGACCTTATTTGTCTGCCCGTCAGCATCCGAAACGCCAAAACCTCCCAGGAACAGAGCCGCTGCGGGCAGGAGGATCAGTATGGCATATATTGCAATGCTGTGCTTCCGCTTCCTGCCTTTGTTATCGGAACAACTCATCTCTCTTTCTCCTTATTCTTGGCTTCTCCTTATGGTCATCATATCGGATTAAAGGTAGACATCATGGTGGTTTTCTCCATGCGTCTACCTTTATCTTTACTCCTTCAGTGCTGTCTCCCGGACAGAAAATGAACCGGCGGAAATATCTTATTTTTCTTTCTGTTTGTACAAGGCTTCCATCTCTTCCGGGGTTTCATCCTCGCGCAGCTGGCGGCAGATAAGCAGATAGCGGCTGTCATCCAGGTCGTAGCTGCAGGTGATCAGCATGATGAGATTGTCGTCAGTGGTCACATCCGTCGGTGCCTTCCAGACGGAACGCGCCGTTATAGTATCCAGATAAGTTTGATGCGATTCCTTGTTCAGGAAGAACATGGGGAGCACATCGAAATACCCTGCCTCATCCTCAATCATGGATGCGCTGAAGAAAGAAATCGGAACATACCAGGCTTCATGCTTTTCTTCATCGGCATAAATGGTGTGGAATTCTACAAGAGGGAACTTGCGCATATAGTCCTCATGCATATACCTTACGAGTTTGCCGAACATTTTGCCGGAATTCATATGGTGCCCGAACATCAGCAGCACGGTATCGCGCGGCCGAAGTACATTGTCCTGCGTGACAAAAATGGTGCCGTTCGGATCATATTTTCCTTTGAAATCATGCGTCAGATAAAACTCGTTGTCTCTCTTGACAACGGGATAATCCGCAATTTCGCCGACTGTCAGCCAGCCGACCGTGTCCGGGTTCATTTCCAGCAGTTCCCTGAAAGCCTCGTTGATCGGGGCATCCTCGTCCTCAAAAACAGTCTCTTCCTCTTTCTTGCTGAATGCCCTTTCTTCTGCTTCCTTTAAAATAGCCTGTGCCCGTTCTTCCGCCTTAGTCAGCGGCCTGTCGGGAGCTTTCTCCAGAAAAGCAATGTCCTCTTCTGCTGTTTCTGTCCCGGGAACAGCTGTCTCCGGCTTCATTGTCTCTGCTGTTTCCAGTTCAGGCTTTTTCACTTCCTCCTCCAAAGCAGGGGAAGCCGTCGCCTGAGCAGAGAGGACGGAAAACGTCACCGGTGTCTGCACACTGGCATTGAACTGCGGCTTCGGGATTTCGCGCTCCAGCTTTGTTGCCTGGAAATACGGAATCACATTCTTTCCGACGAAATAAAGGAAACCGGCAAGGGCAAGTATCATCACAGCCGTTGCAATATAGTACAGCGGCGGCTTTTTGCCCGTATTCTTCCGGTCGGATTTTGACATTCGGTATTCCTCCTTTTTTGGAAAAAACGGAGAGGAGATGAACCCCTCTCCGCTTTTATAAGTTTTTTGCGTTTTTCCGGTTCAGACTTCAGAAGAACTTAATCTTCGTTATTGTCCTCATCGGTCTTTTTTTTGCGTCCCTTTGCCGCGCGGCTGCGCAGGAGTGCAGATGCTGCAAACAGAGCTGCGCAGGTGCCTGCACCGATGATGTCACCGGTTACAGTGCCGTAGCCCGTCTTCGGGATTCTGCTGTCAGGTTCACGATTGTTGTCAACTTCAACAGTGTTGATCGGCTCCTTGATCGTGCCCTTCTGATTTGTGTACCTGGTCTTGTAGCCCTTGTACATGGCTTCTTCGACTACCCAGTTTGCTCCGTACGGAATGCCGGTAATCATAGCTACCTGTTCATGCCTGAGCTTGAAGGTGATCTTACCCTTCTTCACCATCTTGCCGGTGTCTACGCCGTCAATGAGCAGCGGGTATGTGCCTTCGAGCGGCTCATCATTATAGGTCAGCTGGACTGTGAATGTGAACAGCTTGGTCTGGCTTGCGCCGCCGCCGCTGACTGTCTTCTTCACAAGCAGGTCGCCTGCAGAGTACGGGTTCCTGAAGAGTGCGCCGGGTTCTGATTCTTCCTGAGGTTCTTCATCGTCTGCCGGATCTTCACCGTCATCTGCAGGATCTGCGCCGTTGCCGTCGTCTGCTGCATTGGATGCCGGATCTGTGGCCGGATCAGTGGTTTCGCCGTCGTCATCGCTCTGGGCAGGTTCAGCGTCGCTTTCATAAACCACGCTGTCTACCGCAGGAGGTGCATCGGGATTCACCAGAGTACCGTCATGGTCTACAACCGTTACAGTCAGCGTCCATGTTGCGGTATCGTATTCCATACCGGCTTCATCACCGGGCAGTTCCTTGATCTCATAGACATAGGTACCTGCCATCGTGTACGTGATGTTGCTGAAGTATTCGTCGCACCTGGTGTAGTCATCAAAGTCTTCTTCACCTGCAGGGATCGTGATTGAGACTGTTTCGGTGGTAAACGGCACTTCGTCTCCGGTCTCCGGATCCGTTACAAGCTGACCGTCCGTTACATCCGTTTCGCCGTCAGCTGCAAGTGCAGATTTCAGCGTCATTTCAAAGTAGAACGTCTTGTCTGTGGTCGTCGGTACACCCGTTACCAGATCAAGAACTTTGTAGACCTTCGGCTGATACTCTGTCGGCTCAGGCGTATACGGGTTGGTAAAGGTAGCCTGATCATTGTTTGTTTCGTGATCTTCGTCTTCCGGATCGGGCACATACTCATGGCTTTCCACTATCAGCTCGCCATCAATATCCGTGATTACTACTGTCAGCGTCCAGCTCGTCGTATCGTACGGATCAATGCCTTCTTCCGGTTCTTTACCGTCCGGTATGATTTCAGCAATTGTGAAGACATATGTGCCGGCCTTTACAAAGGTAAGGTCATTAAAGTAGGCTTCGATGCCATCCTTTGCCGTCGATCCTGCCGGAATCTCGACCTCAAGCCACGGGTCATTAACCAGGCCGTCTTTTTCAATCGCTTCCGCCGGATCCAGATCACTCAGATCATCAAGTCCTTCATAATAATCCGTGAGATATACCGCTTCTGTAATTTCCTCGCCGGCCTTGTTCGTCAGGCTGTCAAGCGTTGCCGTAAAGTAGAAGTACTTCGTTGCTACCGTCGGGCCGTTGTCCATCGGGATATACTTCGTTACCTTCGGCTGATAATTAATCGGCGTGGGTGCGTACGGGTTCGTGAATTCTGCACCGGTTTCGGACGGAGTCAGCGGTGTGGTGATCTCAAGTGTTTCGGGATCAATTACTGCTGCAGAGTTCTCACCGTCAGCTTCATTGCCATCCTCATCCGTATAGGTGTAGGAGTAGCTTTCTACCACCAGTTCGTTGTCCGTATCTGTGATTACTACCGTCAGCGTCCATACAGTATCGTCATAAGGATCAATGCCTTCTTCCTGCTCTGTATCGGGCGGCGCAACTTCTTTAATTGTGAAGACATATGTGCCGGCCTTTACAAAGGTAAGATCATTAAAGTAGCCCTTGATTCCCGATTCTGCAGTAGTTCCTATCGGAATCTCAATCTCCAGTGGCTGTGCATTAACTTTGCCGCCTTTTTCAATTGCCTTGGAAGTAATCGGATTGTGCGGATCTGCGAACTGCTCAAAGTCGGAAGTGCGGTAGACTGCTTTGGTAATCTCCTCGCCGGCTTTGTTCTTCAGGCTGTCCAGTGTTGCCGTGAAGTAGAAGTACTTCTTTGCTACTGTCGGGCCGTTGTCCATCGGGATATACTTCGTTACCATCGGCTGGAAAGTAGTCGGGTCAGGAATATAGGTGTTTTCGAAGGTTGCCCCGCTGGTATTGGAACTGCCGCTGTTCGGCCTGTAGACTGTAGACGCTACTACGAGCTGGCCGTTATTGTTCTCAATCGTAACCGTCAGATCCCAAACTGCCGTGCTGTAGATGATGCCTTCTTCAGGATCTTCTGTCGGGACTTTTTCAGTGATCTGATACGTATATACACCCTTCTTCTCGTAGGTGATCGTATCAAAATTCACAGGAGGCGGATTGGTAACGCCTGCATCTACTTCAATCGATGTTGTCAGTGTATCGCCGCTGTTGATGTAGACCGGCGTGTCGTACTCTGTACCGTCACCGGTGCCATCAGCAGGTTCAACATAATACTGGCCGTTTGTCGGACCGCTCAGTGCCAGTAGCTCGAATTCGAAGATCTTGCTTGCCACTGTCGGGCCGAATTCCGTCTTGATTGTCTTTCCTACAGGAGGCGTATACGGTACCGGAAGCGGTTTATACTTGTTGGTGATTACTGCGCCGAGCTGAGCTTCCGTGATGATAGCTACACCCTCATCATTGATCGTAGCCGTAGCACTTTCACCGGTTTCAAGGGTTCCCCTGTGATAGCTGTAACTCTTTACATAGAGGTCACCGGCATTGTCATCAATAACAATATCCAGCGTCCAAGGCGGTGTAGTTGCAGGATACTGCTCAAATGTATCAGGTGATACGTCATAGGTATATCCTGTTTTGCCGCTTGCAGGAACAAGTTCTTCTATGGTGAACTCATAAGTGCCCTTCTTTGTAAAGGTAATCTGTCCGAAGGATGCCGTGCCCTGATCGGTGATGGTAACCTGTGTAGGATTGCTGATTGCCGCACCGTTGTTGGGATCAGATGTCTCCGTAATCTGGAAGTGGAATGTTTCAGACGTACGGCCTTCGTAGTCGATGCCTTCCAGCACCTTTGTTACCTTCGGCGGGAAGTAGGTATTCTTCGGCGTGTAGTCATTGCTGAAGGTTGCCTCGACCGTGCTGCTCTGATTGCTGTGCAGCAGACTCGTGTAAATATGAGAGGTAACTACCAGGTCGTTGGTATCTTCGTCCACATCAACAATTACTTCGAGTTCCCATCTGGCTGGGTCATAGGTGATTCTCGGGTTGGTACCCGGCAGCTCTTCAACGATGAAGTAATACGAGCCAGCCTTGGAGAACGTAATATCTGCGAAGTTTGCATATGCTCCGTTCGGGGCACCGGCTTCAACTTCAGTACCAGGTATATCAATGGTAAGCTGTGTAGGCAGCGCATAGCCGTCCTTCGGGTCGCACTTACCGGTCTCGGCAGAGAGCTGGAATGTAAAGATCGTATGCTCTGCATCATAGAGCGATTCACCGGTGAGGATCTTTCTTACCTGAGGCGGATATGTGGTCGGATTTGGTATGAACGGGTTATCAAACTCAGCCTGTGTATTGTTGGATGTCTCGTCATCAAGTGTGTAGACGTAAGTGGCTTCCAGTTTACCCGTTTCCTTATTGTCGGTGACATTGACCGTCAGCGTCCACTCAGCATCCGAATAGTCATACTGCGGATTGCTGCCTGCAACCTCTTTCACCGTGAAGATGTATGTGCCTTCATCCTGGAAATAGATCGGATTCTCGAATTCCTTCGTCTTGGTGATAACATCATTCGCGCCGAGCGTCAGAGTTGTCGTCTGCTTGGTGAACGGTGTATTGCCCTCTTCATCCATTGTGGCATTGGCCTTCAGATCTTCATCCATATCTTCAGACCAGTCAAGCTCAAAGGTGAAGGTCTCATCCTTCTTCGGAACCTGGTTGGAGATGGTCTTCTTAACTTTTGGTACAACTGCGACCGGTTCATGATCATAGGGGTTCTCGAACTCGATCGGATCATCGTCTGTAGCCAGGTCTGAAGTGACTTTCAGTTCGGACTTGTACTTTCCGGTGTTTTCATCTTTCTCGAGCTCGACTGTTACAGTGACAGTATAATCGCTGTTATCGTATGTGATGCCGGCTGCATTGCCTTCGATCTCTTTGATGTAATACGTGAAGTCCTTGCTGAGGATATAGTTGCCGTCCTCGTCCTTCAGATCATCCTGATCATACTCGAATTTCTCAGGCGTCCAGACTACATCAACAGGCACACCGTTTGTACCGGCTGTTGCCGTACCGGTCATCAGGACTTCGCCGTTTTCATCATTTGCTCTGACCTCGAAGTTGAATTCTTCACCCTCGAGCATATCACGGCCTGTAATCGTCTTGACGACATTCGGCGTCCATTCACCGCTTGCTTCAAACGTGTTGTTAAATACAGGATTTTCCGGATTATAGGTTGCATCTACAACCAAAGTGGGAGGAGTGCCCGCCTCTTCGGTAATAGAAACATACGCATAGATGGTCTTACCATCGTAGGACATACCCGGATCGCCATCGTTTACTTCCGTGATCGTATAGGTATAAGTCTTATTCTTGTCAGCGCCTGTGTACGGAACACCCAACGGCTGCGGCTCATAAGCTACTTCATTTGCATCATAATACGTCACAGAGTCTGCGATGATTCCGGCTGCATTGAAGTTACCGTCTGCAACTTTCTTGCCGCCCTTCTTTACAACGAACTCGAAGATATCGTCTTCTTCCATTGCACGGCCGGTAAGAACCTTGCTGACAATCGGTGTCCAGTATGCGCTTTGGTCAAATGTATTGGTAAATACTGCTGTCGTATCCGTTATGGATTCACCGTTTTTCTTGATGTCGGTGATCTTCAGCTCTCCGTCGACCCATGCGGTTGTCACAACATAGGTATATGCTCCAGTTATTGGTGTAATACCTTCGGCTGTGGCTTCCTCTTTCACCTTGAAGGTGAATGTTCCGGCACCAACCAGCTTAACCGCAGTAAATGCTTTTGCCGGGGATGTAGTCTGGCCGGTGGTCGGATTGCCGGTGACGCCTTCAATGGTGATCGTCTCGAGTTCCGTCTCAGTTTCGCCTTCGACCTTGACCAGCGTGAAGCTGAAATCGAATGCAACATTGGTATAACTCTGGAAGATCTTCTTTGCGCTGACTTCGAAGTTGACTTCACCGGGTTCATAAGTATTCTTGACCAGCGCAGCCGTCGTATTATCATCACTGCTTGTAACTGTCTTGCTGGAAGTATAGGTGATCGGGTAAACAACCTTCAGATGTCCCGGATTCTGAGGATCATCTATTACCTCAACCGTTGCCGTGACCGGATTGGTGTCAAAGCTGAACCACGGATACAGGTCGCTCTTGTCGGTCTCAGTAATGGTATACTGATACTTGCCGACTGCCGTAAACGTGATATCACCGAAGTCTTGAACTGCATCTTCTGTTTCGTTTATCACGTCGCTGGCATAAATGCTAACTACCTGAGGATCAGTATCCTGTTCGTCTCCATTATCATCAAGATACGTCAGGTGGCCGGAAACACAGCCTTCATCCAGGTTTTCTGTCTTTGGTGCGAGTGTAAACTCAAATTCCGCATCGTCAAGACCGTCAGGCAGTGCCGTTGTTCCTTCAGGCAGGATTATCTCCTTGGTCACCTTAAGATGTCCGTCGACCGGGTATGTAGTGTATTCGTTGGTAAATTCAGCCTGGTCTGCGGTCTCCTCCGGATCAGAGTCGATCTTGGTATAGGTATGTGATGCTTCAAGCTCACCATCGTCATTGATGGTAACCGTTACGGTATAGAGCCATTTCGATTCATCATAAGTGAAGTTCGGATCTGGTTCGAAACCGTCCGGTTCTTCCTCAAAGTCATCGTTGCTTTCCGGAACTTCTTCAATAATGAACTTGTAGGTACCCTCAACCAGGAACCACATCTTGACAGTGCCGTCTTCATCGTAGAATGCTTCCGTCTTATTGGAAACGCCAGTCGGGATTGTCAGGAACTTTGTCTGCGGGGTCGTGAATTCAACATACTTACCTTCATCATCTTTGAACTTCACGTAGTCCTTCAGATCTTCATCCATGTCGGACGCGTAATCAAGGGTGAATTTGAAGGTTATATCTTCAAGCGGAGCACCGTCGATGGTCTTCTTGACAAACGGCACATCGGGAACACCGCGCGGGTTGGTAATGGTTACCTCTTCGTTATATTCACCGTCCAAAGTGTGCTCTTCGGTAGGTACAGCTTCCGGTCCGGGTACGCGGAGAATCCATGTATCACCCTTATCACCCAACGCTTCGAAGGTTGTATAATCGGTAGAAGGTGTAGCCGTACCGCCAATTGAATATCCGGCAGGAGCATCTTTTTCTACGAAGATGTAGTCCATGTACCACAGCAGATGAGACGCTGTGGCCTCGCCGTCCAGGGTCTCCAGCACAGTAAGCCTGTTAGCATCTGTGATATAGGATTGATAATTGTCCCCAGTAACCGTATCTCTCTCAAACGGACCGTAAACATAAAACAGTGCTTCATCGAGCAGTTCTTCAGGATCATCATCTGCTACTTTTGTGATCGTTATGCTACGCTTCGGGACAAAACCAAGGTCTTTGGTCATATCCGTCAGATCACCCTTTGAGCTTGCAAAGAGATAGAAGCGCTCATTGATGAGTATGCCATTAAGCCTATCGAAGTTGGAGTCTGTTGACTCTCGTGCAGGTATGGGGGGAGGATCAGACGGGCTGTAGTAAACTATACTCTCCGGATCATCAGACTTATAATAGTCGTCATATGCGTGACCTGCTACACTGAAGATACTCGCTGCTTCATCCGAAATGCCAACATCAATAATGTAAGTACTCGGAGCAGTACCCTTCAGGTTTTCAACATTCAGGGTCTGCGTTGCTACTGCTCTGTTTGCAACATAAGCAGGATCTTCTGCCATCAGGCCGGCTTTTAGTTTCTGGAACAGGAATTCCGGTTCTCCCACAAAGACATGATCTTCCTCAACTGCAGTTCCGGGGAAACCACTATCATTATCATAGACAAAGCCTTTTGTTACAGTACCACCGGAGTATGTTCTGCCAGGGATCTTATTATTGTACGTATTGAGATTGACCGTGACACTGTTCATCAGAATCTTGACGATCGCATCATTGGTGTAAATGCTGAACGGACCGTCATCCTGAATGCCATTATTATTATGGTCAATCCAGATGTTGCCGCCTACCTGTACCGCATCCGGCATAATCGTTGCCGAAACAACGTTGGAAGTCAGGGTGGAAGACGACGTCGGCGCCCCGGTCTGACTATAGTTGTATACAACAGACATGAAGTTATTGCCGTTGTTCTGATAGGCAACTGCGGGGAATTCCGTATCATCATAGTATATGACATCCGTCATCAGCGTGATGATCATCGTCTTCTTTGTACCAAGGACGACCTGATCATTTGTGATAACCAGGAATGCCGTGATATCTGTATTCGGTGTTGTTGCGTTGATCTGGCTCCATTTGGTGTCAAAGCCAGGATTTTCAAAGTTGTTGTTTTCTTTCCAAACACCCAGCGCTTCATTGATCGCAATATATGCCGTCTCAACATCACCGGTATATCCATACACTTTATAATTGTCAGGATTAACCGTATTGCCGTTAGCAGTAACAGACTCGATCTTATTGAAGGTCACCTGCCAGTGGGAATCACGTGAATGACCTTCAGTATCCTGGGTGTCACCAGGTTTCGGCAGGATATCCGCAACCGCTATGGAGGTACGCTGTACATTATGGTTGTTTGTGAGAGAAAGCTGATATTCTACCCAACCGCCGTCATCAAAGCCGGGTGCCTGTCCGTTGGAAGCCTGTGCCAGCCTTGTGGTTGAGAAGTCAAGCAAGTTGCCGGCGCTGTCAACATCCTGGTCAGCACGGATAGTCTTTACCAGGTCGATCAAAGCGTTGGTAGACCACGGATTGCTCTCTGCGTCTCCGACATAACCGAAAATGCCAAAGTCGCCGAGCAAGTTTCTCATTGCGGTTGCGTCCCCATCGGAAAGTCCCAGTCCGGCTCCGACATCCTCAAGGGGCTGGGCATAGCTTCGATTATCCTTAAAGTCACGGAAAGGTGCACCTGTCGGGTTGTCTGTAGACTGGAAAGTGGGAACGGCAGAGGACATGAACACATAATTCTTAATAGTCGAGCCGAAGATCTCAACTTCTTTACCGACTTTTATAATGATCTGTACCTTAGCTGTCGTGCCGTGTGCGAGAGTACCGGTAAAGTTGAGCTTCACGACTGTCATGGCATCCGCATCTGTCAGGGAGCCCTGAACGAAGAAG
>JAEEGL012055248.1_pt1 | contig 10571 bp, 6 predicted proteins | sample 9134231 | NCBI WGS metagenome assembly JAEEGL01 (sample SAMN16246548, study PRJNA631951) | gut metagenome | biome: gut microbiome; feature: rumen; material: fiber-attached | host: Bos | place: Iran: Karaj | collected 2018-10
TTGCAAAACGACTATGTTTCTTCATAAACTCTTTTAACTCTGAATCTGTAATAGGTTTTTTCAAATATCTTTCGTGTTGCAATACATAAGTTAAATCTTTATTTTCAAATAATTTCCAATGAGCAAGAATACTACTTAAAGAAATTCTTCCTTCATTGAAATCCATAATTAGATATTGAATAACTGGATTATCATTTTCTTCTAGAATGATTCTTTCAGGATATTTTTCCTTCATTCTTTTAGAATAATCAGAAGGACGCATTTTATCTTTTACAAACTCATATAAAGCATCATTAATAGATTCTTGTTCAGGATTTAGGTTTAATAAAAAAGAAAGTATATTAAAATCATGGATATAATTATAATAACGACATTTATTTAATAGATCAAAATCAAGATCTCTACATTTTTCTATTCCAAATCTTTCGATAATAGGTCGTTCCATAGAATGAATACAAGAAATTGGTACTTTATCTTCTAATTCATATTCAAAATATTCCCTTAAAGATAAAGTACAACTAAATACCTTTCTTTCGATATTACTAGGAACTGGTAATCTTTTCGCAAATAATTGACTTCTTTGATATCTATAATTCATATACTTTCTCCTATACTAACATTTTATCATAAATTATTGAAAAAAATAGAAAAAAGAATATAATAATAAACAATTAAATAAAAGGGGAATTACTAATGATAGGGGATTCCAAATGGAAAAGAAAGAATTTGCTTTAGAGCAGGAAAAATTAAAGGAAACATGTCATATCATTCAAGAAGAATTAACAGAAGAAAAACAAAGCTTAGAAGATTTATATAATAATTTTGTAGGAGAATTAGAAGACTTATGGAGAATGGCTTATTTTAAAAAAGTTCATATTCAGTCTTTAGAAGCTGCAGAAGATAAACCTTATTTTGCAAGAGTAGATTATATAACAGAAGATGGAGAAAATCATACAATCTACATTGGAAAAAATGGGGTTATGCAAGGAACAAAACCAATTGTAACAGATTGGAGAGCTCCAGTAAGTTCTCTTTATTATGATAATGAATTAGGAAATTGTAGTTATATTTCTCCAAATGGACAAGTAGATGTAGAAATGACGAAAAAACGTCAATATGATATAGATCATGGAGAATTATTAGAATATTTTGATGTAGATTTTGTATCAAATGATAGTCTATTACAAAAGTATTTAAGTACCAATAATGATGCTAGATTAAAAAGTATAGTAGCAACCATTCAAAAAGAACAAAATGATGTTATTAGAAGAAAACTATCAGAAAATATAATGGTACAAGGAGTAGCTGGATCAGGCAAAACAACAGTTGCTCTTCATAGAATTGCTTATTTAGTTTATAACTATCGAGATAAAGTAAAACAAAGTGATTATATGGTAATAGGACCAAACCCGGTATTCTTAAAATATATCGAAACCGTATTACCAGATTTAGATGTAGCAGGAGTATCTCAATGTACCTTTGAACAATTTGCTAAAGACTATATTGGAGAAGATTTTACTATCAATCCATCTGATAAAAAAGTATTAAACAGTATTAATGGAAAATCAAAAGATACAGATCATTTCAAATGTTCAATGTCTTATAAAGATATGTTAGATAAATTTTTAAAAGTATATTTATATAGTCTAACATCTAAACCATTAATGATAGGAGACTTTGAAGTATTATCCAAAGAAGAAGTACAACAAGCATTCCAAGAAATAAATGAAAAAACAAATATTCCTCTTGGAAGTAGAATTATGCAAGTCATGAATCGATTAGAAAGAATCATAGAAGATCGAAATGAAGAAATTATGTCTGCTTATAATAGTTTTAGTTTTACAGAATTTAAAAAATGTACAACAGAGGAAGAAAGAAATAGAGTAAGAGAAAAATCTGCAAAAGATAGAGCAGAAATCAGTAGAAATTGTAGAAGTACTATTAAAAAGTATTTTGGAAAAGTATTAACCAATCCAACAAAATTATATAAAATATTTTTAAGTTCTATAGAAGATTATGATGTTCATAAGTATCCTCATCTATCAACACTAAAGAAAGAAACTTTAAAAAATGTAAAAAAGAATACTTATGATTTTGAAGATTTAGCTGCCTTAATTTATATCAAGACAGTATTAGATCCAGATAAAGATTATAATCGAGTAAAACAAGTTGTAATAGATGAAGCACAAGACTTAGGAGGATTTGATTTCTATGTCTTAAAGAAAGCACTTCCTACAGCAACCTTTAGTATTTTTGGAGACTTAGCACAATCTATTTATGATTATAGAGGAATCAACAATTGGGATGAAGTAAATGAGACAATGTTTGATAATCAAGGAAGCATCTTAGAATTTAATAAGAGTTATCGTACGACACAAGAAATTATGTCAGCAGCAGATGATGTTGCAGAAAGCATTGGACTAAAAAGATCTGAATTAGTAGTACGTCATGGAAAACCAATTGAAGTAGTAGGTAGTGATACAAAAGACATTCCACTTCATATAGCGGAAAAAATAAGAGAGTATCAAGAAAAAGGATATGAATCAATTGCTGTTATTAGTAAAACAGATTTATTATCACGTTATATCAATGATGATTTACAAGATTTAGGAATTCATATTCCAAATGTATCTGCAAATGATGATTTAAAAGATAAACAATTTAAAGTATGTACTATTTCAAATCAATTAGCAAAAGGTCTAGAATTTGATGCTGTTATCATCAATAATGCTAGTGAAGATATTTATTCTTCTAAGAGTAGTCTAGATATGAAATTACTTTATGTTGCAATAACACGTGCTCTTCATGAATTAGATATTGTCTTTAGTGGAGAATTAACAAAACCACTTCAAGGACAATTAGAAAAGTCAAAAGAAAAAATAAAAGCATGATTTCATGCTTTTTATTTTGAATGTGATATAATGATATTGGTGAGACTATGATATTAGAAGTAATCAATCAATGTTCTTCTCCTGTTTTAGGAGCTGTATTAAGTGCTTTTAAAAAAATAGTAGGACTAATTCAAATAATAGTTCCTATTTTATTAATAGTGGGATCATCTATTAATATCATTCGATTGGTACATGATCCAGATGATAAAAAAAGAAAAAAGAGTGTAATTAATTCTTTAATAGCAGCAGTACTTGTATTCTTTATTCCAATGTTTGTAAATGCAGTTATGGGAATGGTAGATAACTCTTATGACTTTAGTGCTTGTTGGAATGAAACCGTAGAAGCAAATTATAAAGTAACTGAATTTATTAATCCACATGATGGAATGGTAAAAAAAGGAATCATAACAGATCCATCAGAATATGAAAAAGGAAAACCAAAACCAGTTACCCCAAGTAATAATAATGGAAATAACAATGGTAATAACAATAATAATGGTAACAACAATGGTAATAATAATGGAAACAATAATAGTAATGTAAATCTACCATCAAATCCTGGAAATATATCTGGTTTATTACAAGTACATTTTATTAATCCAAATTCCAGAGTAGATGCAATCTACATTCAAGCAGGTAATGAATCTATCTTTGTAGATGGTGGCTTTAAAAGTGATAGTAAAAGAGAAATAGCTTATCTAGATAAAATAGGAGTAAAACATATTGACTATTATATTGCCAGTCACTCTCATACCAATCACGTAGAAGCAGGTCCTCAAATTATTCAAAGATATGGAATTAAAACAGTTTTAGATGGAAGAGAAACTTGTAATGGATCAGGTTCTACTCATTGTTCATGGTTTGCGATTCAAAGATTTGCTAATAAACAAGGAGTTAATTTAAGTGGAGTAAGTGAACGAGCTTTAGTTCCTGGAGATGTCTTCTATCTAGGAGGATTAAAAATTACATGTTTAGGTCCTATTGATGTAACAAATGGAATGGAACCAACTGTAACTAAACAAAATTATAATTCTCTAATACTAAGATTAGATTATGGATCAACATCCTTCTTATTAACAGGAGATAACTCTTCATCATCTAATATGAAAAGAATCAATAGTGTCTCTCCTGGATCATTGAATGTAGATGTCTTAAAGAATGCTCATCATAATGGATGTAATTCTTCAACTTATCAAATGGCAAATGCAGAGTATGTAGTATTTACTACTAGATATGATTATGCACCATCTGCTTCTTGTATTAACACTGTAAAGAAATATGGAGCAAAATACTATTTTGTAGCAGCTAACAATTTTGATGGAAATATTTTATTTACATCAGATGGAACCAATATCAAAGCATATCCACATTATAAAGATTAAATGTAAAAGTTTACGAATGAATAAAAAGAATGTCTGTGAAAAATTGACATTCTTTTTTATACAAAATATAATTTAATTAATAATAGGGATGATAGACTATGAAGAATAAAAAAGGTTTTACTTTAATAGAACTTTTAGCGGTCATCACAATTTTAGGTATTTTGATGGTACTTGCTATTCCCGCTGTTTCTAGAATTGTGAATAATGCAAGAAGAGATACTTATGTTAATATTGCAAAAACATATATGAGAAGTTCTAGAACACTTGTAAATAATAATCACTTTAAAGTAATACATGATCTAGATACAACATATTATATTCACATTAGTAATATTGAACTTGAAAAAGGGGACGGAAAAAGTCCTTTTGCTGAATGGGAAGATGCCTATGTAGTCGTTGCTTATAATGGAGTAGATAATCCACAACATAAACCAGTTTATGAATATTATTGGGCAAGTAAAGATTTAGCTGGATGGAGAACAGATTTAGTATCCAATGAAGAAATCAAAAGAAGCCATGTTTATAATAATCCAAATAGACCATTAAATATTAGAGCACCTATTGGAACGAGAAATAAAGTTGTAATTATTGGTAAAAATGGAGAAATAACAAATGATTCTCAAGTAGTGGAATTAACGAGTGCAGAAGCAGATAAATGCTATAGTTATGAATTCATAGAAGCAGATAAAACAGTAAAATTAACTTATTATAATAAAGAATGTGGTTTAGAAGTAAGAATTCCAGGAATTATAGATGGTTATAGTGTAAAAGAAATATATTCTTATACATTCTATAATATGGGATTAACAGGAGTAGTTATTCCAGGTAGTGTAAAAAAGATAGGAAGTCGTGCTTTTGCCAATAATAAATTAACAAAAGTGGTATTACCTGCTGGATTAGAAACGATTGATTCAGATGCCTTTATGAATAATAAATTACCAAGTATAAGTTTCCCAGATGGATTAAAAACAATAGGAGCAAGATCATTTAAATCGAATCAATTAACATCTTACTCCATTCCAAATTCAGTAACAACTCTAGGATCCTGTGCATTCTGTAATAATCCAATACCAAATCCAAGCTTCTTGTATGTTGGTAGTGGGGTAAATACTGATTATTCTGCTGTAAGAGGTTATATTGGGGATTTTTCAGAATTTCCAGACAAAAAATTTGTAATTCCAGCAGTAGCAGGTCCTTCTAATACACCATTAAAAACGATTAAGAGTAGTGCTTTCTATGCCATGGGATTAACAGATTGGGAAGTAGTAATACCAGATACTGTTGAAACAGTAGAATCTAGTGCATTCTCTCAAAGTAGTATTGGTAAAATCAATATGCCAGCCAATTTAAAAACAATAGGAGATAGTGCTTTTTATAGTAACAGAATAAAAGAACTACATATACCTTCTAGCGTAACATCCATTGGAACATTAGCATTTAATGCTAACCAAGTAACAACAGGAGATATTTGGATTTATAAAAGAACATCTAGTGGAATTGATAATACAACTTTAATTGGATATTCTGGTGCCAATAGAAAGAATCTAGTAATTCCAGAAACAGTAAAAACAATTAATCCTAGTGCATTACGTTACTTAAGCTTATCAGGAGGAATCACTCTTCCAAGTAGAGTAACCTCAATTGGTCAATTAGCGTTTGCTTTAAATAACTTATCTTGGGTAGATAATGGAGATGGAGATAAATCAGGACCTTTCGTTTATAAGAGAAATTCAGATGGAACTTTTGATAAGAGTTCATTACTACAATATGCTGGATATAATAAAAGTAATGTAGAAATACCAAGTCATATCAAAAGACTAGAAAATTATGCATTCTACTATTCTAGAATTAAAGGAGTAACCATTCCAGAAGGAGTTACTTATATTGGAAATTATTGTTTCCAAATTTGTCAACTAGATGGAACTGTAGTAATTCCAAGTACAGTAACCTATATCGGTACAAAAGCCTTTGAAAAACAAATAACATGGACAGGAATGAATGCTGGTTTAAATAAAATAGTTAATAAAACAGGAAAAGCATTTAATTGGAAAACGATTACCGGTGGACCAGAAGAAGCAACTTTTGAAACAGGAACAGTAAAAAACTGGTATGGTGATATTGAAGTAACGAATCACTAAAACACGCGAATAAATGCGTGTTTTTTTTTATTTTGAAAATGATATAATAATAGCGGAGTGATACGTATGGAAAAATGGGAAAAGTTTTTAACAAATACCAAAGAAAGAAACTACAATATTGAAAGACTAGAAAATGTAAAATCCAATACATCAAAACTAGTATACAACTATGTCTTAAGAAGTTTGTCCATACTAAATAGTAAAAAAGTAGACAAAAAAACATATTACTATGTAAGTGAGACTCTAAAATGGATGGATGTTGCGAAAGCAGGAACATCAAAAGAAAGAAAAGAATGGAAACAAAAAGGATATGACCTATATGCCCATAATTATGGCTCATCTTGTATCTATAAAGAAGAAAATAAAGATTATGATGAAGTAGTACGAGTATTAATTAGAACACACGGCCTAATTGGACAATATATTAGAGGAGAATTAACATTCTCTGTCAATAAAGATTTATATGAATTAATGGAGAAAAAATTAATAGAAAAAGAAGAATTAAAAAAAGTATTAATATTATTAAATGAATGTCTAGTATCAGCAGCTTCCAAAGAAATCTATGAAAGAATAAAAGAAGAAGTGAAACTATCAATTGATAGAATTGTAAATAATGATTTTAATCATGACTATGAAGTAATTGATAGAATTAGTAGATTAAATGGAGGAATATCAGAGACTAATAAAAAAGAATTAGAAACAATTTTTGAAAATAAAGAATTAAAAAATAGAATTGAAAAATTATTGAATCAAGTAGAATTATGGTTTTATGAAATCTCAATGAATGATTTTTCTATGTTAGAACAAATCAAAATATTAACAATTTGCTCTCTAAATATAGAAAATATTCGTAGTATATCTTTTCAACATATTATGAAAACGATTTATATGGATTATAAAGGAAAAAGAGTCATAAATCTTTTCAAAAAAAGAATTGTAGAAGAGTACTTAAAAAATATAACAATTGAAGATATTATAAAAAATCATTTACCATTTAGTCCTCATATTAGTTTTAAAATAAGTAAAGTAAATAAAGTATTATTAATTGATTTTAAATTCTCAACTCAAGCAACCAAATTAATAGAATTTTGTATGGTAGCATCTACTTCTGATCCAATCTATAAAAAATCAATTTACTTGCTTTATGATTTATTTGGTTTTAGAAAAGATGAATATGATCGTTTCTATAATGAAATAGAATATTTAAATACAATGAATTCTTCTCTCCAATATAAATCCATTATATTAGACTATGTAATAGGAAATAACATCTTAGATGTAGGTCCCGGTGGAGGAGCTCTAATGGATTTATTAGAAGAAAAATATCCAACAAAAAAGATCTATGGAATAGACATTTCTTCTAATGTCATTGAAACATTAGAGAAGAAAAAATTACAAGAACAAAAGAAATGGAATTTAGTAAAAGGAGATGCTCTAAATCTAGAGAATTACTTTAAAAAAGGAAGTCTAGATACCATTATCTTTTCTTCTATTATTCATGAATTATATTCCTATATCGAATATGAAGGTAAAAAGTTTAATATCAATACAGTAATAAGAGCACTACAATCTGCTTATCGTATTCTAAAAAAAGGTGGAAGAATTATTATTAGAGATGGTATCAAGACTGAACCAGATTGTAAAAGAATTATTGAATTTAGAAATAAAAAAGATATAGAAATCTTAGATAGATATTGTAATGATTTTAAAGGAAGAAGAATAACCTATGAATTATTAGAACATAATAGAGTAAAAATGTCTGTTAATGATGCAATGGAATTCTTATACACATACACATGGGGAGAAGACTCTTATCCATTAGAAGTACAAGAGCAATTTGGATATCTTACTCCTACCGAATACATTGATCTAATTCATAAGAATTTACAAAATAGTAAGATTATGATTTGTAATGCGTTTTTACAAGAAGGATATGAACATCATCTATTAAATAAAATAGCTATTTATGATGAAAAATTAAATCCTGTAAAACTTCCAAATAGTACATGCTTAATTGTGATAGAAAAGCGATGAAAATCATCGTTTTTTTTGACAAAAAAGCTAAAAGTTGATATAATTTAGCACATATTTAAGGAGCTCCTATGGAAAAGATGAATTCATTATATGACTATCAATGTAGTTGCAAAATAGCAAATGCTAGAAATCTAGAATCAGATGAATATGGAAAATTATATTATAAGACAAATGAAGATTTAATAGACGCTTATTTGGATACAGATTTTAGAAATAAAGATGTATTTTCTGTTTTAGGATCTTCTGATCAAGTCCTAACAGCAAGATTCTTGGGTGCGAAAAAGGTAGATGCATTTGATATTAATAGATTAACATATTATTATTTCTATTTAAGAATATGGGCTTTAAAATATTACAAAGAACTATATCCTGAACTATATGGAACAAATAGTAAATCATGGTTAAGAAATTTATTATCAAAAGTGAAACCAGAAAATGGAAATGAAAAGAAAGCACTTAGTTTCTTTAAAAAACATTTAACAACAAATATAAGTCTAGAAAATTTATTTTTTGATGATATTATTCAACCAATGGGTTGCACCATTTATCAAAAAGCAGAAGAGTTAGAAGATTGTTTATCTCCAGAATTGGATTTTACTTGTATTGATTTCTTTAAACCATTTGAAACAAGAAAAGATTATGACATTGTTTTGATGTCTAATATCCTAGACTTAGCATTCGGAGAAAACATTAAAACTACTGCTGAAAACTTAGCAAGATTAGTTAGATCAGATGGAACAGTTATTTGTAGTAATTTATTGTATAAAACGGTAGTAAGAGAAAGAGAAGAAGAAAGATTATTCTCTCCTTATTTTGAAAGAGAAGATAAACAACATAGTTATATTTATCATAAAAAATAAAAGCATTTTTCAATGCTTTTTTATTGTCTTCAAAATAGGAGTATGCTAAAATGAAAAAGTAAGGAAGGTTGATAAAATGAGAGATTTAGGAACAGTAGTTAGAGGAGTAAGAACTCCAATTATTAAAGAAGGAGACGACTTAGCATCTATCGTAGTAAACTCAATTTTAAATGCAAAAGAAAACAACCATTTCGAGTTTCATGATAAAGATGTAGTTGCCATTACAGAAGCAGTTGTAGGAATCAGTGAAGGAAATTATGTAACTGTAGATCAAGTAGCACAAGATATTAAAAATAAATTTAATAATCCAGAAGAATTAGGAATTGTATTTCCAATTTTAAGTAGAAATAGATTTTCTGTTATCTTAAAAGCAATTGCTAGAAGTACTAAGAAATTATATGTACAATTATCTTTCCCAGCTGATGAAGTTGGAAACGGTATTTTAGATGAAGATAAATTAGATAGAAGTGAATTTACATTAGGAAGTGTTATTACAGAAGAAGAATATCATAAAAATTTTGGAGATTGGTTACATCCATTTACGGGAATCAATATGTTAGATTTCTATAAAGAATTAATTGAAGCAGAAGGATGTAAAGCAGAATTCATATTATCTAATAAAGCAACAGATATTCTAGATTATACAAAGAATGTATTAAACTGTGATATTCATACTCGTTATCGTACAAAGAAATTATTAGAGCAAGCAGGAGCAAAAGTATATGGTTTATTTGAAATCATGAATGCATCAGTAGACGGTAGTGGATTTAATGAAAAATATGGTATGTTAGGATCTAATAAATCAACAGAAGAAAGATTAAAATTATTCCCAAGAACAGGACAAACTTTAGTAGAAGAAATTCAAAAGAGATTAAAAGAAGCAACTGGTAAAACAATTGAAGTAATGGTATATGGAGATGGAGCTTTCAAAGATCCAGTAGGACATATTTGGGAACTAGCAGATCCAGTAGTATCACCAGCTTATACTAGTGGACTTGAAGGAACTCCTAATGAAATTAAATTAAAGTATGTTTCTGATAATAAATTTGCTGATTTAAGAGGAGACGAATTAAAAGAAGCAATTAAAGGAGAAATTAGAAATAAAGCAAAAGACTTGAAGGGACAAATGGTTACTCAAGGAACAACTCCAAGAAGATTAACAGACTTAATTGGATCATTATGTGATCTAACAAGTGGAAGTGGAGATAAAGGAACACCAGTAGTATTTATTCAAGGATATTTTGATAATTTAGCAGATGAATAAAA
>JAEEGL013474663.1_pt1 | contig 10571 bp, 9 predicted proteins | sample 9134231 | NCBI WGS metagenome assembly JAEEGL01 (sample SAMN16246548, study PRJNA631951) | gut metagenome | biome: gut microbiome; feature: rumen; material: fiber-attached | host: Bos | place: Iran: Karaj | collected 2018-10
GCCTGGGCATGTCCGCCGGCGGCCAGAACCATGGTGATGGCAGCGGTCAGGGTGGTCTTGCCGTGGTCTACGTGGCCGATGGTGCCAATGTTGACGTGCGGCTTATTGCGCTCAAATTTTTCCTTTGCCATGGGAATCTCCTCCGTTTCTGAATGAAAAATTGATGCCGGGCTAACAGCCGGGCGAACCTGGGAAAGCCGGCATATCCAGCCGGTGGGTCTCCTCCATGCCGTGGAAAACCAGGCATAGCAGTGGAGCGGGTGATGGGAATCGAACCCACGTGGTCAGCTTGGGAAGCTGAAGTTCTACCATTGAACTACACCCGCAAGTCAATGACTATTGTACCCAATTTTTTATGCGTTGTCAACACTTCCAGCCCAAATTTTTCATTGCATGCAGGATTTTTTTCTTTCCGGCAGAAATACCTCTTCATGCAAAGGAGGCGTTAGCATGCGTTATGATCTTCGCTGTTTATCCGTTCCCCTGCCCGAAGATGTGGCAAAGCTGAAATTCTTCGGCGATATCGACCGGCTGAACCGTGTAATCGACTTAAAGCTGCAAAAGGATATTCCCCAGGCGCTTAAAGAACGGCTCCGTCTTGAAAAAGAAATCATGGCGCTGTGGCCCCGGGCCTATCCCCATGATCAGGAAGCCGCGCTGAAAAAGCTGCGGGACTGCTTCGGCGATTTTTCCGAAGAAGAATTGAATATTCTTCGGAACGACGATGCAGTGGAATGGGCCTATATCAACGGCAAAATCCATTATAAAAACAATTTCCTGGGCAATCTCCTGAAAACCCGCCCGCAGTACGCCCGCCGGGCCCTTGACCCCGCCGTATTAAAGGAAGCCCAAGAAAAAGGCGATTTCCTGGACGGCATTATGCGGAAAATGAAAGAGCATGGCGAATTAAACGCCCGCTTTCATATCCGCATGGAAATGACCGTTCAGCCGCCGCAGGGACGGGAACGCATGCCAGTTACGGCCCAGCTTCCCCTGCCCATTGAATACGCGCAGGTGAAAAATTTTCAATTACTCTCCCTCAGCCATCCGGACGCCGTGATCGCCCCGTCGGACTATCCCCAGCGCACGGTATGCTTCCGCGCTGTGCCGGACAAGCCCTTCTTTGTGGAATATACTTATGAAACCCATATGCGATACGCGAACCCCGATCCCGGAAAGGTATTGGAACAGCAGCCAACCTTTTATACGGAAGAATACGCCCCGCACATTTTGTTCACGCCCTATCTGAACATGCTGTGCGCGGAAATCATCGGCAACGAAAAAAATCCGCTGCTGAAAGCGCGGAAAATTTACGATTTCATTACCACCAAAATGATTTACAGCTTCATGCGCCCCTACATGACCATGCCCAACGTGCCCGAATACGGTGCCTCCAGCATGAAGGGGGACTGCGGGGTGCAGGCGCTTTTGTTCATTACCCTTTGCCGCATCGCCGGCGTTCCCGCCCGGTGGCAAAGCGGCCAGTATGTGGCCCCGGGTGATGAAGGCATGCACGATTGGGCCCAATTCTATGCAGCCCCCTTTGGCTGGCTGTTTGCCGATCCCTCCTTCGGCGGCAGCGCGTATCGGAATGGAAATGAAGAACGCTGGAATTTCTATTTCGGAAATCTGGACCCCTTCCGCCTGCCCGCCAATTCGGAATATCAGCATGAATTCTATATCCCGTCCCGTCATCTGCGCTACGACCCCTACGACAACCAGGATGGCGAAGCGGAATGGGACGACGCGCCCGTGCCGCCCAAACGCAGAGATACGCGGCTTGAAGTGCTTTCATCAGAATTGTTCTAAAGAATTAACGGCCATGCAGGTTCGCCCCACATGGCCGTTTTGTCTTCTGCTATATTTTATGATTCCGCTGTCTTTTCTTCCTCAGCCTGCAATCTTTTTACTTTTGAAATGGCGTGGCTGATGGTGCGCAGCGCTTCATCTGCCCGGATCAGCTCCAAGGATGCGAAGGGCGCGTCCAGCAGCCGTTCCCAAAGGAAACGTTCCGCTTCGATCAATTGAATGGCTGCACTGGTGCCTCCGCCCCGCTGAATATTGGCCGCCTCCTTCAGCAGTCGATAGTAAACGGCGGAATAGCTGTCCCACAGCAGCTCCGGCAGCATGGGATTGGTATAGTAAACCTGGTTCTGATCCCGCAAAGCTTCCAGAACGCCGCACAATTCCGGGAAAAAAGCGGCTTTCTGCGCATCCAGCATGGCATCCATTACCATTTTCCCGTCCGTCATATCCACCAGCGGCAAAAGCAAAGCAATGGTTTGCTCCTCGCCGTCCCGGAACGGCATGGCGTAATAAATTAGCGCGTTCAATTGTTCCAACGCGTCGTCAAACTGTTTTTCCCGGTATTGGGCAAACCCTTTTTGCGCTTTTTGACGGCACAGCTCCATCAGCACCTGCAGCTTGGATTCATAATGGTGATAGAAGCTCCCTTTGCTGCAATCCAGAGCATCCAAAAAATCCTGAATGGTTGCTTTCACATACCCCTTTTCAAAAAACAGCGTTTCCGCCGTGTCCAAAATCGCCTGTTTACGCAAATCACCTTTCAGCACTTTAATCCTTACCTCCTTCGCAAATAAAAAGCAAACTTCACACAAAGAGAGTACGATTATTTTATATAGAAATCATCCAACAAGAATGTGATTCATTGTTCAGACAATATACATCTGTACTCTGTTCGCTGCTTTGGCAGCACGCATACGCCATCAATTATATTCAATCACCTGCTGAATCATTTGGTAATTGGAGGTGCATAGCAGCTCTCTTCTGGTTTCAACGCCGTTTTGCAGATACACCTTATAGGTTTCCACCACGTAGCCCGTACGGGCTTTTTTCTTTTCCTGCACCGTACCGGGCGGAAGCAGGGGATTGTTTTCATAAATCGGTTCCGCGGGCGGTTCCGTGGTGGAAATCAGTTTGGTGGAAAGCTGAATATTCATGCCCGCTCCCAGGGAGGCCCCGTAAATTTCCACCGTGCATTGCCGCTGGCTGTAATAAGCCACGATAAAAATCGGGGTGCTTTTATCATTCCGAAAAGAAAAATCCAAATTGGGCCAGTTCACCGTGGCGTCCCGCCCCTTGTCCACATAATTGCTGGGCCAGGTATGGGGCGAACGGGACAGAATGGTCAGATCAGCCATGGCCGCGGCATTGAAAAGGGTGCTGCTCACCTGGCACACACCGCCGCCCACCTCGTCAATCGTGGTGCCCCCGGCAATCGCCGCCGCGGGCAAATATCCTTTTTCCAAAGTCCGCTGGCCGGTGGTTTGATTAAAGGAAAAAGTTTCACCGGGCATGACTGCGGTGCCGGACACCGCCATGGCCGCCAAATTGATGTTGTTGTTCCGGTTGGCGTCGGAGGTGGTCGAAGTGGTATAAGAAGATACCAGCGCAAAGCTGTTCATCAGCTCCACCCGGGTCACTTTGGGCATGATCGGCTGGCTGTACGCCTGTACCAGACCTCTGTAATCCTTCCGGTCCAGAGCTTCGGCAATCTGGCTGTACAGCGCTTCCGAATCCAATTTCGCGCCCTGCCGATCCTCGGTAAAGGTAAAAGATCGGGTGGAAAAATCGAAGGTGGCCACCTGCGCGTCCTCCGCCTCCCGATTCACCGCATTTTCAATATTCCGCACCACCTGCCGCAATTTGTCCGGATCATAGGTGACCGCAGTATACAAATTGACAGGCGATGTGACCGTGTGGTAAAGATGCGCATAGCGGTATTCAAAGGGCGTAACGTTAGAGGCGATCGTTTCCCGGGTTCCCTGCCGCCCCACAGCATAAGCGGTGTCCAGCACGCTGCCGATATTCCGCTCCAGCGTTAGTTCATTGGGAGTGATCACCCAGGTTTGATCATCCACGCGCACGGTGAGCCAAAGACTGTTTCCGGCCTGGCCTGGCTGATTGTTTAAAGCGGTCTCCGCTTGAGCCCTGCTCATGCCGCCGATATGAACCCCGTCCACCAGGACCCCCTGGGCAAAGCTTGCTTGTCCCACAATCGCCGCTTTCTGACGAAAAGGTTTATAATCCTGATAAAGCGTTATGATGATATAGCCCATCAAGCACAAAAAGGTCAAACAGATCAACGATATAAAAGACCAAAACGCAGTATGGCGCTGTTTTCTGCCTGTTCCTCCCACAGCCCAGCTTCCGCTTTTCCCTGCCGAAACCGATTGCGCGGAATAATGGGCTTGCGCCTGATAAACCATATCCGGATAGGCGGCCTTATCATCCAGGGTACGGTAAATCGTCGGCTGCGTTTCATTCGGGTATTGCGCCCGATAGAGCTGCTGCTGATTTTCCGTTTTTTTACCCCTCATAAACAGACCTCCTTTCGCAATAAACATACCCGATTCTATTTTATTCTAATTCGCGTTCGATTATTTGTCAATGCGGTAAGGGAATTTTTACAAATATAAAACCGCAAACTGCTCCTGCCTAAAAAGCGGTTTGCGGTTCTAATCTCGCGTTCAATGCTTCATTCCTTATGTGTTTTCAGCGTTTTCAGGTAATCCTTTTGTTCATCCGAAATACGATAGCTTTCTATCGCTTTCTGTATCGCCTTATTGTGGGTCCAGGGGTCCAGCTTACTCTTTTCAATATATGGCAGCGCCGTTTGATATTGTTTGGCCAAAGCGGTGGCAAAATACCAGGCGATCATCATGCGAATATAGTATTCTTCCGAACGAACGCCGCAAACCCAATCCAAATACTCCGGAACAAAATCCTCATCCAGGTAATGCTGCATCAGCATACCGATGGCAAACCGCACGGTATAGGGATGATCGGAAGAAAGCCATTTCAGTATATATGAGAGCAGTTCTTTATGATACTTTTTAAAAATCCTGGGCGACATTTGATCACAGGTGGCCCAATTATCCACATAGGGCAAGAATGCTTCCAGCAGCGCAATACACCGGGAATAATCCTTTTCCTCCGAAATCAAAAAGGCATGCAGCTGATTTTCGTCAAAATACATGTGAGGAAGCCTTTCCAAAAAGTCGTCCGCTTCCTTTTGCTTCGCCATATTTTTGGCAAGCGTCCTTAATTCCGGTGTGCGCACGCCAATAAAACAAGCAGGATCAACCGTTGGAATCAGTTTTTTCTGAAATTCTCCATAGGATGGATCCTGCAAGGAAAACAAGCAGGCGCGGATTTCCTGTTCTGTCATCGTTCCGTACTCCTGTTCACGAAAAATCGATAAAGTCCGAAGGAAGCAATTCATAATCCACAGCGGATTGCTTCCGTCCCAACTGATCCATCCAGGAATCACGCCGGATGCCGGTTTTCTTAAAGCCCAGCTTTTCATACACATGCTGAGCGCGCAGATTATTCAGATTTGTGTCCAGAATGATCCTGACACATCCTCGGGCAAACAGCTCGCTGATCAGCATACTCAACGCCCGGCGGCCCAGGCTCTGTTCCTGATAGGCTGCTTCACAGATTTTGATCCCGATTTCCGCGATAGGGCCTTCCAAAATGGTGTAGCTCATTTCGCCGATCGGTTTCCCCTGCCATTCCAGGATCAGACGCCTGCGGGCGTCATCCCGATCCGTTTTCAGCTTTTCCGCAATTTTCCTGGCTGTGGTCCCCAGGCCCAGCGGAAATCCCGCATGCGCCATCACGCGGCCGTCGTTCCACCAGCGGGCCAATTGAGCCGCGTCCTTTTCTTCCGCGTTTCGGATGCGCAGGCCGTTCTTTTCCAAATCCATTTCGTTTTCTCCGGTTACTCGCCTGTTGCTTCGCTGAGCGTTTCTTCCGCCGCTTCCCAATCGGCGTAGGCCTGGGAAAGGGCATCCTTTAAACGCTGATATTCCTTGGCTGCCGCCGCCGCCTTATCCGGCACGGAGTACACCTCCGGCGAGGCCATCAGCACTTCCTGGGCGGCGATGGCTTCTTCCGTATCCGTCACGGCCTGTTCCGCTTTTCGCACAGCTTCCTTCAAAGCCTTCAACTGCTCCTTCGCTAGACGGATTTTTTTCTTCTCTTTTCCCGCTTCCGTCCGGGTCATTTCAGCAAAACGGGGGTCCTGTCCTGCCTGGGCCTGCTCCCATTGCAGCCGGGCCTGATAATCGTCAAAATTTCCCAGGTATTCTTTGATCCCGTCTTCGGACAAAACCGCCACTTTGGTGGCGAACCGATTGATAAAATAACGGTCATGGGACACGGCCAGGATAGTGCCTTCAAAGTTTTCCAAAGCGTCTTCCAGCACCTCGCGGCTGTCCATATCCAAATGGTTGGTGGGTTCGTCCAGAAGCAGGAAATTGTCCTTCCGAAGCATCAACTTGGTCAGGGCCACTCTCCCCTTTTCCCCGCCGGAAAGGGTATGGATGGGCATGAATACGTCCTCTCCCGTAAACAGGAACAGACCCAGGGCCCCGCGCACGTCGCTTTGCTCCATGCGGGGAAAAGCGTCCCACACTTCGTCCAGCACCGTCTTTTCCGGGTGCAGGCTTTCCTGCTTTTGGTCGTAATAGCCCGCATCCACGTTGGCGCCCCAGCGCACCGCGCCGCCGTCGGGCGCTTCTTCCCCCATCAGGCATTTGAGCAGCGTGGATTTCCCGATGCCGTTGGGGCCCAGCAAGGCCACCCGGTCCCCGGCGCGAAGATGCAGATTCACATTCCGGAAAAGCGTTCTTGAACCGAAGGATTTGCTGTAATCCCGGATGAAAAGCACGTCGTCCCCGGTGCGGCGTTTGGCCTGAAAGCGGAAGCGCACCTGATGCTCATCCTCCGGACGCTCCAGCCGCTCGATCTTTTCCAGCCGTTTTTCCCGGCTCTCCGCGGCCCGGATGGATTTTTCCCGGTTGAAGGATTTGTACCGCGCGATAATGGCTTCCTCCCGGGCGATCATTTTCTGCTGCTGCTCCCAGGCCCGCATGCGGATTTCAAAGCGTTCCGCCCGCTGGCTCATATAAGAAGAATAATTTCCTTCATATTGCTCCAGCGTGCCCAGCAACAGCTCGGAAATATGGGTGCACACATGATCCAAAAAATAACGGTCATGGCTCACCACCAGCAGGGTGCCCTTATAATCCGACAAATAATGCTCCAGCCAATCCAGGGCGGACAAATCCAAATGGTTGGTGGGCTCGTCCAGCAAAAGCAAATCCGGCTTCTGCAAAAGCAGCTTCGCCAGGCAAAGGCGTGTCAGCTCCCCGCCAGACAGGAGCCGGGCGGGCTGATCGAACTGCTCCTTCTGGAACCCAAGGCCCGCCAGCACCCCGTTGATGGAGGATTTCCAGGCATACCCGTCCGCCTTTTCAAAGGCGTCGCTGAGTCTTGTATAGGTGTCCCCCAGCCGCTTTAATTCCACGTCCCCGGCGTGCGCCATCTGTTCTTCCAGAGTGCGCAGCTTTTCTTCCATGGCAAACACGGGGTCAAACACATGCTTGAGTTCCTCAAACACCGTGCTGTCCCCTTCCACGGTATACTGCTGCTCCATATAGCCGATGCGGATGCCCTTCATCAGGGAAATGCTTCCGCCGTCCTCATGCTCCAGCCCCGCCAGGATTTTGAGCAGCGTGGTTTTCCCGCAGCCGTTTACCCCTACCAGGCCCATGCGCTGGTGATCCTGCAAAATGAGGTTCACGTCCTTCAGCACCACGTTGCCGCCGAAAGCTTTATGCAGGTTTTGGATGGTTAAAATGATCATGGATTTACTCCGAAAACACAATATTGAAATAGCTCAAATCATTCGTTGAAAGAACATTTTACGGCAACAGGAGAGTACAGAGTACAGAGTTCAGAGTTCAGATAATATAGTGATTACAAAAGAACGCAATCTATTGTTCAGACAAAATAAATCTGTACTCTGAACTCCCTCGTTCCTGAAAGTATTCTTATCACGACCAGCGTGAGCACTCCCCACTCCATAACGCAAAGAAAGGGCTGACAATTCCCTGCCAGCCCTGTGCGCCATCCCAGCAATGCCGCTTGTTACGCCACAATCAGCATCACGATAGCCAGCACAACAAACACGATGGAAGAAATCTTGGTCGCGTTGGAGAGCTTGCCTTCCAAAGTGTTGTTCTTATTCTTGCCGAAGAAGGTTTCGCTGCCGCCGGTCAGGGCGCCCATACCGTCAGATTCGCTGTTCTGCATCAGAACCGTCACGATCATAACCAAAGCGGCAATAACCATCAGAATGTCCAGAATCAGTTCAATAGCGCTCATGAGATAATTCCCTCCTTGATATAGCACAAAATGTATTCTATCACACGATTGAAAAAATTACAAGCATTCCATGAAAAAAAGATGACAAAAAGGACAAATTTTTATGTTTTGCCCTTCCTCAGGCGTTTTCTTCCCGATGGATGCCCGTTTGATCCTTCTTCCACCGGCCGGAAAACACAAACCAGCCCGTCAGCAAAATACCGGCCACCGTAGCCGCGGGGCCTGCCAGACCGATGCCCATCAGGCCCCAGCCCAGTACGGAGCCAAACAGCACCGCCACCGGGATGCGCAGAAGCAGGGAGGAAAGGGACGCGCTGAGCAGGGTAAACCGGGTATGGCCCGCGCCCATGATCAGGCCGTTAAAGCAGAATTGGATGGGCACCAGCAGATAGTCAAAGCTGAAGGTGCGCATGTATTCCACGCCGCTGCGGATCACCTCTTCATTGGGGCTGAAAATGCCGATGATGGGAGCCGGGAACAGCTGCACCGCCGCGAACACCGCCGCGGAAATCGCCATGGCGATGCCGATGCCCACCCCCAGGCTCTTTTTCGCCCGGTCGTACATGCCCGCGCCGATATTCTGGGCGGCAAAAGCGCTGACGGAGGAGCTCATGGCCACGGCGGGCAGGATCGCGAAGGAATTGAATTTGCCTACCACGCCTACGGCCGCGGATGCGGTGGCCCCGCCGATGCTGTTCACCAGCGCCGTCATCACCAGGAAGGAAATGTTCACGATGATGCTCTGTACGGAGGACGGAATCCCCAGGCCCACCATCAATTTCATTTTTTCCGTATGGATGCGGAAGGAACGAAGCTTGAAATCAAAGATGAAACGGCTGCGGCTCAAATACAGGGCGGCCAGGATCAGGCTGACAGCCTTGGCGATCACCGTTGCCCAGGCGGCCCCCGCGGCGCCCATACCCAGGCCTTTTACCAGCCATAAATCCAATACCACGTTAACCAGGCAGGCAATCCCCACAAAGATGAGGGGCCGGATGGAATCGCCCAGGCCCCGCTGGATGGAGGAAATGGCGTTATAACCAAAAATGAACAGCGTGCCGCTCAGGCAGATCATCAAATAGGTTTTCGCGTGTTCAAAGGCTTCCGGAGGGGTTTCCAGCAAGTGCAAAATGGCATTGGAAAACAGCATCATCATAGCCATCAACACAACGCCCACCAGGGCCATCAGCGAAAACATGGTGCCAACGGTTTCGGAAGCATCCTTCTGCTTCCGGGCCCCCACGTACTGCCCCACCATCACCGTGCCGGATACCGTCAGGCCGCTCACCATCATCGCCACCAGGTTGGTGATCTGGCTGCCGATATTCACGCCGGATAAAATCTGGGCGCTGATGGCCGGGTCCGGGTTGGAATAATTGCCCACCACCAGCATGTCCACCGCGCCATACAGCGCCTGGAGAATGTTGGAAAGCAAAAAGGGCATGGAAAAGGCGATCATGCCTTTGGCGATAGGCCCCTGGGTGAAATCCCGCTGCGTACTGCTCATGGAAAAACCTCGCTTGCATTCAGTATACTTTTTCATCATAAGCCTGGAGCCAGGAAAAATCAACCGCTGATCCGGCTGTTTATCTGCCAATTTACACCAAAGCACAAATATACCTTCTCTTGTGGATCGGGCAGAAATCGTCCCACAAGATATTGGAGTTTCCATATTTTGGTTCCTCTTGTTCAAAATTGCCGAAAAATCGGCACAAAAACTGAGCAACGACAAAATTTCTTCAATTTTTTCCATTCTTTTTTTCATTTTGGGCGTGCAATCTGAAAAAAAATATGCTATGATATAAGACGGTGTATATTGTAGGATATATGCCGCCACTTCGGATGCTTTCCGATGATAATTAAAGGAGGTCTTAAACTGTCATGCCGGACATGAAAGACAAGTATGAACAGCTGAATCAGGTCATCGCCGAGCTGAAGGATCAGCCTGGCGCGCTGATGCCCGTATTGCAGCGGGCGCAAGGAATTTTCGGCTGCGTTCCCATGGATGTTCAGAAGATCATCGCCGAGGGCCTGGGCGTCACGCTCAGCGAAGTATACGGCGTTGCCACCTTCTATTCCCAGTTCCGCCTGGAGCCCAACGGCAAGTACACCATCAGCGTGTGCCTGGGCACCGCCTGCTACGTGAAGGGCAGCCAGAAGGTGCTGGACCGCCTGAGCGAAGAACTGCAGACCCCCGTGGGCAAAACTTCTCCGGACGGCCTTTTCACCCTGAACGCCACCCGGTGCCTCGGCGCCTGCGGTCTGGCCCCCGTTATGACCATCAACGACGAAGTGTACGGCCGTCTGGTGCCCGATGATATCCCCGGCATCCTGGCCAAGTACAGGGAGAAGGAGCAGGCGTAAACCATGCGCGA
>JAEEGL013541930.1_pt1 | contig 10571 bp, 8 predicted proteins | sample 9134231 | NCBI WGS metagenome assembly JAEEGL01 (sample SAMN16246548, study PRJNA631951) | gut metagenome | biome: gut microbiome; feature: rumen; material: fiber-attached | host: Bos | place: Iran: Karaj | collected 2018-10
CGCTCGTTCTCACGCATGCCGTCGGGCAGTTTCACACCGCACAATTCGCGACATCCAGCCTTGTATTCACGCCAAGCTGAGCCAGTCAGGTAGCCACGGATAATCATCTCCACGCGGAATCCCTCGGCTTTGAGGCCTACGGTCACCATCGGGTCGGGCGTAGCTAATTTCCAGTTGGGTACGATGTCGGCGGTGGCGTCGAGGAAGCTGGCCGCAATCTGATTGAGCACCTGTCCCTTGTAAGGAATGCCTTTGGGCAGGATGACATCAAATGCCGAGATGCGGTCGGTGGCCACCATGACCATCAGGTTGTCATCAATGTTATAGACATCACGGACCTTGCCGTGATAGACGTTCACCTGTCCTGGCAGGTGGAGGTCAGTTCTTGTCAGTGCTTTCATTCTCTTTATTTTTTTCGTAAGCTTCCACAATGCGTGTCACGAGCCGATGGCGCACAATATCCTTTTTGTTCATGCGAATGATGCTGATGCCGGGGATGTCGGAGAGAATTTCGAGTGCCTCGACAAGTCCCGACTTCACATTGTGCGGAAGGTCGATCTGTGTCATATCACCCGTCACAATCATCTTCGAGTTCATTCCCATGCGGGTGAGGAACATCTTGATTTGAGCGCTGGTTGTGTTCTGTGCCTCGTCGAGAACAATCACCGCATCGTTCAGGGTGCGTCCGCGCATGAAGGCCAATGGCGCAATCTGTATGATGTCCTGTTCCATCATTTCGTGCAGTTTCTGCGGCGGTATCATGTCCTCTAAGGCGTCGTAGAGCGGCTGCAGATAGGGATCAATCTTCTCCTTCATGTCGCCGGGCAGGAATCCCAGCTTCTCACCGGCCTCTACGGCGGGTCGCGAGAGGATTATCTTGCGTATCTCCTTATTCTTTAACGCGCGCACGGCGAGCGCGATGCTCGTATAGGTCTTTCCCGAGCCGGCCGGGCCCACAGTCAGGATGAGGTCGTTCTTTGCGTAGGCTTCGACAAGTCGCTGCTGGTTCTCGCTGCGGGCCGTAATGGGCTTCCCCGTCACACTATATACGATAACGCCCTCGATGCTTTCGCGCCCAGTCTTCTCGCCTTTGATAATCTGGATGACATCTTCCTCCGTCAGGCTATTGTACGTGAGGCAGTGCCGCTGCAACTTCTCGATATTCTCTTCGAAAGCGCTCATCTGCAACTCGTCACCCATTACGTGGATAACGTTCCCTCGTGCTGCAATCCGCAGCTTCGGGTAGAGCGCCTTCACCAGTTGCAGGTTCGCATTGTTCACTCCGTAGAGCACTACGGGGTCGATGTCTTCGATGACGATATGTTTCTCTATCATGGGCCGTGCTTGGACGTTCTTTCGCTAATTCTGCTACAAAATTACGCATTCTATTTTGAAAATGCCGCTTTTTTCCTTAACTTTGTTCGCGAAATTATGAGAAGACTGAAGAAAAAACTCTATCTGACCCTCTGCGCATCGGTCTTTGGCGTGCTTGCCATCGTCCGCTATACGGTGCTGCGCCCCCAGGCAGAGACCTCGCCGAAGGTGGAGAACATGACGCCGACGGATAGTGTTGCGGACAGGAAAACCTCAGCTGCCCCCAAGCCGCGTCCGACGAAGCGTCCCTCGCAACCCCATCCGATACGGAGTGTGCCGTCTTACAACCTGGCCTTTCCCGATGTGCAGGACGTGCAGATTCTCGCGGCCCGCCATTGGGGAGTGCGACCCGTGCGCAATCGCCGTCAGGCCGAGGAACGCAAGAGCGAACTCGTCTTCGTGGGATGCAATCCTTTCTACGACATCGACCCTGCGATGCGCAGCAGTATCCCCTATCTTGTGCCTCGTGCCAGCATGCTTCTGCACGACATCGGGCGCAATTTTCTCGACAGCCTTTATGTGAAAGGCGTACCCTTGCATAAGATTATTGTATCCAGTGTGTTGCGCACCGAGGACGATGTGGCGCGCCTCCTGCAACGCAACGGCAATGCCAGCGAGCAGAGCTGCCATCGTTTCGGCACCACCTTCGACATTGCCTATAATCGTTACACGACGGTTTCGCCGCCTGATGGTGCGCCGCGTCGCGCTGTACAGAACGACACGCTTAAGTGGGTCCTCAGCGAAGTCCTCCGCGACTTGCGTCAGGACGGGCGCTGTTACATCAAGCACGAAATCAAGCAGGGTTGCTTCCACATCACCGTACGCTGAGGCGCAAAGCGGAAGCGATAGTTTTTCCCACGCGTGGGAATACGAGACACGACACGTTGCAGTGACGCTTTCGACACGTCGCATTGACACTTTCGACACGTCGCATTGATGCTTTCGACACGTCGCATTGATGCTTTCGACACGTCGCGAATCTTTTTACTTGCGCAAGCGGAGGAGTTCTGAATCTAGGATTCTCTTTTTCTCATGCTGAATTCGCAGCCGCAGTATTGTTGGTTGTAGAAGCCGAACTCGCGGAGCAGTTGGTTGCGTCGTTCCTGGAGGCCGCCCTTGCGCCAGTTCTGTGCCCAGAAACGGGTGCCAGGCACGGCCTGCTCTGCCGCGATACCGGCGAGGTTGATTTGCTCCAGACTTTTCCAGCGCGAGGAGGCCAATGTGGTGGCGAAGACCTCGATGCCCAGCTGTCGGGCTTCACGGGCGGTGGCCGTGAGGCGCAACGTGAAGCATTGCAGGCAGCGACGTCCCCGCTCGGGTTCTCCCTCGAGACCCTTCACTCCACAAAGCCACGCCTCATGGTCGTGGTCGCCATCTATCCAGCGGATGCCGAGACCCTCGGCGTGCCGCTTGCTCTCCTGCTTGCGTTTCTCGTACTCTTCGGGCGGCCAGATGTTGGGATTGTAGTAGAAAATCGTGGGCACCACATCATTGGCCAGCATCCATTCCACGATGGCGCTGGAGCAGGGGGCACAGCATGCGTGTAGCAGTACTGTTTTTGGCAGGGGTGTTAGTTCAGAGTTCAAAGTCTTGTGCGCAAAGGTTCAAAGTTTACTTCTTCTGCCATACGCGCACGTAATCGACTTCCATCGTTACGGGCAGTGCATCCCAATCGATGCCCTTGTAGCCGCCCCAGTTGCCGCCCCATGCCACGTTGAGGATGGGATAGAAGGGTGTCAGGTAGGGCCAAGTGTCGTTGTTGCCCGTTCCATCATTCTCGAAGTAGAACTGCTCCTCGCCATCGACGTAGGTGCGGATATAGTCGGCCGTCCATTCCATTGCATATACATGGAAGTCGCTTTCGGCGGTGGGGCAGAGTGACTCGTGGGTCTTCTGCGTCTTCATCGGGTGGTTGTAGGCCTTGCAGTGGATGGACGAGGAGACGTAGTTCGGGTTGGCGCCCACCTCCTCCATGATGTCAATCTCGCCGTCGGCAGGCCATCCCTTCACATGTTTGACGGGCATCATCCAGAAGGCTGGCCAGGTGCCGCGGCCCACGGGGAGCTTGATGCGTGCCTCGACATAGCCGTAGAGGAATCCCTCCTGGCGATTACCATAGATGCGTCCGGAGTACACCTTGTCGCCCTCTTTCAGGGCATGAATCTTCAGCGTGCCTTTGCCGACCTCGACGGTGGGCTTTCCTTCGGGAGACGTGCCTTTGACGTAGGTCTGCAGCTCGTTGTTCACCCATCCGGCCGGCGCTTCCTGATATATCCACTTTGTGGTGTCGAGGCTTTCGCCGTCGAATTCGTCGTTCCATACCAGTTCATAGCCCGCTAACGGACAGCTCTCGATTTTCTCTTTTGTGCAGGCACCGAATGCGATTGCGGCGGTGCAGCATGCTAGAATCATTCTTTTCATATACAGTGCTCTTTGGGTAATTCCGATGCAAAGATAACCTTTTTTTGCCAACTGCGCAATAAATATTTACACAAAAGGCTTTGATGACCATATTCTTGTGTTGTGAGCCTCGTTTTGTGCCTATTACTACGAATAAACGTTAAAAATGCCGTATCTCGTAACTTTTCAATATCGAAAGTTTGCGAGATTCATTCCTTTGTGCTTACTTTGCCAGCAGAAAGATAAGAAATCAAGCGTATGAGACGACAAGAGAACACATTGACCAGAGTGGAATTCCAGATGATGAACTACATCTGGGACATCAGAGACGGCGCTTGTGCATGGGACATCCTGGAGCGCATGCCTGAACCGAAGCCCGCCTATACCACCGTAGCCACCTATCTGAAAGTGCTTTACGAAAAGGGCTGGCTGGACTATCACAAGGAGAAGGGGCGTGGCAAGACCCACAAATATGTGCCGCTCGTGACGCGTGCCGAATACACACGGCGCACGATGCAGGAGGTGAAACATAATTTCTTCGGCGGCAGTGTGCGCACGATGCTGAACTATTTCGTGAAGGAAGAGAACCTGTCACCCGCCGAGGTGCAGGAGATGCTGTCGATGATTGAGGAAGGAGGTGCATCATGATGGCCTCCCTGTTGATGTACTCGCTGAAGTCGGCCTTTGTGCTTTCGCTGCTCTATGTGCCCTACGTCCTCATGTTGCGGCACGAGAGCTTCTTCCGTTTCAACCGTGCGGTGCTGCTCGCCATCCTGTTGCTGTCGCTTGTGTTGCCCTTGTGCAATGTGGCATGGCTGTCGATAGACGACCAGCCCGTGGTGCATGCCGCACAGATGCAGCTCATCGAGTTGGGCGTGCCCATTGAGACCGTGTTGCCCGAAGTGGAGGTTATGGAGCAGATGCAGGTGAATGCCGCGGAATGGACACTCTTCTCAGTAGTCTCCCTAATATATATAATAGGTATGGCGTGCGTGCTCGCGACGCGCGTGTGGCAGTTGTCTCGCCTCTCGTGGAGTGTTAAGCGCGGCAGTCTATGGCATGAGGAGAGGGACGGCGTGCATGTCTTTTGCCATGCGGGGGAGGTGTCACCCTTCAGCTGGATGCGGAACATTGTCATCAGCGCACACGACTATGAGGAGAATGGACGCGAGATTCTTCTCCACGAAATGAGTCACATACGTGCACACCATTCGTGGGACGTGCTTCTGCTCACGCTGGTCGAGATGGTGCAATGGTGGAATCCACTCACCTACATGCTGGGCATCAGTCTTCGGGATGTCCACGAGTACGAGGCCGATGACTTTGTCTTGCGTCAGGGCGTCTCGGCACAGGGATATCAGTTATTGGTAATAAAAAAAGCCGTTGGCTCAGGTTCCTATGCTTTCGCCAACAGCTTCAATCACAGTTTAACTAAAAAACGTATCACTATGATGTGCAAGAAAAGTAAATCAAATGCGTGGATGCGGAGCAAGGCACTCTATGTCATCCCCGCGGCGGCATTGGCACTCAGTGTCTTCGCCACGCCGAAAATCGTCAGCCCCGTGGAGGGCGCAGTGAACAATCTCGCAGGCAAAGGTACGGAGAATTCTCTGAACCAGCAAGCGATGGAGAATAATTTATCATCTGAGTCGCAGCGGCAACGTCTCTCTCTTGATGAATTGAAAGAACTGGGCTTCGAGTCGATGGAACAGGCACTTAGTAGCCAGGTGGCATCCGCTCCCGAGGATACAGTCGTTTACGACAAACCGGCCAAGAATGCTGAGTACCCTGGCGGATGGGACGCTTGTTACAAGTTCTTGAGCGAAAGCATGCACTATCCTCAGTTGTGCAAGGAATTCGAAGTGCAGGGACGGGTGATACTCAAATTCGTCGTGGAGAAAGACGGGCGCATCACCAATGTCGAAAAGGTGCGCGGTGCTGGAAGGCGCCTGACGCAGGCCGATGTGGACGACTACAAACAGAAGAATCCAGAGTCCAACCTTCAGCCAAAGGCTGGCGACGACCTCGGTCAATTGCTCTACGAAGAAGGAAAACGTGTGGTGGAATCTATGCCGCGTTGGGAACCTGCGCGCAACGAGGAGGGCGATGCCGTGAGATGCCATTTCCATTTACCCTTCATGTTCCGCCTGAACTGACGATATCCTGCCCGAAGGAAAAAGTGTCGCCCCGCCGAAACCGACGGGGCGACTGCTTTATAAAGTCCATTGCATTGGGGGGCCTACTACTCTCGGGTGAGCTCGATGAGATGGCTGGTCATGTCGCTGGCACTGAGCACCGTGAGGCCCACCTTCATCAGATAGTCGCCTGAATAGACCTTGTCGTGGCACGCGAGGCGGCTCTTCTGTCCCTCCATGAGGCATATTTCGCGTATGCGGTAGCGTGACTGTGAATCAAGGCCGCGCAGGCGAACCGGAGCCACACGCTCGGCATAGCGGGGATGGATGTCGTAGGCCATCAGGAGGGCATGGGTGCGGTCGTCGCTGACGCGCTGGAGCACGCAGTGGGGGCCGTCGTAGGGTGAATAGAGGCGATAGAGGTTAGGGCTGAAGATGAGCGGCTTCAGTCGGTTATATTCGCGGATAGCCTGCTGGCAATAGTGCAGTTCCTGCTCCGAGAGTCCCTTCAAGCCAATGTCAAAGCCCAGCTTGCAGGAGAAGGCCACATCAACGCGGAACTTGATGGAGGCGCGCGAGTTCCAGTTGGTTACATGGGCACACATGGCCTTCGCGGGCATGAACTGGCTGTAGCCCCACTGGATAAAGAGGCGTTCGACGGGCTCGGTGTTGTCCGAGAGCCAGAACTCGGTGAAGTAGCGCAGCCCCTCGAAGTCGGAGCGTCCGCCGCCACCCGAGCACATCATCATGTAAAGTTTGGGATACTTTGCCTGAATGCGTTGCAGGACATTGTAGAGTCCGTGCACGAAATCGACATAGAGATTGCCCTGATTCTCTTTCTCATAGGCCGAATAGATGTTCGTGATGGGGGAGTTGCAATCCCATTTGAAGAACTTCAGCCGCGGGTTTTCCTGCATCAGGCGATCGACGATGGAGAAGACATAGTCCTGCACCTTGGGATTCGTCATGTCGAGCACGAGCTGGTGACGTTGATAATAGGTGTCGCGCTCGGGCAGGCGGATAATCCAGTCGGGATGTTTCTCGGCCAGCTCGCTCTTGGGGTTCACCATCTCGGGCTCAATCCATATTCCGAATTCCACGCCGCGTTCATTGGCTGCTTTCACCAAAGCCGGCACGCCGTTGGGCAGCTTCTCGCGAGTGGCTTCCCAGTCGCCCAAGCCAGCACGGTCGTTGCTGCGCGGATACTTATTGCCAAACCATCCGTCGTCGAGGAGGAAGAGATCCACTCCCAGCGCTTTGGCTTCACCGCAGAGGTCGGCGAGCGACTGTTCGTTGAAGTCGAAGTGGGTGTTCTCCCAGTTATTGAGTAGCGTCATGCGATCCTCAGCACCCTGATGAAGTTGGTGGCGCAAGGCCCAGCGCTGGAAACGGCGGCTGCCCTGACCGACTCCTTCGTCTGAGAGGGTAAAGTAGAAGTCGGGAGTGCGGAACGTGGTGCCGCGGGGCAGGAGATAGGCCGAGGCGTCGGGGTTGATGCCTGAAACGATGCGCAGCGCACCGTTGTTGTCCACCTCGAAGGTGAAGCGGAAGTTGCCCGTCCATCCCAGCGTTCCCATGAGTACGCGGCCATGCTCCTCGCCGACAGGGCCGTCCAGACCCACTTCGAAGAAGGGCTGGGCGAACATCGTGGCACGGGTACCCAAACGGGAGTCGATAATCTTCTTGCCATATTGCAATTGCTGGCTGCTCATCTGCATCTCGCGTGCCCAGTCGCTGGCAAACTCGGTGAGGTAATAGGATGTCTCCTCGAAGTAGAGCATCGAGGAGGCGTAGCGCATGAGATACACCTGTCCCTTCTCGTCGTGCGTTATCTCGCTCCACTGGCGGATGATGTCCTCGTCGGCATAGGTCGCGTAGTGGAGGGTGACGCTGAGCGGATACACCTCATCGCGCAGACGGATGATGGTCTCGGCATAGCCTTCATGAGTAATCTGCTCGTGGCTGACATACTTGAGCACCGAGGTGGGATTGCCGTCGGCATGGCGTATCTCGAGCGCCTGCTCGAAAAAGTCCTCGGTGCCCATTACGGGATAGGCCTCGAAGCCGCGCGAGAGCGTATGGGAACGGCGCAGGCGGGGCATGTCGAAGACGGAGAGGTCATCGATGCCTGTAACGCGCTCACCCAGATAGGTCTGGTAGAGTCGTCCATCGTCCTTTACTTGCAGCACCAGCTGGGTGTGGTTCGTCTCGATGGAAATCTCGTTCTTGCCGTAGGCGTATGCCACAATGAGCAGCATGGCGGCCAGGAGTGTCTTCCGCATGTGCAGGGAGGTTTAATGTGTTAATCTTGTGTGGTCGTTATAGTTCCGACTCACTGATGCCGAAGGTGGTGGTGCGCATATCACCTGTGTCGAGGCCTTTCTTCAGCCAACGCATGCGCTGAGCAGAGGTGCCGTGGGTGAAGGACTCGGGCTGCACATAGCCCTGTGCCTTCTTCTGTAGGTAGTTGTCGCCAATCTTCTGGGCGCAGTCGATGGCTTCCTCGATGTCACCAGCCTCGAGCGAGCCGTAGGCGGCATTCTCGTAGTGGCCCCATACGCCGGCATAGTAGTCAGCCAGCAGCTCCAGGCGGACGCTTATCTTGTTGGCTTCTACCTTGCCGACTTTGTTCATCTGGGAGTGTGCCTCGTTCAGCGTGCCGAGCAGGTTCTCCACATGGTGGCCCACTTCATGCGCGATGACGTAGGCATAGGAGAAATCGCCGTCGGCTCCCAGCTGCGACTTCATCTCGGAGAAGAACGAGAGGTCGATGTAGAGCTTCTGGTCACCCGAGCAATAGAAAGGACCTACCGATGCGCTTGCTTGTCCGCAGGCGCTGTTCACGCTATTGGTGAAGAGCACCAGCGTGGGGGGATAGTAGGTCTGTCCCATCTGCTTGAACACCTTTGTCCAAACGTCCTCGGTCGATGCCAGCACTTGGCGCGAGAATGTGGCCAACTCCTGTTCCTCTTCGGTGAATTCCCGCTGGCCTTCCACCTGCTCCTCTTGAACGGCGCCGATGCCGCCCTGTTGGATAACATTGTTTACTACATCGCCGATGCCGCCTCCCTGCATGAAGGTCATAATGGCAATGATTACGAGGCCTGCGATGCCTCCGACGCCTGCTTTGGCGCCTGTACTCATTCCGCGGCGGTCTTCCACGTTCGAGCTTTCTCTTCTTCCTTTAAGATTCATAGTTGTTGATTTAGTGATTTGCGAAATAACGATATAACGAAACAGCAGGAAATGTTTATCCCTTGATGTTGGGTTCCTCGAGGCCCAAGCCCTTCTGGCGGTCCACAATCTTCAGAACGAGGCCCAGCACAAGGGCGGCCACACCAAGGCCGGCCAGCATGACGAGCGGCCAAGTGTAGTCGAACTGTGTGGGTTCGGTGACGCCTGGATTAGTCTTGTCGAGCACCTGACCGATAAGGAGCGGGAAGAGCCACAGGCCGATGTTCTGAATCCAGAAGATGAGGGCGTAGGCCGAACCGATTACCTTGGCGTCCACCAGCTTAGGTACACTGGGCCACAGCGAGGCGGGCACCAGCGAGAACGAGGAGCCGAGCACCAGAATGGTGGCATAGGCGATGATGATGCCGCCGATGGCGTTACCCTTGAACATGGGCAGCACGAAGGCGAAGGTCAGGTGGCAGGCAATGAGCAGCAGCGAGCCCAGTACGAGCATCGATGCCGCCTTGCCGTGATGGTCGAGGTAGGAGCCGAGAATCGGCGTAATGAGCACGGCCAGCAGGGGGAATACGGCAAAGATGGACTCGGCCGACTGGCGCATGTAGCCCATGTAACAATAGATAATCAACGCGGCAATCGAGATGCCCAGCAGGCCATACTTCAGATTCGCCTTCTTCTGGAAATTGCTGGCAAAGCCCGCTGCGGCCACGACAAGCATGATGATGTACTGGACGATGGTTACCGTCGATGAGGCCCAGAACGAGTCGGCATCGGGAGGCGTCAGCGTCAGGTTACATTGCAGCATGTTCACCGCATACTTTTGGAAGGGGAAGATGGCCGAATAGTAGAGCACACAGAGCAGCGCCACCAGCCAGAAGCCGCTGTCGGAGAGAATCTTGCCAATGTCGGAGACTTTGAACAGGTCGTCTTTCTCCTCGGCTTCGCCAGTCTGTGCATCGAGCTTGCTGTCCATAACGAAATAGACGATGGTCATAATGAGGGCGATGCACATCAGCACCACGCCGAAGGCTACCGAGCGGGAGACGCTCACCTCGCCGCCCAAGCGAGCGAAGAAGGGAGAGAATATCATACAAGTGGCTACGCCCAGACGTGCCAGCGCCATCTCCGAACCCATTGCCAGCGCCATCTCGCGCCCCTTGAACCACTTCACAATTCCGCGGCTTACCGTGATGCCTGCCATCTCGCAGCCGCAACCGAATATCATAAAGCCGCAGGCTGCAAACTTGGCCGAGGCGGGCATGCCGTCGGCAAAGGGCAGGATGTCTAGCCATTCGAGGCCGAACAGGGGACTCCAATTCAGATGGCTTGCAAACCATGCTTCCAATCCGCTGCCAATGAATGACTCGCTAATGGCATACCATTTGATGACTGCGCCGACGAGCATAATCAAGGCAGAGAGCACGGCTGTGAAGCGCCCGCCCATCTTGTCCAGGATGATGCCGGCAAAAA
>JAEEGL014332787.1_pt1 | contig 10571 bp, 8 predicted proteins | sample 9134231 | NCBI WGS metagenome assembly JAEEGL01 (sample SAMN16246548, study PRJNA631951) | gut metagenome | biome: gut microbiome; feature: rumen; material: fiber-attached | host: Bos | place: Iran: Karaj | collected 2018-10
GATCTTCATCAGTGCCTCGTTTCTGACGGGAACCGGCGCGGTCGTTGACACGAACATGGAAAAGATAAATGCGGCGGACCTACTCGTATTGTTATCGGATGATGATACGGCTGATGCAAAGCTTGCCGAGATAATAAAGGGCAATAGCGATCTTACCGGATACGAATCCACAAAGTATTTATCGGCAAATGCGAAATACCGCAAAAAAGGCGAGAAAACATGGACCGATTATTCGTTTCATATTGCTTCTTATGAAGATGAGAGGAAGATCCAGATAATATCGCGCTCAACGGGAAGATTTCACGGCAACCAGACGGTGATACCCGTGTCGCTCTCAAGTACATACAATCTCGGTGATACGATGGAGCTTAAGATAGGTGATAACGTCTATCTTCTTAAGGTCGTCGGGTACAATGAGGATAATATATACTGTTCTCCCATGAACATGGGAACGTATCTTATATATACATCGGAAAAGCTTTATAACACGATCGAATTTGAAAACCGTGGCAAGGCGGAGCCGTGTAAGCTGGTCAAGACCAATATCACCGGGAGCGCAAAAAAGTCCGGTAAGGACCAAAACGCATATGCGGATGATCTGTTCAACGAATTCAATGACTGGTACATTGCCTACTGCAAGTCTCATCCGGGATACGGTCTTTCGTCCATGAACTTTCTTCCGGCGGATCTGATGAAGACTGCTTCGCTGATCCTGCCGATGATCTTCATAGCTATCGTTCTCGTGTTTGCGGTGATCATGTTCGTCATCGCCATGGTCATCATACATTTTTCGGTTAAGAATTTTATCATGCTCAACATGAGAAACACCGGCATCATGGAAGCTTCCGGTTATACGGTAAGAGAACTTGTGATGATACTTTTATTCCAGCTGCTGCTCGTTGCAAGCCTCGGATGCATTGCGGGACTTGCCGCCGGTGCGATGATATTGGAGCCTGCCGGCGCGATAATACGGGCGACTTTGGGACTGTCATGGAACCAGCCCGTGAGTCTTGTAACAGCGGCCGCGGTATTTGCCGGGATCTGCGTCGTAGTGACATGCCTTACGCTCGTGCTTGGAAGAGAGTATTCCAAAACTCCCGTACTGTCAGCCCTTCGCGGCGGCAACAGCGTGGCAAAGAGAAGAAGGAACGTCTTTTCTTTCGAGCATACCGCACTTCCGATCCCGCTTACTATGGCGTGTAAAGATACTTTCGGAAAGTTTTCCGGCAAGATCGGTATCATCTTTATAATGGCGATCCTTTCGATATCGACGATATGCGGATTCGGAATGGTCGACTCTTATGCGAGGGATACATCGACGCTCCTTTCGATGGCGGGAATGTTTGACTGCGATGCCGTCGTGGACGGAAACGCAGTGATGATGAATAACGTGGAAGTCATGAGCAGTGTGCAGTCCGTATACGGGGATACTTGGTATGCGTTTAACTATACGACAGGGAACCGTATCGCGAGCATCACTACAAGGGCATTCACCGACACCTCAAACATAAAGGGCGGAAGCATGCTGGAAGGCGTCTGGCCGGAGAACGCAAATGAGATAATGCTTGCAAGTGCCGCAGCGGACACTTTAAATGCCGGGCTTGGAGATATCGTTACGATCAGGAACAGCGGTAAAGAGGAAAGCTACCGGGTATGCGGCCTGTGCCAGACCATGAACAACATGGGTATGATGGCGTACATGACAACAGACGGTTATGAACGGGTCGCTCCGCCTGTTGATGAATACAATATCTGGGTCAATTTAAAGAACGGAAAGACGTTTGAAGATTTCAAAGAAGAATTTGAAGACGTATATCCCGATGTGGAGGTCACGGATTACCGGGAGGCCTGCAGAGGAACGACCGGAGTCGTATCGGCCGGGATGAGACTGACGGCCGTGTTCATAGCGATACTTACGGTACTGATCGTTGCATTTGTAGAATCGCTTATAGTCCGCGCGCAGATAACGCGCGAGTGGAGAAATCTCGGTGTATCAAAAGCATTGGGATTTACATCAGGAGATCTTATCATACAGACGATGATGTCCAACATGCCGCCGATCCTTATCGGGGTGACGATAGGGCTGATACTTGCTCCCTCGGCGTGTGCGAATCTCATGAAAACCGCATTTTCGATCTTCGGATTCAGAAAGGCAATATTCATCGTCCTGCCTCCGTCGTATATCATGACGGTGGCGATCATAGTCGGCATAGCAATGGCTACAGCGGCACTTCTCGGACGCAGGATCAAAACACTCGAGCCCGTCAGAATGATCACGGAAGAGTGAGCATTCCGGCGGGCCCGGATAAAACATATATGTATTGATCAGTGGTTACTGTACCGTAGAGTATCCGAAACCGTTACAAATAGCATCTACGGGAACGCCCTTCTGGCACAGCGGGCAGTTGTCCGAAGCATAGCTTGCGTAGTCGGGAAGATTCTTCGTTGTGTAAAGCGCCCTGATCGGAATGCTCTCGATCTGTGTTGCAACCGAGAAGATCGCGGAAATACCGATGGGTGTGCCGCCATAGAACTTGATCGAACCGACCGCGCTTCTGAGAGTGCTTCCGGTCGTAGCCGTATCAATGAGAACGAGGACTTTCTTGCCCTTGATCATATGAAGGTTGTTCTCACGGAACATCATCTGTCCGCTGATGTTATATTCGGGACTGGTGATGTAGATCGTCTGGTGACGGTTGGCTGAGATTATTCCCGCTTTGGTCAGCTTGTTGGCCATATACGCTCCGACGATCTCGGTACCGTTAAGACAAAGGATCGTATCAACGACATCGGATGCAAGATAAAGGTCAGCGAGCTCCTCGCCGGTAGCTCTTGCTTCACGCTGTCTTGCCTTCATGTCGGTAAGATCCATATAGTAGTTAACATGGGTACTCGGTGTGATGAAGTGTCCGGGAATGTAACGTAATACGACGTCCTTATTCTTCGGATGATCGATCTTTTTGTAATCCTGCATTTACAACTCCTCCTCAAATAAAAATTACATATCGATTATAGCATTTTTAGGCTGTCCTTTTCAATTGTAAATACCGTTCGTTTGAATTATACTAGGTATAATGAAGATCATCATAGCCGGCGCGCTCACACTTGCGGTATTTGTCGCGCTGCACATTCCGATACTGAAAAAAAGAAGAGGGATCGTTCTCGCATTTTACGCGGTCGCAATGATCCTGTTTTTTGGTATATACAATTTCAGGACGCTCGGAAACATCATAAAGATGTATCACCCGACAAACCAGAGCATGTATCAGCCCGAGTTTCTTGAGGGCGGGGAGTTTCCCGATCCGTTCCTGAAAGAGCTTTTGAAGGGCAAGACGGTATATACACCCGACGATTCGCTCCTGGATACATTCGGGTTTGAGAACTATGATGAAAACGGCGATTACTGGCTGTACCATTACTATCATGCCGTCAACATGTGGAGTTTTCTTGAACTTGCCAAGGCGGATGTGATAAAGGATACCGCCCTTAATGATACGCTTCTTACCGACGAGCAGAGGTCCTATTTCAGCGATCTCGGACGTGCCAACGACATGCTGCGTTACATCTTCCCGCTCTCGCCGTATTCGGATGAGTGGGGTAACGGGTTTTACCCTTACTGGTTTTACAGTACGTTCATCGGGGATTCCAGAGTTTATCTGTGCACCGAGGGACTTACGGATGCAAAGGAACTTATCGTGCTTTGGCAGCATGAAGACTTCCACGATACGGACAGTTACTACATAGCACCCAAAGATTATTACGACACGGTGATATCGAAATGAACGATCTTGCGATCTTTGTAATCGAATACCTCTCCCGTACAATGGGAGTTTATTTTTTCAGACAGTTTGCGGTCATCATTGCGCTGTTTGTGTTTGGCGCGCTGCTTACGGATGCGCTTCCTGCCGGAAAACTTTCGCCGGTAAGACGATGCGCCATAGCATTTCCTGTCGGACTGTCCGCTTTTTCCGTGACTGCGTACGCCATGCTTGTCATAGGCATTCCCTACAACGTGTGGACCGTATGCGCCGTTTCCCTTGCCGAAGCGCTGTGTGCTTTATATATAGGGAGAAAATCATTCGATGCAGGTCTTTACCGCAGGCATATGATTTTCGCGGCAGCGGCAGCGATCGCTGTTGCGCTTGTTGCAACATCGGGTCTTGCTCCTGTTGCGATATCAAATGATACGATGTATTACTTCGGAAGATATCCGGATGCGATAGTGCATTACGGCAGACTTCGCGACCAGTTTGATGTGTTTATGACGGATACGGGACTCGGTTCGGTCTGCATAGACACTCTGCCGGCGCTGTTCGGATTTAGTGAATCATTCGGCATAAGGGAAAGCTTTCATATAAGCTTTATCGTATATTTTGCCGCGTGCGTATATGAACGCGCGAAAAAGTATCTTGAGGGCAGGGGCGTGATCGTGGCAACCGTACTGATCACGGCAGTCCTTGTGGCGTCCACACCGTTTGTACTTCTGGGGCACTGGGCACTTGCGAACATGTACTTTATGGAATTGTTCTTTATAGCTGCCTATGCTGCCGTTGATGCAAAAGGCGACGGGATCGGCACGGTACCGGTACTTCTTCTTGCGCTTTCATTCCTGCGTATCGAAGGAACGCTGTTCGTACTGTGGCTCATGATATGCGTATCGCTGTATCGAAACGTTGCCCGCAAACTCGTCTATACCGTCATAATACCGATGACGCTTCTGTTCGGGGCATATTGCTTAAAAGTGTTCGTGCAGTTCTACGTGCTTGATAACATATACCAGTTCCTGACGCCGCAAAAAGCCGCGATCCTTATCGGAGCGATAGCGGCAACAGGTATCTACCTGCTGTTTGTATTTCCCGCACTTTCAAAAAGGTTTGCAAAATACCTGCCGTATCTGTATATCTTTGCGATGGTTGCAGCCAATGTGCTCATGTTTGTCATGAACAAAGAGAGGTATATCACGAACCTGGATGTATTCAGGCAGAATCTGTTCATGCAGAGCGGATGGGGCATGATGCCGTATTTTGTCATAGCCGTAACCTGCCTGCTTGCCCTCGAGTACGGGATACTCTATATCAAAAAGACCGGGCGGATCGACGGTTCATCTTCCTTTGACATCATAATGGTTCTGGGGTTTGCGCTGATGGTCCTGACGGTGTCGTACGGCAGGGGAGACGATCTGAGAGCGTATGTCGGAGACTCCGGAAACCGCGTTCTTTTGCAGATTGTCCCGCTTGTAGTGATGATGTACGGAAACCTGTGCATGGGACTTTCACCAAATTTTCACAAAAATTGTTAGCACTCACCCTTGACGAGTGCTAACAAAGGTGGTATAACATAATCAGACCAAGGAAAAACAAAGGCACACGTTGTTGCGGTGCCATAAAAGGAGGAATGACTTATGTTGATGCCCAGTATTTTCGGTGAAAACTTATTTGATGATTTCTTTGATACCGTTTCAAGACCTATAAAGGCGATCAGACAGACTCCGGTCCCTCAGGTTATGAGAACGGATGTTAAGGAAAGTGACAAAGGCTTTACGCTCGATATCGATCTTCCGGGATACAAGAAGGAAGATATCGCTGCGGAGCTTAAGGACGGATACCTTACGGTAAGCGCCAAGACAAGCGACGAGCACGAAGAGAAGGATGATGAAGGAACATACATCCGCAGAGAGAGAACTTTCGGCAACTGCTCAAGAAGCTTCTATGTAGGCGAACAGATCGAGGAGAACGATATCAAGGCGAAGTTCGAGGACGGAATCCTGAAGGTGTTCGTGCCGAAGAAAGAGGTTGAGCCGCCTGTAGAAGAGAGAAAGTATATCTCGATCGAAGGCTGACCATCTGTTCTTGTCTAGCATGTAAATATGTTTTATAATCGAAAGCGTCGATTTCCGACGCTTTCGGTCTGTATACGGACCGTGTGATCTTCCTGATAAAGAGGTGTGAATCTTGTTTTATGAGTTTTTGTATTCGGAAAGCGCAAGAATGACAGTACCGATAGCAGGTGCGCTTTTTGCTTTCTTTGCGACGATCATACTGATGAAGGTATTTGCGGAAAAACTTCCCCACGATCAGGGAAGGGCATTCGCGGTTGAAGGCACCCTGTCAAAAGGTAAGGTACGCGGCGCCGGCCTGATCTTTGTACTTGTTTATGCGGTAACATCGCTCCTCTTTTATGAGATAAGCGTTGAACGCACGGCTTATCTGCTCGTTATCATAGCGACGATGTTTACGGGCTATTTTGATGACGCATCGGAAAAGCCCTGGAGCGAATATGTAAAGGGCGCGCTCGACCTCGGTCTTGCCGCGGTTGTTGCGGGAGTATACCTTTACTATAACGGGAACGGATTTATGGTATTGCCGTGGCCATTTGTGAGCATAATGATCCCGTACTGGCTTGCGTTCATACTCATACTCATCCTCGTGTGGACATCGATCAATGTCACGAACTGTACTGACGGTGTTGACGGACTGTCAGCGACGTTGTCGATAATAACACTCGGAAGTTTTGCGATGATCATGCGGCTTGACGGATATACATCGGAAACGCTTGGCATTATATATTTTATAGTCGTGCTTGTTGCGTATCTTTGGTATAACGCCAATCCGAGCAGTATGCTCATGGGCGATGCGGGAAGCCGCGCGATGGGAATGATGATAGCGATAACGGCGCTTGTTTCGCACTATCCCCTCTTCTATATACCGTTTGCATTGGTGATGATACTTGACGGAGGCCTCGGCCTTTTGAAGGTTGCGCTCCTTCGTTTTCTGAAGATAAAGATACTGGTCAATGTACGCTGTCCGCTTCATGACCAGGCACGTAAGGTAAAAGAATGGTCGAATACGCAGGTTGTGTTCAGGTTTGCGCTGATACAGTTTATCATCAGCCTGCCGGTTGTCTTTTTGTTTGAAACGTTTTAAGGAGGAATGCTTGAAATGACAAAGGTTGATATTATATCGGGTTTTCTCGGAGCAGGTAAGACCACTCTTATCAAGAAGCTCATAAAAGATGTATTTGCGGGACAGCAGATAGTCCTTATCGAGAATGAGTTCGGCGAGATCGGCATAGACGGCGGATTTTTAAAAGACGCCGGTCTCAATATAACCGAGATGAACAGCGGATGCATATGCTGCTCGCTTGTCGGTGATTTTGCAACGGCACTTAAAAAAGTAGTGGACGAGTACCATCCGGCCAGGATCGTCATCGAACCTTCCGGCGTCGGCAAGCTTTCCGATGTCGAGAGAGCTGTAATTGATGTTGCAGACGATGCGGGTCTTGAGATCGCAACAACAACGGCGGTCGTTGATGCGAAAAAAGCAAAGGTATATATGAAGAACTTCGGTGAGTTCTTCAACAATCAGATAGAGACCGCAAGGTGTATCGTGCTCTCACGTACTCAGGATGTTACCGAAGATAAGCTTGATGAGACCGTTAAACTTATCAGGGAGAAAAATCACGAAGCGTCACTTATTACCACACCGTGGGATGATATAGACGGTTCGGTGATCTTCGGTGCAATGAGCGATGCGAAAGCTCTTGAACATGAACTTGAGCATGAACACGAACACGAGCATCACCATCATCATGAAGACGGGGAGTGCTGCTGCGGACATCATCATGACCACGACCATGAACACGAACACGAACATGACCATGAGCACCATCATCACCACCATCATGATCACGATGCGGACGAAGTGTTCACAAGCTGGGGTGTCGAGACGCCTAAGAAGTTTTCGAAGGATGAGCTTGCCGGAATTCTTGACAAGCTTGCAAATACAGAGCAGTTCGGACAGGTTCTTCGTGCGAAGGGTATCGTTCCCTCCGACAGCGGAAAGTGGCTTCACTTTGATCTGACACCCGGCGAGACGGAAATAAGAGAAGGAGCTGCCGATTATACGGGAAGGCTTTGCGTCATCGGAGCCAAGATCGATGAAGCGGGACTTGCGGGATTGTTCGGGGTATAAAGAATGCTTGGAAGACAACCTTTGCCGGTATATGTTTTCACGGGTTTTCTCGATTCCGGCAAAACAAGTTTTATAAGACAGACAATGGATGAAGACCAGTTCAAGGACGGTCGCACTACTCTCATGATAGTTTGCGAGGACGGTGAGGAATCCATTGATATCATGCGCCTTGATGCCAACAGGTTCATTGTCAGGAAGATCGAGGACGAGGATTCGGTAACGGAAGAACTCCTTAAACAGATGGATAAAGAGATCCGTCCCGACCGCGTTGTTATAGAGTCTAACGGTATGTGGGATATCGATGAGCTCTTTGACGCATTCCCTGCGGGATGGGAGATAGCCGAGATCATCACGCCGGTGGATTCGGGTTCGTTCGAAATGTATCTTTCGAACATGAAGATGATGATGACCAATCAGTTTAAATATTCTGATCTGGTCGTATTCAACCGGTGCCTTCCCGAACATGACCGTGCGATGTTCAAGCGTATGGTAAGAGCCGTGAACCGCCGCGCGCAGGTGCTCTACGAAACGCCTGAGGGAAAAGTCGAGGACAGTGTTCCCGAGGAACTTCCGTATGACATCAAAGCGGACGTGATCGAGATCGGTGATGAAGATTACGGGATCTTTTATATAGACATATTTGAGAATCTTGCAAATTATATCGATAAGACTGTGCGCTTTAAGGCTAAAGCGGCACATCCCCGGGATGTAAAAAAAGACAATATGTTCGTCGTGGCACGCCCTGCAATGACGTGTTGTGCGGAGGATATCGCTTTTGTCGGTTTTCCGTGTGAGTATGACGGACAGGCTGATGTTAAGGAAGGATCATGGATAGAGCTTACTGCTACGGTCCGTGCGGTAATGAACCGCAAGATCGGTGAGCCGGCTCCGGTCATGATTGCAAAGAATGTATCGGAAACAAAAGCACCCGATGACGAGGTCGCATATTTCTATTAATGCAGATAGGAGGGGCCGGTGAAGATAGCCTTACTTGGTGCCGGAGCAGTCGGCGGATATTTTATCTGGGGATTTGAAAACGCGGATCTGCCCGATAGGGAATTTACAGTTATTGCGGACGGGGCGAGACTCGACCGCCTGAATCGCGACGGCATAAAGGTCAACGGAACCGTTTATCATCCGGATGTTAAGACGCCTGAAGATGCCGGTGTTCAGGACCTGGTAATCGTGGCTGTAAAAGGAAACACACTCAGGGAATCGGCTGTGCTCCTTAAGCCTCTTACGGGGAAAGATACAGCGATAATCTCAATGCTCAACGGAGCGGACTCGGAAGAGATAATTGCCGATACGGTGGGACGCGAGCATGTGATCCATTCGATAATAATGATCGCATCAAGACGTGCCGACGGTGAGATCGTGTTTGATACGACCTATAACACGACGGTGTATTACGGTGCAGGTCATAAGGAAAATGATAGGCTTCTGTCAACGGTAGCCGATGCATTTGCCTCTACAAAGCTCAACGTCGTAAAAAGCGATGACATCATGTTCGATATTTGGAACAAGTATGCCAAGAACATAAGCAACAATCTGCCGCAGGCCGTAGTAGGCGCCCCGGCAGCGTTATATACCAGAAGCGAGCACGGTTTGTTTCTTGCCAAAAAACTGTGGGCGGAAACAAGGAAGCTGGCAAATCTTTGCGGAGTGGATCTTCCCGAAGAGACGGGAATTTATCCCTGCGCGGATTCATCGAGATACTCGACGCTTCAGGACATAGATGCGGGCCGAAGGACGGAGGTCGACAGTCTGTGCGGGTATCTCCTGAAAATGGCAAAAGAAAACGGAATCGAAGTGCCGTATATCGAATACACCTATCATGCTATCAAGGCTATAGAGGAGAAGAATGACGGGGTGTTTGAGTGATATTGACGAACGAATGGGCTTGTGATACTATAGTCGGGTCGTTTATAGGAGACTCGCAAGAAATCTTCCCAATTCACTTCGTGAATCGGGCCCCTTCTTACAACGTTATGTGCGTGTAGCTCAGCTGGATAGAGCGTCTGGCTACGGACCAGAAGGTCGAGGGTTCGAATCCTTTCACGCACGGTGTCCGAAATGTCCTGGTTAAGGACGTTTCGGACATTTTTACTTAAAGAAGGCTGCGCTGCCCATTGCCGGCGAGAGCATCGTTATTATGATACCGATACTGCCGATCACGGATCGGAAATAAGGTTATACGTAAACCGTTAGACGTTACCGATTGCGTTTGAAATATGACCGTTTGCTCTTAACTTCAAACGGGTATTTCTGTTATAATTCATAACAGTGACAGACATCATTCATTTGTAGCCGGATTTAGGAGGAAAAATGCAATCAGATTTAGTTATCAAAGAGAATGAATTGATCGACCCATCGAACTATCCTGAAGACCAACGCGGTTTGGTTGATGATTTTAATGCGCGCATACGACGGCTGACGGTAATCATCACGGGAATCGGAAAAGAATATCATACAATCTGGGTCATTAACGCCAATACAAAGAAAATGTATCTGTACCGTTCAACAGGTGAAAATACAAGTCGTTATGCTGTGGAACTGGGATTTCGTTTTGATAATTACGACCGTTTTATTGAGGAATATGTA
>JAEEGL015335997.1_pt1 | contig 10571 bp, 10 predicted proteins | sample 9134231 | NCBI WGS metagenome assembly JAEEGL01 (sample SAMN16246548, study PRJNA631951) | gut metagenome | biome: gut microbiome; feature: rumen; material: fiber-attached | host: Bos | place: Iran: Karaj | collected 2018-10
GGTGGCTCGATACCGACGTGCGGGGAAAGATTACCCTTAAGAACGGAGCCACCATTACCTTTGCCGAGAAGGACATCGTTCCGGGATCACTCGTATACACAAACAAAGCACTAAACGGTAACGATTTCTGTTTTGGTGGGATTTATGTCGGGGAGCTCGATGTTGACCTCATGAAAGACATCGACCGCTATTCCCTGCAAGATGCCAAAGTTGAAGTCACATACATCCACAGAACAGCCGAGGGGGTTACCGGCGAAATCCCTATCGGCATTTTTTATGTGTTCGAAGCAACACGTACAAAACGGATCGTATCCATAAAAGCCTATGACTGCATGACGAACCTCGACAAGGAAGTCGAAGAAACCATCACGGGTACGATGTATGACATTCTTTCATTCATATCGGAAAAGTGTGAAGTTCCTCTCGCGCAATCCGAGGAAGAAATAAATGCGTTCGTAAACTCAGAGTGGTGGCTGACTCTTGATATGGAGCTTATTGCTACATATCGTGAGGCCGTGTCATCAATCGGGCTTCTAACCGGACAGTTCGCTACTATCAATCGTGCCGGGGCATTGGAGTTTAGAACGTTTAACACGGAGCTGCAAGGAAGCATATCCGCCAGACGAAGGACGGCATCTACCATAGCCGATTACAAAACCTACTTCAATGCTGTTAAGGCAAGGTTCATGGCGAAAGAAAACTTCTATCCGTACGAGGCGCGTGATGAGCTGAGAGCTACAGGTCTTACACTTAACCTTGGTGATATCGCGATCTTCCAGGGTGAAGATACATCAAAACGTCTCATCATGGATAACCTTTTACAGGTGGCGCTTTCGTTTATGTATGTGCCTGGCGAAGTTTCGATGATATCTGATCCATCAATTGACCTCGGGGATTGCATAGAGCTTGAAAATGTGAATAACAGTTATGACTCGGTTACCACCTGTATCCACTCGATATCATGGACCTACCATAACACGCAGAAGCTTGAAAGCTACGGTTCAAACCCAAGGCTAAAAGGTATCGTCACTCGCGAAGATAAGCTGTTGTCACAGATGGAGGCGCAGCTTGCTTCTAAGGATATCGTGGTAAAGACATATACGAACAGCAGAAAGCTATCGATCAGCAACCAGAAGGAGCAGGAGGTCATCCTGTTCAATTTCGCCACCATAGATAAGACAACCGTAATGTTTATGGGAACGATTCCTTTTGAAGCGACGGCAGATGGTGTTGTGGTATTCCGCACATATCTTGACGGAGTAACAGACGATTCAGCTACGACAAGAGTTTATTTCGAGCGCGGTGGACATGTTGTAAGCCTTACAAACTATTTTCCTATGGCCGCTAACGGCAGGGCAACACTTAAGATAACGGCTCAGACAGAGTATTTCGAGAGCGATTACCGGAAACGGAGTGCCGAGATCATATCGCTCTTAAACTATGCAAGGAGCCAGGGCTCTTCATTTGTTGAAGTAGCAGTTGATGCGACAACCACGGCAATCTCCATAAAGAAATCATCCATCAAGGGGCTTCTTTTTGCACAGGGTATCGCAGGTGCCGGTCAGTGGGATGGTACGATCAATCTTGCGGATGAATTTAGTCCCGTACCGATCGACACCATAAACGTATTTAAGGCTATCAAGGTGGGAGTATTTAGAGACCACGGTACAGGTAAAACTGTTCCCGTCACCGGAGTTCCTTATCATCAGTCACTTGATGAGCCGTTCGTTATCGAGGGCGATATTGCTGTGAAGAGCTTCTCCGAATCGACCGGAATCGAACGTGAGGAAATACCTCATGGCGATGGACAGGACGGCTTTAGGCCTATCACTATCGGCGGAGCAAAGATCACGCTCGGCTTTATGACCGTAACACCTTCTGTAGAAACAGATGAATAGAAAAGGGGGAACCTTATGTTAAAAGGACACGCAAAGATAGAACTGACAGATGTCAATACGGGAGAGCAGAAGGTCATCGAGCATGACAATATGTTCACGCAGGCTATCTATAACAACCTTAATAACGGATGGGACCAGATGGTAGGCGGACTTGATACGCTTCGTAGCTGGAACCTTCCGCTTGTAACGACTACGCTCGGCGGTATTGCTCTTTTTGCGGAGAATATCCCCGAGAGCGAATTACAGACTTTTTTCCCGGAAAACAATGAAGTCCTAGGATACGCCGGTGAGATCGCGGCTGATGGAACCTCGAAGTTCTGGGGAAGCCGCAACTTCCTCGAAACAGAAAACTTTGATGAAGAGACAAAGACTGTCAAATGGGTATGGGATTTCGGAACATCGCAGGCGAATGGAACTATAAAGGCGCTTGGCCTTATGGGAGGAAAACAGGCGGATTATTACGGTGATTCCGCATGGCATAAACAGTACGGAAGAAGGCTCGAGGTTTCTGGTTATTTCTCCGCATTTGGATATCGTATTGTCGAGTGGGATGGCGATGATGTTATATGGATGGAGAACGGAACGGGAAAGGTCACTATCAAGCATTCCCGCTTCAACTTCAACAAGATCACGCTCAATAACAACCTCGGTATCAGCGAACTCGTATCACAAAAGGAAGTAGCCCTTCCACTTGAAACGGTAAACTATATCAGCACTTACTGGAAGGATGGTGAGGATGGATACTGGTACGGCTTTATGCAGATGTCGAACGGCAATTTCAATGCTCCGCAGCATACCGGTTATTCACTTGATTATGGCACGGCCTTCATGCAGATCCTTAGGATTAACAAAGAAACGTATGCGGTTGAGAACCACAATATCACTTTCCCGAGCGGATATTACGGAACGTTGCCGTGCATCAATCCGATCATTACAAAGAACTATATTTGTTTCCCGACATCTACGAGTACACAATTCCGCGATGTTTCCGGTTATTACAACAGCTATTACTGCCAGTACATCAGAAAGGACAAGTTCGTAAGGGTGAGTCTCCACGACTGGACGGTATCCCTTGAGGAGTTCGAGGATGACAGCGGGAACAAGTACTTCCTGTTCCCGAATACCTATATAGCAGACGGTAATCTGTCGGAGCGCTTTGGTACGATGTTTGAGAACATGAGGCTTCCAAACGGTACATACCAGTTCAACGACCTCATCCTTGATGATGATTGCAAAGTTTTACATCAGGTAAAACCGCCGATCAACTCGTCAACGAACGCCCCGGCAAAGGACCACAATGAGTACGGAAGCTCGTACACGCTGCTCACTCCATGGAACCAGAACTACCGTAACGGCGAGGACTTCAACCAGAGGCCTATGGGATGGGTGTTCAACAAGAAGAAGAACCTGATCCTCATGTTCGGCAGGACGGGTAGTAGGTATTACGCGCTTATAATGCCGATGACCTGCCAGCAGCTCTACACCATAAACAACCTGGCAGAGCCCGTGACGAAGACTTCAACCCAGTCGATGAAGATAACATACACCGTTTCTGATGTGGAGGAGGTAGTAAATGGTTAAGTTCGAAGTACCCTATAACTTAAAACCCGATTTCGTAGAGAAGTTCCGTGAAAGACCGGAGCTTCTCGGCTTTATAGACTGTTTCTACGCAGCCGCATGGAAGGATGACTGCGTGAACACAAGGCAGGGTCCCATCTTCAAGGACTATTACCCGAAGACCTATGAGGAGTATGTGGAGAGGCTTAAAGACCTCATGACGCTCGGCATCCCCGTCAGCATCCTCGCACAGAGGGGAGCGACCCTCAAGATGGTCGAGAAATACATCGCCCTCGGAATAAGGTCCTTCACCATCAACGATGACAAGCTCGCGGTAAAGATAAAGCAGAAACACCCGGATGTAAAACTCACGCTTTCGGTCACGAGGGTATTAACCCTTGAGGATATCCAGGACGGTGATTTCAGCATGTATGACCGTATCGTGCTGTTTTACTGGTTCAATCGCCATCTGGATTCATTCGAGAGCCTTCCGAAGAAGTACAACTATGTGGTCCTTCCGAATGTCGGGTGCTATTACAACTGCCCTTGGCACGATGAGCACTGGTTTCTAAACGTGAACTCGCTTGATGAGTATTACAAGGGTGAGGAAGAAATATGCAGCAAGTGCCAAGCCATCACCACAAAGGACAATCAGAAGATGTCCTTCATACAGCCGGAGGATATTCAGTTCTTTGAGCCGTATGTAGCGGCCTTCAAGCTGATTGACCGTGTTGATCATACCGACCTTATCATAGACAACCTTAATGCCTATTCGACGAGGTTTAGGGGATGCCCGAAAGGCAGAGACTATTACAACATTGGCGAAGGAGGCGGTTTAGATGAACGAGATTTTTAAGGAGTTTGTTTCATGGCTTGCCGCTCTTGGTGTGCCGTCAATCTTCATGATGACAGCGTGGTGCATCAAGAGCGTCAAACGATATACGGAACAGTTGCGGGTGCTTGCAAAGGCACAGCAGGCGCAGATGAGGTCACAGCTGCTCGAACAGTACCATTTCTACATGGATGACGGCTGGATCTCGGAAGAACATATGGAAGACTGGGAAAACCAGTACAAGGCTTACCACAGCTTAGGCGAGAATGGAATCCTCGATTCAAGGCGTGAGGATTTATTAAAACTACCCAACAAGAAGAAGGAGGAGCAATCATGAAGAACTATTTCAAGAACTGGATCAAGGCGGCAGGCATCAGAGCCATCAAGACAGTGGCCCAGACCGCTGTTGCAACAATCGGTACATCAGCCGTCCTCGGGGACGTGAACTGGACGATGGTGGCAAGCGCATCCGTGCTTGCAGGCATCCTGTCGCTTCTCACGAGCGTTGCCGGGCTTCCGGAAGTCGAGAAGGAGGATGATACGTGGTGAAACTCGTAGAAAGTTTTATGACAAGGCATGTCTGTTATAAGACAGCGAAGATACGACCCGTCAAAGGGCTGATGCTTCATTCGGTTGGTTGTTCACAGCCGAAGGCATCAGTCTTTATTAAATCATGGAACACCGAGACTTTTACAAGGGCAGGCATCCATGCTTTCATTGACGGGAATGATGGAACGATCTATCAGACCCTGCCGTGGGAATACCGTGCAGGCCATTGCGGTAGTTCCATCAATGGTTCTGCGAACAACACGCATATCGGTGTCGAAATGTGTGAGCCCGCAACCATAAAGTACACAGGCGACTTTACCTTCAAAGTAACTGACAAGAAGGATGCGAAGGCTGTGGCGAAGAGGACATATGAGGCTGCGGTCGAACTGTTTGCTTTACTCTGTGTAAAGTTCGGGCTTGATCCTCTCGCTGACGGGGTTATCATCAGCCATGCAGAAGGCCATGCAAGGGGTATAGCATCAAACCACGGAGACCCGGAGCATTTTTGGAAGGGGCTCGGCATGTCATATACCATGGATGGATTCCGCAACGATGTGAAGAAGGCTCTTGATGGGATAAAGGATGCCGGAACGCAGAGCTCTGTGTTTAAAGGTATAACGGAGGCCGAGGCCGTAAAGATCATCGGTGAGCTCTGTAGGGCGGATATGAAGAAGTCCGGTGTACTTGCATCAGTATCGGCTGCGCAGTTCATCCTCGAGAGCGGATATGGCAAGTCGGAACTCGGCCAGAACGCCAATAACATGTTCGGAATGAAGAAGAATCTCTCCGGCAATACATGGACGGGATCTTCTTGGAATGGAGTTTCGGTTTACAGGAAACAGACGAAGGAGCAGCATAAGGACGGGACGTATGAGACCATTACAGCGGATTTCCGTAAGTATTCGTGTGTCGAGGACTCCGTCGCAGATCACTCGGCTTACTTGCTTGGAGCGAAAAAAGGAAGCGAACTCCGTTATGAGGGAATCAAGGACATGACCGACTGCCGCAAGGTTGCACAGCTTATCAAGGATGGCGGCTATGCTACAAGCCTCAAATATGTTGATAACCTGTGTGCCATCATCGAGCGTTGGAACCTTACGCAGTACGATACCGACATCCCGGCGGAAAAGACCACTGAGGAGCTTGCAAGAGAAGTAATCAGGGGCTTATGGGGCAACGGCGCAGAACGTAAGAAACGCCTTACCGAAGCCGGGTATAACTACAGAACCATACAGAACAGGGTAAACGAAATACTGAAATGATATAGGCCTATGAGGTGTCAGTTTGATGCTTCATAGGCTTTTTGCTTTGCACTTGTTGCGGCCGTTGCTTGATGAAATAGAAACGGGAAAGCAAAAACTACACGTTTTGCGAGCGAATACGTATGACATATTTTCGCCATATATTCTCTGTACGATAAACTCTGTGCCTCGGCATAAAAATAAGGCTAGATAGGAGATAATGTATGAAGAGAACAAAGATCAGCGCGTTGTTATCACTTATGGTTGCTTTGATTTTGATACTCAGTACTGCTATTCCGGTAAGTGCAGCCACAGTGAAGATCAGCAAAGCAAAAGCGACGATGGAAATCGACTCCACGCTTACTCTCAAAGTATCCGGTACTAGTAGTAAAGTTAAATGGTCTTCAAGTAATAAAACTATCGCCAAGGTTTCATCTAAGGGCAAAGTTACCGCTCTTAAAGAGGGTTCAGCAACAATTAAGGCTACGGTAGACAAAAAGACATATACCTGTGCGGTTACCGTTGTTGACAGTAATAAAACTGTAAGTAGCGATATTAAAATAAATATTCCCAGTCTGCCGGCTACTGTTTATTGGGGATCAAGCGATTCACGATATAATCAGGATGAGATTACGAAAGTTGCCTATTCAAACGATCAAGATTACATTTATTTAACTATCAAATATAAACGAATTGTAGATTATAACAATTATGGTTTTGATGGGGGATTTATTGTCTTGATGGATGAAAACAACGAGGAAGAGGTGTACTCTACTTCGATAGAAGGTACTACCAAGACTGGTATTATTCAAACCCACACATATAGTATTCCAATTAAGGGTTCAATAGAGTTGGGTGGAACATATAATCTTCGATTTGTGAATGATGGCTATACTCCAAAGCCTAAGGATGATGATGGTAACCAAAAACAAGATTTTACTATATTGTTACCTTCTGTGCCCCAAAACATTTCATATTATAGCGGAAGCAGTGTTCAGTCTACAGCGAAAGTTACAAACATTACTTATGAAACAAGTGGAACTAAGGCAACCATTTTCTTCACTTTGGAAAAAATATATGATAGCCGTGGAAATGGACAGAGCGCTTCATGTTATATTGGATGGAAACTATATGATTCTGAAGGATATATTATAGATAGCGGAACCTTCTATTCGGAATCAATGAAAGTCGGAGATAAGCAGAAAAACGGAAAAGAATATATCTATGACCTTGAAAAAGGTGAAACATATAAGCTTGAAATTTCAAATGTAAACTAACGATAGTCTGTTAAAGAACCGGGAGGGAGTGAAATCCTTCCCGGTCTTTTTTTATTGCTCTTTCTTCGGCCTTCTCAATACGCTATCAATCTTTTCTTCGACACCTGCCACATCATTTGACAGCAGGGTTAAGGCATTTCTCATATCGCTGTCATTATTTCCGTTTGCCAGGGTTGTAAGCAGTACCTTTATGCCACGCAGAGCAAACACGGAATCCGACAGGGTGTCAAAAGTATTTGAGTTCATCTGAGTCACCTCCTTCCTTGATTAAAGTATATATTTTTCTGTTTTAGTTTCAAAACGCTATCTGCCCGGGAGCTTTATACCTGGACAGGTAAAAAATCTTCGTTCATTTCAGTTCCATCTGTAATTGGGAGAATTGGGGAGATTTTTATTCGTTCGTTTTTCAAAAACTTGTCCAAAGAATAGTGAAGGAAAACCGGAAAAAACGTCTCCTTCAAATACATAACTCTTGAACGGAGGACTTGTTATGAACGAAAAGCAGAGTAAGCAGATAAGAACATTAAGGGAAGAGCATAAAAGCTATGCCGCGATCGCATCGCTTCTGGGACTTAGCGAGAATACAGTAAAGTCATTTTGTAGGAGGAACGGCTTGACGGGAGTCGCGGTGAAACCAGTGCTGACGGGGCCTGTGCGACCGTGCCTTTATTGCGGAGCGGATGTTGTGCAGACGCCGAAGAAGAAAGAGAAGAAGTTCTGCTCATCCTTCTGCCGGAACAAGTGGTGGAACTCACATCTTGGTGAGGTTAACAGGAAGGCATATTACAGTTTCGTTTGTCCGACCTGCAATAAGCCCTTTACCAAGTACGGCAGTAAGGCACATAAGTATTGCTGCCATGCCTGCTATATCGCAGATCGGTTTGGAGGTGATAAGGCATGAAGGACGAATCAAAGTACATCGCCACCATGGCAATTGCCAACAGCCTCAGAAAACAAGGTATCCTGACGGACGAGGACTACTGTCGGATTGATACAATATTTCGCGAAAAATACGCGCCATCTTTGTCTACATTATTTACCGATATTCGCTTGCTTAATATCGGAAATAGAGCGAATATGCATGCTGATAAGGAGGCATGACAATGGGAAAAGTAACACTATTAGTGCAGCCGTTCCCTAAGCTCGAGCGCAAAAAGCGAGTGGCGGCATACGCCAGAGTATCGATGGAGAGCGAGAAGCTCTTACATTCACTTTCGGCTCAGGTCAGCTACTACAGCGCACTCATACAAAAGAACCCTCAATGGGAGTACGCGGGTGTGTATGCTGACGAGGCTATCACCGGTACGAGCATAGCAAAGCGTGACGAGTTCAAGCGGCTCATCAGGGATTGCGAGCTGGGGAAGATCGACATCGTGCTTGTTAAATCGGTCAGCCGTTTCGCCAGGGACACAGTAGACACCCTTAATACGACGAGACATCTTAAGAACCTCGGCGTGGATGTCTTTTTCGAGCGTGAGAACATACACACCATGACCGCTGATGGGGAGCTGCTTCTCACACTCCTCGCATCATTCGCACAGGCCGAAAGCAGAAGCATTTCTGAAAATGTCAAATGGAGTGTGAGAAAGCATTTCGAGCAGGGAATACCGAACAACCACAAGGCACCTTACGGGTACAGATGGGATGGTGAGAACTACATTACGGAGCCCGAGGAAGGCATGGTAGTTAAAGAGATCTATAACCGCTACCTTACAGGTGAGTCGGCTTATGGCATAACGAAGGAACTGAACCGCCGTGGCATTGCTTTGAACGAGTCTACCATTAAGTTCATTCTGCAGAACCCTTCTTACACAGGAACGCAGCGCCTACAAAAGAACTATATATCGGAGAACCACAAAAGGCATAAGAACAACGGCGAACTGTCGATGTACGAGGTTGACGGGGTGTTCGAGCAACTTATAAGCGCTGAGGACTATTACAAGGCAAGCAAGATCATGCAGACAAGGGCAGCTGAGATGCCAAACAGGAACCCGAAGCTCACGGCTTTTTCCGGAATCATTAAGTGCGGACATTGTGGATGCTCTGTTAGCAGAAGAACTTCTAGGGCTGGAAAGAAATGGACCTGCAACACGAAGGAGCGTAAACACACCTGTGATTGCCGGGATATCTATGAGTCGGAGCTCGAGTCCATGGCCGTCAAGGCACTCGGGCTTGAAGCATACGATGAGGGCATTGCAAAGAATCGCATCAGGAAAATCGTCATAGACAATGCGGAGGTTCTCTTCATATTATATAACGGTTCAAAAAGGATACCACGAACCTTCGGACGGTTCAGCGGATTCTCTACGAAGCTTTTCTGCGGGAAGTGCGGCCAGATGCTCGAGTCTGATACATGGAGATCCAAGAAAGTCTGGGTGTGTAGTGAATGCCATAAGAAGGCAATCAACGATCAGCTGGTAAGGACGGCAGCAAAAAGCATCCTTGGGGAGAAGAACTACGAAGGAGTTTTCGCAAGGGACATAAGGAGGGCGGACGTTTATGAAGACCGCATCGAGTTTCATTTCAAGGACGGGAAGGAGATCACATGGCAAATAAAGTAAGAACTATTCCGGCTACGCTGAATGTGTTCACAGCGGTTCCGATCGTCTCGAAGGCCAGAAGGCGTGTAGCAGGATATGCCCGTGTATCGACCGATCTGGAGGAGCAGGCATCAAGCTATGAAGCACAGATGGACTACTACGAGACCTACATCAAAGCAAGACCAGACTGGGAGTTCGTAGGGATGTACTCCGATGAAGGCATAACTGCAACGAACACGAGCAGGCGTGAGGGCTTTAACCAGATGGTAAAAGACGCCCTTGATGGGAAGATAGACCTTATCATAACAAAGTCCGTCAGCCGTTTTGCACGAAACACGGTCGACTCGCTTACCACCGTCCGCGACCTTAAGGAGAAGGGGGTCGAGATATACTTCGAGAAAGAAAACATCTGGACCCTTGATGCAAAGGGTGAGCTGCTAATCACCATCATGAGCTCCCTGGCACAGGAGGAATCTAGATCCATATCCGAGAACACCACATGGGGTAAAAGAAAAGCCATGGCCGACGGTAAAGCATATGTGGCATTCAGCACTTTCCTCGGATATGACAGAGGCCCTGATGGCGAGTTCATCATAAACGAAGAACAGGCGGATATCGTGAGGTACATTTACAAGAGGTTCCTCGAAGGCTTGTCGCCATACTTTATCTCGCAGGAA
>JAEEGL015727975.1_pt1 | contig 10571 bp, 6 predicted proteins | sample 9134231 | NCBI WGS metagenome assembly JAEEGL01 (sample SAMN16246548, study PRJNA631951) | gut metagenome | biome: gut microbiome; feature: rumen; material: fiber-attached | host: Bos | place: Iran: Karaj | collected 2018-10
ATCATGGACTATGAGGACGCCATTTTCTACGACATCCTGGCGGAGGAGCTGGCCCGGCGGGACATGGACTTTGCCCCCCATCGACACCTCCAACGACGGCGAGCTGAGCCGCCGGATCGACGAATACATGGAGGAATTCGAGGAAAACGGCCTCAACAACGTCAGCGTGAACAAGGAATAACACCGGACGAATCACCGCCTCCCGGATGCGCGCATCCGGGAGGCGGTTTTTCATTCTTTATTCCGGCGGAGCGTATGGGGCGGCTCCGGCCCGGACTCTCCGCTCATTTCCCGGAGATCGTCAGCTGCCGCACCAGCACGGCGGGAGAGGCCACGGCGGGCAGGCCCACCCTGGGAAGCTCCGCCTTGTCGGAGAGGGCGATGATTTCCTTCAGCAGCTGGAAGAAATTCCCGGAGACCGTGAAGGAGCGGACCGGCCTGGTCTTTTTCCCGTTTTCCACCATAAACCCTTCGCTCTGGAGGGAGAAATCCCCGCTGATGGGATTGGCCCCGGCGTGGGTGCCGCCCAGGAAGTCGATCCACACGCCGTCGCCGCACTTTTCCAGCAGCTCCGCCTCCGTCAGCTCACCCGGAGCCAGAACAAAGGTATAGGGCTGGATGGACACGGGGGAATCGTAGCCGGAGCGGGAAGCGTTGCCGGTGGTCTCCTTCCCGGCGGCCCGGGCGGTGGACAGGTCGTAAAGCAGGGTCTGCAGCACGCCCCCGGAGATGATCTCCTTCCGGGCGGTGGGGCTGCCCTCCCCGTCGAATTTCCGGGGATAGGGGTTTCCCGGATAGAAGGGATCGTCGATCAGGGTCACCTGCGGGGAGGCGATGGTCTCCCCCTCCTTGCCCTCGAGCGCGGACAGGCCCTTACGGACATTCTCCGCGCTGAAGGCGGACGCGAAGGTGAGGAGCATTCTGACCATGGCGCTGGGGGCAAAGATCACCGGGCAGACGCCGGTCGGCGCCACGCCGGCGCCCAGCTTGTCGGCCGCCCGGGCGGACACCTTCTCCGCCGCCGCCTTCAGGTCCAGCTCCGCCGGATCTCCGGCCTTGATCTCATAATCGTCGTTGGTCTCCTCCCCGTCGGCTACCACGGCGCTCAGCACCACCGCGTCCACGGAGTTGCTCCAGGAAAGGTCCACGCCCCGGGAATTCACCAGGCAGGTCCTGGTCTGCTGGGTCACCGCCTCCGTGGAGCAGCGGTCCGTGATCTTCTCGTGGGAGACCTTCAGAGCATCGTTGGCGTCCCTGGCTGCTTTGATGAGCGTTTCCGGGCTCAGGACGGGCATCTCCACCGGACTGCAGTCCGGGTAAACGGCGCCGCCCTCCGCGAAGACGGCCTCCGCCTCCTTTTCCAGCGTCAGGGCATTGTCGACCGCCCGCCGCACCAGGCTCTCCGCCTGTTCCGGGGACAGCTCCTGGGTGGAAGCGGCGCCCATGTGGCCCCCCGCGATGCAGCGGAAGGCAACCCCGCCGGTGAGGGAAGCGGTGAAATCCGTGATCTCCCCGTTGAACATGGATACCTGCGTGCTCTCCTGGGAATCGTAATACAGCTCGTAATCCGCCAGTCCGGCCTTTTCGGCAGCGGCGGCGACCATCGTTTTGAATTCGTTGAATTCCATGGTTTCCTCCTTATCTTCCGCCCACAGTGATGGACGACACCCGGATCATGGGCTGGCCCACGCAGGTCGGGATGGAGCCGCTGGAAGCGCCGCACATGCCCTCGGCCAGCAGCAGGTCCCGGCCCACCATGTCGATGTTCATGATGACGTCGGAGCCGCGGCCCACCAGGGACGCGCCCCGGACGGGCTCGCAGATCTTCCCGCTGCGCACCAGATAGCCCTCCCGAACGGCGAAATTGAACTCGCCGGTGGTGGGGTTCACGGAGCCGCCGCCCATGGCCGCGGCGTACAGGCCGTTGTCGATGGAGGCGATGATCTCCTCGTTGTCGTCCGGACCCTCGCCGATGAAGGTGTTGGTCATCCGGGAGGTGGGCGTGTATTCGAAGCTCTCCCGGCGGGAGGAGCCCGTGGAGGGGAGCCCCATCCGGCGGCCGTTGAACTTATCGATCATATAGGTCTTCAGGATGCCGTTTTCGATCAGCACGCTGCGCCGGGTGGGCGTGCCCTCGTCGTCGAAGTTCAGGGAGCCCCAGGCATTGGGAATGGTGCCGTCGTCATAGGCGGTCACCTTTTCGTTGGCGATCTTCTCCCCCAGCTTTCCGGCGAACTGGCTGAGGCCGAAGGCCACGGAGGAGGCCTCCAGGGAGTGGCCGCAGGCCTCGTGGAAGATCACGCCGCCGAAGCCGTTGCCGATGGCCACCGGCATCACCCCCGCGGGGCAGTAGCCGGCCTCGGACATCACCACGGCCTGCCGGGCCGCTTCCCGGCCCGTGGCCTCCGGGTCCACCAGCTTCTCGAAAAGCTCCATGCCCATGCGCCGTCCGGGGCTGCAGGAGCCGGTCTGGGTGCCGCCGTCCTTCGCCTCCGCCACGGCGGTGACGGCCAGCCGGGTCCGCACCCGCCGGTCCGATGCAAAGGTCCCTTCTGTGTTGGCAATCAGGACGTTCTGGTCCACGTCCAGGAACGTGCCGGTGACCTGGCGGATCCTCTTGTCATAATCGTAAGCGCTCCGGCAGGCCCGGCGCAGGATCTCCGCCTTCTCCCCGTTCGGCACGGAGGAAGGGATCACCAGCACCGGATGGATATTGGTGTACAGCCGGTCCCGGAGAACGACGTCGATCTCCGCCTTCCCATCGCCCAGGGCCTGGGCCGCCTTCCGCGCGCAGCGGATCAGACCGTCCCCGGACAGGTCCACGGTGGTGGCCATCACGCTTCGCAGGCCCTTGTACACCCGCACCGCCGCGCCGCAGACCACCCCGTCGCTGATGGCGTCCACCTTTCCGGACACCATACTTATGGAATGGTTTTTGCTGCTCTCCGCAAAGATCTCGGCATAGTCCGCCCCGGTGGAAACGGCTGCCTCCAGAGCCTTTGCGCAGCTCTCCCTTGAAATCATGGCTTTGACTCCTTTCGTCCCTTCGCCGGTCCGCGAAGGGAGGTGGTTGATTCTTCTGATCGATCCTCCGCGCCGGAGCGCGTTTCTGATTATACTAGAAACGGGGACGCCGGTCAACAGAACCGCTCATCCGCGGATCAGGACGTAGATCCTTCCGTCCTCCAGCGTCATCACCCGCTCCTTCAGCCGCTTGGAGTGACTGAGCGCGGAAGGCACGCTCCGCAGTCCCGCCGCCCCGGGCGGCACCGCCCGCTCCGGGCTGACCGCCCCCAGCTCCTTCAGCTTCTCCACCGCCAGCTTTCCCTCGGCGTAGCCGATGTCGCAGTCCGCAAACCGGGCGGCGAAGGCCAGCAGCCTGCAGAGCCTGCCGATATCGTACTCCGTTCCGGTGACGGAACGGACCGTCCCGCCGTGACCGGCAAGCCTGCGGATCTCGCTTTCGCTGAAAGCATTGTGGATCACGGTGCAGACCGCTCCGCCGCGGAGGAGATAAGTGCAGGGCTCATACCCGGAGGAGCCGATCCCATACACCGAAGGGCCGTCGCAGAGATAAAGCCGCTCTTCTGCTTCGGCCAGGACGACCTCGCCGCCGTCAAACAGGACGTTCGATCCCGGGATCCGAGCGTCCGGCACCCTTTCGATCCGCTCCTGCGGACCGCCGCATTTCTCCGTCATCGCACGCTCATTCCTTTCCGCCCCGGGGCTCCGCATCGCCGCCGGGCGCTCCTTCGCCATACCCGAAGAACTCCCGGAGGCCGGACTTCCGCATCAGCAGCTCGGGGGTGAACCCATAGTGCGCGGCAGCGGACAGCGTCACGACCTTGCCGAGGAATTCTTCGTACGGAAGCTCGAACCACGCCTCCGGGATCCCCCGCCGGATGGTGCCGCCGTCATTGTGTCCGCCGCCCCAGCACCAGGCTTCATCCAGCTCCGCCTGATAGGTGCCGTCGTCCATCCGGACGAATGCATACCAGGAGGCCCATTCCCGCATGTCCTCCGGCGTCCCGGCGCTCTCTTGATGGGGAGCGTCGTGGGGAAGCGGAGAATAATCCGCGTCGCTCCGCTTCGCCGAGCGGCGGTAGACCGAAAACCGTTCCTCCGTTTCCCTGGGGACGCGCTCCAGCCCCAACGGGCCGTCCCGATAAAGGATGCGCTTCCGCCCCGGCACGCGGTTCCCCTCGTCGATCAGCTTTGCGAAAAGCCGGATGCTCTTCCTGCCTGCGATCTTTTTATCCAGGCCCAGGGCCTTCAGCTCCTCCCCGCGCTCCCACGGGCTTCCCGGCGTCGGTTCATACGACACCGTATGATCGCTGAAGGTCCGGTAGTATCCGACGGTCCTGCCCCTGCAGGTGACGTAATAGGTATCCGTTACGAGCGCCATGGCGTATCCTCCGCTGAGCACCGCGTTCTGTGCACCGGCGTCGTCCGTTTCGGCTGCCGGCGGCCGTTCCCGGCAAGGCGCGCGGAACGGCGATACGATTATATCCGAATCCGCCTTCCCGGTCAATGAAGGAACCGGCGTCCCTGCGGCGGGATTTATTTCCGGCGGAATAGCCGCCTCCCGGATGCAGAACCTACATCCGGGAGGTGATCATTTGGTCACGATGACAAATCAGGAATACCGGGCCTATGTGCGTTCCCTCTCCCCCGCCTCGCCGCTGTGGAAGAACGCTCTGCGGGCTTTTTTGACCGGAGGCCTGATCTGCGTATTGGGGCAGCTGCTCCGGCAGTGGTGGCAGGCCATCGGCCTGGATGAGGAGAGCGCAGGCACCGCCGTCAGCGTCACCCTGGTCTTTCTCGGCGCGCTGCTGACCGGCTTTGGCGTCTACGACCGGCTGGCGAAATTCGGCGGCGCGGGAACCCTGCTGCCCATCACCGGCTTCAGCAATGCCGTGGCCGCCCCCGCCCTGGAGTTCAAGAGCGAGGGGCTCGTTACGGGGACGATGGTGAAGATGTTCACCATCGCGGGGCCGGTGATCGTCAGCGGCACCGTGGCCAGCGCGGTGTACGGGCTCGTGCTGGTGCTGCTGGGGAGTGCGGGGTAACGTGTAATTCGGGGAGGCGGCTTTTGCCGCCTCCCCAAAATGGTGTTAGAGAGGACAATCCCCGGTGACTTTTCACACAATCTAGTATGAAAATACCACGAACTCTGCGTTGGGTCCGGACCCTTGAGGAGTCTGCCGATATCCCAATCGTAAAGTCGTATAGTTCATTAACTCTTGTGCTGTTATCTTATGATCTTTGTCTGCATCCATATCATGATTGCCCAAAAACCCCTCGTGGATAACCGAGGTATACCAGTTATGCCCTTCAATTGGCATCAGGTCTAGTCCTGCTATTTCTGAAGTTGCACATGCAGTAAAGACATAAGTATTTCCATCATCATTCTCCTGGATTTTCGGGATTATCGCACCTGAATGACAAGCATCAACAAACAGCACTTTAATACCAGGAATTCTTACAATTGTCTCTGCCAACTTAGAGTATTTCAGCGAATCATTACCAAATACCAGGCCAGACTTCGAACCATGAGTCGTTATGTAAATAAAAGTCACATCACTTTCATCTATTCCCCGGTTTGCCAGAAGATAATCTGTTGCATCTTTAGAACATTGAAGATCATAAATTTGAGATATTCGCACCTTTTGCCCGTTGAAATCACATCCCGCAAACACCTCTTCTACCATGCTCATGTTATTAACACCTGGGTCGAGACTACCCGGGACGAAATACTCAAACCATTCATCCACCCACATCGCCTGAGAAATTATAATTACACGATAATCGCGCTTTGGCAGCATCTTAATACTACAAACATAATGAAGAAATTCAGGGTCAATCGTGTCCATACTCGCCGCACAAATATGGCTCACATATACTCGGGTATTCCCACTATTACCTAACGGTGTTATGGAAAAATACCCTCCGCCAGAACGTTCTAACTTAACATTGGAATTGTCGAGATACAGATACCAACAGAGATCGTCGTTTACTTCATTTTTAATGGAAACCATAAGTCTATATTCCTTGTTGTTGTCATAATCATTCGGAATTATTCCAATGTCATTGCTATTATTGTACCAGTTCTCGCCGTCTGTGATATATATACTGTTTATTATCGGAACCTTTGGGTTTCCAGTTTGCTTCACTTTGAAAGACGCATAGACTGTTTCTCCAACCTTTCCGTTTTCGTAGAACTTGAAAGTGACGGTGCGAGCGTATGCGTAAGGATTCTCTGTACCATTGACTGCAAACTCATATAACGTGCCTTCGCTCGTATAGGAATACGACCTGATCCTCAGGTTGACATTGCTCTCGTTGCTCGATGAGGGCATGATGTCAATATTGGTCAATACGTAGATCGTTTTGCCGGAGAAAGCGTTGTAGGCAAAGCTCAACGTCTTCCCGTTCAAATCCGCATTGTCTACACCGTACACCCGGACAAAAGGTTCTTCTTCGGAAGCCGTCACGGTAACGACTGCAGACGGATTCGCACCATCCCTGAAATACTCGCCGTTGGACAGTGACGCATATATCACAATATCATAACTGTTGCCTGCATCAAGACTCATGGATCGTCCGTCAGCGTCGGTATACAGATGATCTGTCAAGATAGCCGGCACGTTTCCCAAGTCATATGTTTCAGCGCTTACGGTATCGGTGAATACATGGACACCCTGCAAAGAGTGCTGGCCAACAGGAAACGCGGCTATTGTCACTTTTACGATGGTCGCGCCATTTCCGCAAAGCAAGCCTTTCAGAGAGAACGAATCGCCCTCTACGACTACGGATGGGTCGATCGAATAACCAACAACACTTGGCACTGCAACGACTGGGACAGCTGCTGAAGAGACCGTTACAAGGCAGCTGTCGGTTTTTCCACTCCCGTCTCTCGCGGTTGCTGTAATGATTGCCGCCCCATTGCCAACCGCAGTAACTTTTCCGTTGGAATTCACAGTAGCTACAGTCGTGTTATTCGATGCCCACATGACATCAGAATCGCTCGCATTTGAAGGCCTGACATCGGCGTACAACAAACGGCTTTCGCCAATCTCCAATTCAAGCGTGTCCGGTGATACATTTACACTTGTCACGAGGACCTCAGGATCACCCGGCTCACCGCCGCCGGAACCGGTACTAGTTGTCCCGCAGTCAGTTAAACCCAATACACTTTCCGTCCCGCTTTGAGATTTTGCCCGAATCCGGTACCAGTATTTCGTATTCGGAGCCAAGCCTGTATCCGTGAAGGTCCTGTCTGAAGTCTCTCCCACCTGCTCGAAGCCCCTGGAAGCACCCAACGAACTGCGATAAACATAGTACTTTACCGCATTATCGATTGTCTGCCATCTGACCTTGAGCGACGTACTGCTCAACGTCGTGACAGACAGAACATCCGGCGCATCGATTTCTTCTGCATAGTCATCCGGATCAATATAATCGGAGTCCCTATTGCTGAAAGCGCTTGTCACCCCATTTGCCGCTCTGGCTTTGACTTTATAGAAGGCCTGTACACCCACTTCAACGCTGGAATCAACATAAAAAGAATCCTGAGTCTCTGCGATCTTATTAAAATCACTGTTTTTACTGTAGCTTCTGTAAACGAGATAATCCTGCGCGTTACTGATTTCATTCCAAGTAATGGTGATAGAATTCGGGCCGCTGGCAATAACATAAATTGTTGGCGCTGCAATCGGAAGGGTTACCGCAAAAGCGCTGCTTCTGTCGCTGGTGTATACTGTACCGGCAGATCCGACAGCGTATGCTTGAATGCGATAGTAATACTTTGTTCCTGGTATAAGCTTTGTGTCGATCGCTGAAGTCTGTCCATTGATTGTCTGGACGATTTCATATGTACTAGAGCTTGATGTCTGCCGCAACAAATAATAGCCAATTGCATTTGGTACGCTCGTCCACTCAATAGACACGGACGTATTCCCGGAAAGTGCCGTGATGTTATCAATATCCGGCTTTGAAAGAACGATCACCTCTTCTGCAACCGTTGTTGCGCTCAACGGGCCGCTTTCTTCCGTGTAATACGTTGCATCCGTCACCAAGGCATCCGCATATGCCTGAATCGTATACGAATAAGCAGTTCCGGCACTAAGGCCAGCGTCAACATAGGAAAGCGTATTCCGGCTGGGGATGCGGATGCTGTATATCTCACCTGTTGACGTTTTCTTGCGGTACAGGTAGTAGCCGTCCGCCCCATCGACCCCTGTCCAAAGGATCTTCACGTGGGTACAATCCAGCGCTTCAACGGATGTAATTGCAGGTCCTCCGGTCATGGGATTATCCAGGCATGGCGTACCGCTCATCATGGTGCTCATTTCACCGGTATAGAATCGTCCGGCATCACTGTACGCAAAGGCCTGGAGCTTATAGTAGTATGGTTGATTCGTTGTAAGGTCACCGTCAATATGATTCTGTGAGAGATACTCGTACCGTGCGATCTCAACATACGCGCCGTCCTGTGAATCCGCACGATACACAATGAACCCCTCGGCATTATCAACTGCCGACCATTGGATCGACAGGCTGGTCGCACTCCGAATATCTATTTCAGTAATACTTGGGGCTGCCAGATCCGCAAAAACTTCCTCTCCGGTCTCACCTGAGAATGCACTACTGCTAAGTGAAATATAGATTGCTGAAGGTTCTTCATTCCAAGCATAAGCGAAAACGATATATACGTACCGTGTAACCGGCTCCAACCCGGTATCAAGGTAAGAGCTCTCCTCGCCATCGAAGGTTCTATTGAGAAAAGCGCCCCTGCCAGTTCGGCAGTTCTTCCTCCATATCAGATAATAATCAGCTCCGGGTACCGTTTCCCAATCGACTTGCAGGCTCTGAGAGTTTATTGCTTCGACATCAACGATAGTTGCCGTTCCTAAAAGCACATCTGTGTTCGAGTATGAAGAAGATGTGGTATTGACGACCAGGTCGTCCACATGTTCGAGTGCCCCGAGGAATTCCGTGTTACTCATATATCGCATGGTTCGAGATTCACAGGAACACTTCGGAACAAACCCCTGATCGAGGACGAAGGCTTTGACCGTATAATCTTCCTGTTCTGTGATCGAAAAAGGAATGCTCCAAACGAAATTTCCGTTTTCTCCAATAATATCCGTTGCATCTGTTGCTTGCAGCATACGCCCATCTGCATTGAAAACTGACAGCCACAAGTGTACTCCCGGCTCAAGCTCTGCTGCCGTCCCTTCAACCGTCAGAATTCCATTTATATAACACAACTTAGAAAGGGAAACTAAAACGGCCCCCTCGCCAGAAGGATAAGGTGGCGTCAGATCTCCGTGCGAATCGAACGCCTGTGCTAAGCGGCTTTGATCAGACATTTGGACAGGCTCATGAAAGTCTTCGACTCTATCAGTAAAAGACAAACCATTCACTATGGAATCTTCTACCTCTATACTATGCATACTTTCTTCAGCGTTGGTTGCAGCTTCGTTGCTAGATTCCGATGAAATCGGCAGAATAACGCTCTTCGCGGCTTCTCTTTCGGGAGAATACATCACTAGTCTATTATCTGCATGCGCTCCTGTGAGCAACAACTCAAGAGACACACAAAGCATCAGTATTATTGCTGTCGTCCTCATGAAAAGCTTTCGCATTTCCAACTCCCCCAAACAATAATTGGCAAAGCAACATAGGGCAAAGCCATAAATCAGAAAACTATGAGTAAAGTTTACCATACATGAACAGAATAGACAACAAATTATTACCAGCAACTGATTCAACAGAACCTGTAACAATCTGTGTTTTACTTGACTCAAGCGGAGGGGCTCGTCACGGGGACGATGGTGAAGATGTTCACCATCGCGGGGCCGGTGATCGTTTCCGGCACCGTCGCCAGCGCGGTGTATGGGCTCGTGCTGGTGCTGCTGGGGTATGGGAAGTAGAACTGCGGAGGCGGCCACCTGGCCGCCTCCGTTTCCTTTGCACATGAGAGACCTGCAGTCTTATTTTCATGCAAATCAGTTATAATACTCATAAAGCTCCTTATGAAGGTTTTCTACGATCCGATTTCGACAGTTCTCCTCAGATTTCAAGACAGACTCCAGATCGCTGAGTTCAAAAGTGGTGTGATCCATCATTTTAACATAATAGTATCTTTCGGCAGATTGATATAGTGATAAGGCAGTCAGATAATCTCTGTCGGTTCCGATGCCCTCATAATAACAATCTGCCAGCCGTCTGAATACTTCCGCGCCCAAAGTACTTTTCAGTTCATCGTCAAGTGCATTGAACGCTTCTTTATACATCCGAAAAGCCATGTTTTCATCGTGCTCAACAAATTGCCCGTATCTGAACATATCGCCTATCATAAACAGTGAGTTTGCCCAGCCGAGCATTGCGCATTTCGAAAAGAATCGGTACGCTTTTTCATAATCAGAATGAACCCCGTATCCATAATAATAACAGTTCCCGAGCTTTTCTGTGGATTTGGGGCTTCCTTCTTCATGCGCTTTTGTGTACCACATGATCGCTTTCTCATAGCTTTGTTTTCCGCATCGCCCGGTGAAATACAGTTC
>JAEEGL016298994.1_pt1 | contig 10571 bp, 7 predicted proteins | sample 9134231 | NCBI WGS metagenome assembly JAEEGL01 (sample SAMN16246548, study PRJNA631951) | gut metagenome | biome: gut microbiome; feature: rumen; material: fiber-attached | host: Bos | place: Iran: Karaj | collected 2018-10
ATTCTGGGGATTCTGCCCGTTCTGGTTGGGCTGGCCATTCTGTTTGCCCTGGAACTTGTTTTTCTTTTTACCCTGGAAAGCGTTCTGCTCGACCTGGGCGGGATCATCCTTGAGATCGTCGAAAAGCTGGTGGATGAAATCCTTGCCATTGACAGGCTTATCGACGGGTTGTTCCGAAGGCTTGACTTCCTGCGATTGCTCCACAGGCTTGGGCTCAGAAGTCTCCTGCTTTACTTCCACGGCCTTATTCTTGGGTTTACGACCTCTCTTAGAGGGCTGCTTGGGGGCCTCGGCAGGTTCCGCCGGCTTATTATCTACAGGACTGGCCTGATTATCGACAACAGTCTCACCCTTGGGCTCAGCGGCAGTGGCAGGAGCTTTGGGTTTCCGGCCGCGCTTGGACTTGGGCTTATCGGCAGGCTGGGAATCAGTCGCCTTAACCTCCGGGGCCGGTTCAGCGACCGGAGCGGGCTCCACTTTCTTCGCGGCCGGTTTTGCCGACTCTGATTTTTTGGGGCGACCACGTTTGGCCTTTGGCCTCTCGATAGGTTCGAGGGAAGCCGCGACCGCCTGCGCGTCAATGATGGCGTAAGAGAGATTCTCATCCGTCATTTTCCTCGCGTTCTTTATCTGGTACTGCTGAGCAACGTTTTCAAGCTGCTCTCTGCTCATCTGAGTGAGTTCGAATAAACTGTATGGCATAAAAGAAAGGGGATTTTCTTATCTAAGACTTCGCAAAGATAAGAAATTTATTAAAACTATCAAACTAATTGTCCCAGTAGCTCGTGCTCTTCTTGAACCTGAGGAGGTCAGCAAGAGCGGCGGCATTAGCCGCTATAATGAACGAATACGACTGGTACATTCCGGAAGGCACCCACGAGACAGCGATGTTGAAGCAGTGCAAGTCGTACTTGAACGACATCTGCGACGTGGTCATTTTCATGGCCACGAAATCCCATCCAGTCTGGGCCTGGATAGACATCTTCGGCGTCAGCTGAATATTTCCGGAGACTCCGAGGGTCTGCGTGTAATTGTCTTTCTTGAACAGCTGCTCATTTGTGTAGCTGTACGAACGATTCATCGAGAGAGTGTAGTTGAAGTTCAGGCTCCACGGCACATTGGGGTTGGTGTAATATAGCCAGCCTCCAGGAATATACTCACCGGTCACCGGGTGGTAATAAATTCTCCTGTAGTAGTCCGCGGTATTGGCTCCCTTACCGCTGCCATCATTCCCCTGGACAGCTCCCTTTCCAGAGAGGGAATACGACATGGAAGCGCTGAAATTAGTGAGTCTCAACGGTTTCCCGTTCTGCATGATATTCAGCTTGTTGATCCTCACACCTCGTTCATCAATCGCATACGGGTCGAAATTCAAGTTTCCGTTGATCCCGAGCTTTCCGAAAACAGACGTCGACATTGTGATACCGACATTATTCATACGAAGGGAATCAGCGAGGAAGTTATAACCGGTGTTGATGTTGAACTGGTCCAGGATCTTAACCTTCTTGGAGCCGGTCCCGGTCGTGTCCTTGGCGTCCCTGAACTTCGCCTCGACATTGTTGCCGATCGACAGGCTCATCGTGGCGGAGCTTCCCCTGCCGGGGATGGAGTTCAGCTGGCCCTGGTACTTGTTGTACTCGTAAGTCCTCTTGATTCCCATCGTGTCGGTATATTCCAACGTGCGGAAACCATTGAATGCCTTCGCCTTATCAGGACTGAAACTCATGCTGACGCTAGGGGAGATGACGTGACGGACAGCCTGCACCTTGCGATATTTGCCGAAATTGTACATTCCGTAGAGCCTCGTGCTCATGGAGACTGATCCGGAATAATTGTGAGTGGCGCCGAAGGCCGAAAGGGGAGAGCCCATCTTGGTCTCGACCTTGTTTGTCTCCGGATTGAAATAAGCGTCCGTCTCCCTGAAGAACCAGTTCATACCGTAAGACACGGAAGGAGTCACATTGAAGTAATTCATCAAAGTGAAGTCAGGAAGGCCGATAGTAAAGTTATGCGCCATTCCGTTGTTCATCTTGTCCAGGAATCCAGGCTCACCAAACTCAGAAGCCTTGAAGTTAATCTTGTTCTGAAGGGTGGTGTTGTAGGCGAGGGAGAACTTCTCGTAGAACCTTTCCTTTCCGACCCTATTCTTGATCTTGAATGGGTAAAACCTTGTGACAGAGAATGTGACGTTAGGGAAGGTGAAGGAATACGAACTGTCTCGGGAGTTCTGGCTATGCAGGGCGTTGACGGAGAGGTTAAACTTTCCGTTCCAGTTCTTGGAGCATGAGACCGATGATGAGATCTGGTTCTGAAGCGCCTCCGAGACCGACCTTGAGTTGTAGCGGCTGTTGGAAGGGCTGGAGAAGTTGACTGAGGCAGAGAATGACTGGCCCGGATGAGCCTTGGAATCTTGCGAGTGAGACCACCTCAATCCGAAGTTCTTGCTCTGGAAAAAGTCCGTACTTCCTTTTTCTCCCGTCTGGTCGACAGAATAATTGAAAGACATGTTGCCGGAGAACTTGTACTTCACCATGTACCTCGAATTGACATTGGCGGCCCATGAACCGAGGGTGTAATAGTCACCTGTGAGCGAGAGGTCAAAAAAGTCTCCTATCACGAAATACATTCCGGCATCCCGCATGTAGAAACCTCGGGCATTCTCTTCTCCGAACGAGGGCATGAGCATTCCTGTCGCCCTCTCCGGACGTTTCGGGATAAAGCCGAACGGAATCGTGACGAAAGGAATATCAACATCTTCCACAACAAGATGGGCCGGACCGAAAACAGTCTTCTGGGAAGGCTTGGTCACGACCTTAGCCGAGGAAAGCTTGAGGTAATAATGCGGATGATCAAGATCGCAGACAGTGTATTTTCCCTGAGTGATGTTGATGGATTTGTCGGGAAGCATCTTGATGTTCTTCCCATGCAGAATGCCATCATCCTCCTGGGTGATCATATTCGTGATCCTGGACTTACCGGAGTTGAAGTTGTACCGGATCTCTTCCATGTTGAAGGTCTGTTTGCCTTGGGTCATCTCAGGCCGGCCTTTCCACTCACCGGACAGGGAATCATAAGTGCCTCTGGCAAACACGGTGCCCGTGTTCATGTCATACTCCATGTAGTCAGCCCTCAGCTTGAGGTTCTCATAGGTCACCTCGACATCACCCCAATAGTACATCTTTCTCTGCCCATCGCTGAAAACTTGCCTGGATGAGTCCTTGGCAGCGGAGAAAGCCGGCCTGGAGATCGAACTTTTCTTAAGTAGGTCAAGAGAATCGGCCTTAGCCTTGTTCAGGGAGTCACGACGGAAAGTAAGGGAATCGTTGGCGGCAAGACTGTCCTTGACAATTAAACTGTCTCTGACTATTGTCGAATCAGGCACTTGAGGCGCCGAGGTGTCCGCCTGACTGTCTGGGGGACCACCTCTGCGGCGTTCTCCCCGGGGATTCTGTCCGAAAACCGAGAGCCCCGCGACCGCTATCAGGAAGATAGCTAACAATATAGTATATGTATGCTTCTTGAAATGCAATTTTATTCTTAAATTCGCGAAAGACAAATATACGACTTATTTTGAATATCATTCGCAATTTTCTTGCCGTAGTCGCGTTGACGACGTCATTTATGAGCGCGACACAGGCTTTGGGCCAGACAAAGTCTTCGCCCATAAAGCTTACAACCGTCGTTATTGACCCCGGCCATGGTGGCAAAGATGCAGGCTGCGTCAGCCCCAGCGGGAAAACCATGGAGAAGAGCGTTGTTCTTGACATCGCCACGCTCCTTTCGGAGAAGATCAAGGCTAATTACCCTGATGTCAACGTCATAATGACGAGAAGTGAAGACGTCTTCGTTGAATTGCAGGGCAGGGCTGACATCGCCAACAAGGCCAAAGCCAACCTGTTCATCTCAATCCACGTCAATTCCGTCGACGGCAAGAAGACCGGTCCAAATGGTTACTCTGTCCATATCCTCGGCCAGTACACCAGCAAGAAGAAAGACCTTTACGCCGGCAATATGGATGTCGTGCGCAGGGAAAACTCTGTCATCATGCTCGAGGACGACTACACGACAAAATACGAGGGATTCGATCCTTCAGATCCGGAGTCGTACATCTTCATGAACCTGATGCAGAACGCCTTCCTGGAGCAGAGCCTCAGATTCGCGAGACTCGTGGACCAGGAGATGAAGGGCGGGGCCTTCAAGGCCCGCCGAGGCATATCCCAGGATCCTTTCTATGTCCTCTGGAGGACAGCCATGCCAGCCGTGCTCGTGGAGTGCGGATTCATGTCTAATCCGGACGACAGGCAGGCCCTTATCTCAGCGAAAGGCAAGGAGAGGATAGCTTCTGACTTGTTTGAGGCTTTCCGTAAATATAAAAAGGAGTATGATGGTGGAGAGGTCTCCGCCGAAGCCGCTCCGGCTCCCACTCCCACTCCCACTCCCGCTCCGAGTCCGGCCACGGCCGCAGCTCCAGCCCCTGCCTCAGCTCCGGCCGAAAGCGGCATCCTCTACGGAACTCAAGTCCTTGCCTCATCCAAGAAGATGTCCGAGTCAGATCCTTTCTTCAAAGGACATCCTGTCAAAGTCTTCCAAGTCGACCGGTTGTACAAATACGTGATCGACGTCTCCGGAGATCTTTCCGAGGCCCGGAAATCTTTTTCAACAGCCAAAAGTTCATATCCCGACTGCTTCTTTGTTAAAATCGAAAACGGAGAGATAAAAAGGTCGAAATAGACTTCTCACGGAAGTAGTTAATACTTCGTAAGTTAGCATTTTTCATTTTTGCGTAAATAGCTGTATTATAGCTATTTACGCACGGAAATAGATTTTGGGGGCCTCTTTATATTTAGGGAAAATATAATTCAAAAACAATATAAAAAAAGTTTTTTTATAAAGTAATTTTCCTCCATTTTCGCGTTAACAAAGCGAGAGGGAAAGCCTCCCCGACGGAATCAATTTTCAATAATAGTAATGACTGGACTGGAAAACCATATTTCAGTGTGGAACGAGTGTCTCCGGATCTTCGAGCAGAACGTGGATCCGAAGCAGTTCGAGGTCTGGTTCAAGACTATTGTTCCCGTCTCCTTAGAGGACTCCACTCTCACTGTCGAGGTTCCCACCGACTTCTTCAGAAGCTATCTTGAGGACGCTTACCTGCCGATCATAAAGATGGCTCTCAGAAGGGTCATCGGCCCAGAGGCGAAGCTTATGTACAGGGTACATCCCGTACGTAAGGAGCCCGCGATGGAGTTCAGCGCCTCGCACAGTAATGTCCCCGAGAACAAGCCGGTGATGCTCAACACATTCCAGGCATCCGCCAATCCCGGTCCCTTTGTGTTCCCCGGACTTCAGAAAGTCAAGATCAACCCTCGGTTGAACCCAGCCTACTGTTTTGAGAACCTTGTGAAAGGGGAGTGCAACAAGATGGGGATCAACGCTGGACTCAGCATTTCCGGCAAGCCGGGGAAGACTCCATTCAATCCTCTATTCATATTCGGAGGCCCTGGCTTGGGCAAGACCCATCTCGCTCAGGCGATCGGCATAGCCATCCACGATTCCTTCCCTGACCTTATTGTCCTTTACGTGACGGGCAATGAGTTCAAGACCCAATACATGAGTGCGGTCCAGCAGAACAAGATCCCGGATTTCATGGCCTACTACATGAGGATTGATGTCCTCGTGGTCGATGACATCCATCAGCTTGTCGGTCCTGCCTCCCAAAACGCCTTCTTCAACATCTTCAACCATCTCCATCAGTCCGGGAAGCAGTTGGTCTTCACTTCCGACAGCGCCCCTGTGGACTTGATGAACTTCGAGGAAAGACTTCTCTCAAGGTTTAAGTGGGGACTGTCCGTTGAGCTCGAGAAGCCGGATCGTCAGACAAGGCTCGAGATGCTCAGGAGCAGATGCCGCCGGGAGGGAGTCATGGTTAGCGAGGATGTTCTGGAACTCTTGGCGTCGAAGATCCGCTCCAATTTCCGTGAGCTTGAAGGAGTGCTTATCTCCTTGATAGCCAGCGCGACTCTCTGCCACGAGGACATCACCATGGAACTGGCCGAGAAGGTGACTGGGAACATCGTCAGCGAGGCTCATGACGAGGTGACTATGGACCGCGTTCAGAACGTCGTGTGCGAGTATTTCAACATCACCCGTGAGACCCTTCTCTCCAAATCCAGGAAGAGAAACATCGTGCAGGCTCGCCAGATTGCCATGTATCTTAGCCGCAATCTCATAGGTGGCTGCTCCCTGTCAACGATAGGCATGGAGCTTGTAGGGAAAGACCACGCTACAGTGCTTCACGCGTGCAACCAGGTTTCGGACCTGATGTCCACTGACAAACTGTTCAGGCAGTATGTCTCCGACATTGAAAGGATGCTCGCCCCTGTCGCGAGATAAATAAACACACTTTTCAAATGAATTCATCGAAAGTACTTGAGATCTTCAAGGAAATCACGCGTATCCCGCGTGAGTCCGGACACGAGGAGAGGATCAAGGCGTACCTGGAAGATTTCGCCTCTTCCAGGAATCTGGAATGCCACACAGATCCGACCGGCAATGTTTGTATTACCAAGCAAGCGTCCCCTGGGAAAGAGGATGTGCCCACACTTGTCCTCCAGGGCCATCAGGACATGGTCTGCGAGAAGAGGAAAGGGGTTGAGCACGACTTTCTCAACGATCCGATAGAATATGTCGTCGAAGACGGCTGGATGATCGCGAAGGACACCACCCTTGGTGCTGACGACGGGATCGGGATCGCCGCCATGCTGGCGCTTTTGGAAAGCGACCTGCCGACCGGCAAGCTTGAGTGTGTCTTCACCGTGTCCGAAGAGACAGGTATGGACGGCGCTTTCGGCATGGAGCCGGGCTTTTTCACAGGCAGGACCCTTATCAACCTGGATTCCGAAGACGAAGGACAGATGTTCATCGGCTGCGCCGGCGGACTTGAGACTTACGCTTCTTTCGCCTATGAAAGTGAGACCTCCAAGACAGGCTACGAGACTGTGCGGATCGAGATCTCAGGGGCCCAGGGCGGTCACAGCGGAGATGACATCGACAAAGGAAGGGCTAATGCCGTCCAGCTCATGGCAAGGTTCCTTAACAGCGAGCTTGACCACGGGATGCAGTTGATTTTGATCAAAGGTGGCGGGAAGCACAACGCCATCGCCAGGGAATGTGAGGCGATCATCTCTGTTCCTGATCCCGAGGCGACCAACGCCCGCGTGAGATCTTTCGCCGAGGATGTCAAGAATGAATATTCCAGGACCGAGCCTGACCTGAAGATTGTCTCCTCCGACTTCCGCTGCACGGAGAAACCTGTAAGCTCAGATGTTACAGAGAGACTGATCCGCTCGTTGTTCGCTTGTCCCCACGGGGTAGAGACCATGAGCCAGGACATCCCCGGCCTAGTCGAGACATCGACCAACCTCGCCTCTGTACATATGTCCCAACCGGGAAAAATCGAGATAGTGACCAGCCAAAGAAGCGCTACCGCCTCCGCCAGGAAGATGATAGCCGCCAAGGTCGCCGCATGTTTCCGTCTTGCTGGAGCGAAGATCGAGCACACCTCTGAATATCCTGGCTGGAAGCCAAACGTCAATTCTCCAATTCTGGCGGTCTGCGTCGATTCCTACAAGAAACTCTTCGGCCGGGAGCCTGAAGTCAAGGCGATTCACGCCGGACTGGAGTGCGGACTTTTCGGAGAGAAATTCGGTGACATCGACATGATTTCTTTCGGGCCCACCCTTCGTGGCGTCCACACTCCTGGGGAAAGGCTTGACCTGGCATCACTGGATAAGTTCACAGACCACCTGGTAGATGTGGTCACATCATTCAAATAGTGAATATGGTAAAAATAGCTCCATCAATACTAGCCGCTGATTTCCTGCATCTTGACAGGGATGTACGCCTTGTCAATGACCACGCCGATCTCCTCCATTTCGACGTGATGGACGGATGCCTGGTCCCGAATCTCTCATTCGGTTTCCCGGTCATGGAGGCTGTCGCCCAGATAGCCACGATTCCACTCGACGTCCACCTCATGATCATCAATCCGGACAAGTACATAGAAAGGTTCGCGAAAGCTGGGGCATCCTTGATCAGTTTCCACCTCGAGGCCGCCGACGAAGCGGGAAAAGACGCCTCGGAATACATCGCCCTCGCTAAATCCTGCGGGGTCAAAGCCGGCCTCGCGATTGACCCGGACGTGGAGGTCGAAAGGTTGTTCAAGTACATTGACGAAGCTGATTTCTTCCTTATCATGTCGGTGTTCGCCGGCTTCGGAGGACAGAAATTCATCGAGGCGTCGATCAGCAGGATAGCGGCCCTGAGAGCTGAGATGGACAGAAGGGGAGTTGTCAAGGACATCGAGGTCGACGGGGGAGTGTCCGCCGCCAATTCAAAAGCGCTCATTGAGGCCGGAGCCACAATGTTAGTCGCAGGAAGCTCGGTTTTCAAGTCCGAAGATCCTGCTTTGGCTATATCTAAAATGAGAGTTTAGATAATATAACTTATCTCTTTGAAGGCGAACTGATTCAGTTCGCCATTTTTCTTTTTAAGCAAAAGCTTTCCATCCGGTGAGACCCCAATGATCGTACCCTCGAAAACAGATCCGTCCGAGCAGAGGACATACTCACAAGTGACCCCTTTCCGGTAAAGGCGATCTTCGTAGAATCCGTCGATTCCATCAGGACGGTTTGGGTCAAAAAACTTTTCGAACCACACCTCCAGCGAGGCGGAAAGTTTCTCCAGCTCTTCTCGAATATCATAAGTCTTTCCGGTCGACATACTCATAGATGTCGGATTGACAAGGCCAGGCGGAAAGACCTTCTGGTTGACATTCAAGCCGATCCCGATAATGCTGGAGCCTACAAAACCATCTTCCAGCACATTCTCTATCAGCATCCCGCAAATCTTCTTGTTACGCACATAGATGTCATTGGGCCACTTGATGGAACATTCGATTCCTTTGGTCTCAAGATAACCGGCGACCCCAAGAGTAGCGGCCTTGGTGAGATCGAACTGCCGGGAAGCTGGGATGGGAGGGAATCCACCCTTCCCGAAGAGGGCTAGCATTGAGAAAGTCAGGTTCTCGCCCTTGCCTGAGTGCCACTTGTTCCCCCGTTGACCGCGACCGGCCGTCTGGTACAATGCGGCTACGGCTGACATATTGGCATATTCCCGAATGTGCCTCCTGACCTCATCCTGCGTGGAATCTGTCTCTTCAACCCACGTGATTGTCACCTTGTTCCCCATTGGTTCGATTATTGTCTATTTTTCGTTATATTTGTAGCTTAAAGAAATTAACGCGAAATTAACAAAGTTTATCAATATGATCACACACGATCTTAGAGTCATGGCCGACGCCATGCTTGACAAGAAAGCCCAGAATGTCGTCGGAGTGGACCTGAGGACCATAGGTACCGCGATAACTGATCATTTTATGATCTGCAACGCGGACTCGACAACTAATGTCAACGCCATAGCGGACAATGTCATCGACAAGATGAGGGAGTTGGGGCGTAAGCCTCTCCGCACCCAAGGGATGGAGAACAACTTCTGGATCATCCTGGACTACGGTGACATCGTAGCGCACATCTTCCTGACCGAGTACCGCCAGTTCTACAGGCTCGAGGAATTGTGGGCTGACGCTCCACAGAAAGAATACAAAGACAGACCCAAAACCAAAAAGACCAAGAAAGATGCCGAATAATGAGCAAGAGCCTCGTCGCAAGGTTGTCCGGATAAGGTTCAATTTTTCCTGGTTCTATATCCTTCTTATTCTCGGGATTGGCTGGCTGCTGATGAACAACAGCGGAACCAACCCCCAAAAGATCGAGTGGGCTGAGGTGAAGGAGATGTTCGTCGCAGGCGACATCAAGGAGATAACGTTCATCCGGAACGAGTTCCGTGGCGACATCACGGTCAAACCCGACCGTATTTCAAAATATGCTGACAAGTTCGGGGGCAAGGTCCCTTCGAGCTCTCCGCATTTCATTTTCCTAGTCTCGGACAAGTTCGATTCCGAGAAAGAGTTCGGGGAACTCAACGCGCTGCTCTCTCCGGCCGACCAGGTGAAAGTGGTCGTCGAGAGCGCCAGCCACGCTTGGACCGATATCCTGGAATGGCTGATATTCCCGATCCTTCTTATCCTCATGTGGGTCTGGATGTTCCGTGGTTTCAACAAGAACATGGGCGCCGGTCCTGGTGGTCCTGGTGGAGGAATATTCAATGTCGGGAAATCCACCGGAAAACTTGCCGACAAGGATAAGGTCAACGTCAACTTCAAAGATGTCGCCGGTCTATACGGAGCGAAGGAGGAAGTCATGGAAATCGTTGATTTCCTTAAGAATCCGCAGAAATACACCGCCCTTGGCGGAAAGATTCCTAAGGGTGCGCTTCTGGTCGGCCCTCCCGGTACCGGAAAGACTCTCCTGGCCAAAGCTGTGGCCGGGGAGGCTAACGTTCCGTTCTTCTCCATTTCCGGTTCGGATTTCGTGGAGATGTTCGTTGGAGTCGGAGCTTCCAGGGTGCGAGACCTCTTCAGGCAGGCGAAGGAGAAAGCCCCTTGCATAGTC
>JAEEGL017440719.1_pt1 | contig 10571 bp, 13 predicted proteins | sample 9134231 | NCBI WGS metagenome assembly JAEEGL01 (sample SAMN16246548, study PRJNA631951) | gut metagenome | biome: gut microbiome; feature: rumen; material: fiber-attached | host: Bos | place: Iran: Karaj | collected 2018-10
AACTGGTCTACTACAGACATACCTTTGATATAGACATCCGCCGCCATACCAAGAGGATGGTATTTCCCAGTATGCCCTTTTGTCTCATAAGCACAAAGAATAACTACAGGCCTGTCTACGAATTTTCTCAGAAGGTAAAGACCGAAAACAAGATCCCTGTGAATCCTGAAAGGGTCTCCCCAGTTTTCCGACTTTTTGAAGAAAGGCTTGACGCTTTCCCAGTCGTTTTCTGTCATAAGCATCAGTATTTCCTAAGCTCCTTTTCTGTAAAAATTCTGGATTCGGCTGTCTTGTCGGTCCAGTATGCACCACCAGGAACACAGCCTTCATCGGTCATAATCTTAATCTTTCCGTTTTTCAGATTTTCCAGTATTTCCAGTGCGTTCTTGCGCATTTCTCCAAGACCGTCCGGAAGGACTCTGTTGAGACGGTTTGAATAAAGCTCACATAAAGCGAGTTTTGCAGATATTTTCTTTATGATTACAGGAACTGTTTCCAACGGCACTATTCTGACTCTACCCGCAATATAGGAATCTATCAGAGCATCAGCCGTTTCAATGGAAGCGTTTACAACATTTTCATCAACCGCACCGCTGTTTTCCAGATCCGAAAGCTGTGTCAGCTCCTCGGCTGACACAAGCTTGAGCAGGTCTTCTTTTGCACAGTAAGACATCAGTGTTTCTCCATCAGAGAACTTTGGCGTAGACTATACAGCCAGGTCTCTTGATAACAGGTAGAGGTCTTGCTTCTGCCTTAATCCACTTGACGGAAGGATCCTTTTCGTCCCAACTCTTTGCAAAGAAAACATTGGGATTTTTCCCGCTTCCGATACCGTCAGGAGCTTCAAAATCTTCTGGAGGGGCATAGCATTCAGAAGTGTTTCCATAGCCAATTCCAACAACGGCGATATATCCGGATGGCATCATGTCGGTTCTGGTTCCGGAACTTTTATAAGTGCCAAGAACTTCTTCTATTTCTATACCTGCTAGTTTTCCGATTCTTCCGTTTTCGGCAATATCCTTGCCTGCTATGTTCTTCAAGAGGTCTCTGATTTTTTCGTGTGCAAGAATCGCATCCATAACGTCAGAGGCGCAGAAAGCGCAGAACTGTTCGACAGCTCCGCCAGTGGCAGCAGTAATTTTCTTTTTCCAGCTTCTGAGATTTCCAAGGGGATTTGAGGCTGAATTATCCCATTTGTCGTTTCCAGTAAGAACAGGTGTGTGACCTGTCGGGAAAGTGTATGTCACAAGTGTAGTGCCAGAACCGTCTACTACAGTTCCAGAAAGGGCCTTAATAGCCATAAACTCTCTTGTTCTGTCAGTTCTTGCGCGTAAATTGGCGAGGTTTCTGCCCACAAGGTCAGCCAATACAGCAGGTGCTTCGGAACCCATCTTTCTGATTCTGTCCAAATCGGAAGGCTTTATGGAAACCTTTTCGGGAAATCTTGGAGCTGGAACAACAACAGTATCGAAGCCGTCCTTGTTTATGACGTTAGCAGGTGAACCAGAGGGGACACTTACCTGGACACCTTCGGAATCTTTTTCAACATCGAATTCTATGTAAGATGAAAGACTTTTTTCCTTCAATGCAAAAACCTTGTCGAGAACAGGGGTTTTCACTGGTCTCATCGCATTGATCGCAGCAACGAGGTTTCTTGTTTCAAATACTCTGTCAGGCATTTTATTTTCCTTTCAATTATCCGAGATTTTCTGTATCCATGTGGATACCGCATGAAGCAAGGCTTGCTTCTGAAGTTGAATCAAGACCTGTAAGTCCGCCTCTTCTGACAAGACCGCCAAGCAGGACAGGAGCTTTCACGTCTCCAGATACGCCTTTCACTTCCTGTAAAAGGACTGCTTTAGCATTCTGGGTTCCGTCTTCTGCACTTGAAGAATAAGGCTTGTATTTACCTGAAGCGGTGACCTTTCCAAGAACAGTTCCAGCAGGAATGTCTGTTGAGCCTGCTGTTACCGTTCTAGTTGCCGTGATACATCCTGAAGAAGCGACAATATCCGTATAACCGAGTTCGTAAGTGGTCGCCATTATCTTTCACCTCCTACTGATTTGAGCATCATTTCTACAGCTTCCTTGTCAGCCTTTTCAGAGTCTTCTACTCCAAGGCTTTGTTTGCCATAATCGTATCTGTTAAAAAGAGAATGTGGCTGTCTGCTTGCTATGAAATTTCTGAACCACTGGAGTTTTCCTATTTTTCTGCCAGAAAATTCATAGGTTTCATCACTGTCGATGTTCATCATGAAATCGACAATACCGTCGCTCTTTGCCGATGGCATAAGCTTGCCTTCCCTGATTGCAGAATCCACTTCGGCTTCAAGCTCGCGTCTTTTCGTTTCATGTCGGAAAGAGCTGAATTCGTTGCGTTCCTTCTGAAGCTGTTCTTTCGACTGCTCAAGCTCTTTTTCAAGCTTTTCACATCTCGCCTTGAGTTCTTCGAGAGCCTTTTTCAAATTCTCGAAATCGTTGGGCTGGACATTTTCAACTTTTTCTTCTTGATCCATTTCGTTCTCCTTTTTAAAAATATAGATTTCGCAGTCTCCACTGCGGTTGAACATGTATTCCTTCAGACCTTCCACCGCTGGGGGTAGAGCTCCGAGAAAAGCCACATGTTCTAGACGTCCGTCTTTTGTGACACAGATTGACCTTTTCTTGAACAGACCGTCATTCACCATTTTCCTGAACGATGGCTCGACCTGTTTGAATTTTGCCAGGAGCCTGTCATCTTCGACCTTCAGACTTTCCACCCATCCATAAGCAGGTCCCGATTCCTGGTGGTCTATGACGATAGGGGCTTCTATTCCGTTAACAGGGTCGTATGTCGAAGCTATCTTCTCAAGGTCTTCCCTTGTCCATTTGCGTTTTTTCCCCGACGAGTCGGTATGCTCGCCGGTTCTGAAAATTTCGCACCATTCCATCAGAGGCTTCTCCTTTCGGTTTTCTATTCTCAATTAAACCTTGAAAAAACAACCTGTTCATTTGCACCATGCAATATTTCATACAATGCACCGTGCAATGAACCACACATTACAGGGTGCAATGGACGGTAAACTGAATTACAGCTATTCTGACAGATAGAACCTTATTTTTTTTCAAAGGAGGAATTCAGATGCCCAGTCTAGTCACAGAGACCCAGAGCTATGTGGAGCTTCTTAACACCATAGGGTTTCCTGCTCTTATCTTCATAATCTGGTATGTCTATCACCGGTCCGAGAACATCAAATGGGACGAGCATTTCAAGACACAGAACTCGATCGTGAAGGAGATGCTGGAACAGTCAAAAGAACAGACAAGACAGCAGTTTGAACTATGGCAGAACCAGGCGGATGCTTTGCACGCGCATACTGCGATTCTCGCAAGACTTGAAACCAAGATAGACCATAGCGAATTCTGCCCCATCATAAAGGAGAAAAGAAAATGAACATTGAAATAGCGAGGCTAAGAGGTATCATCGCCGAATCTGAGAAACAGGAGAAACTACTGGATGCCAAGTGCAAGGGTGCTATTTTTCTCATCAGAAATATACTCAACCCATACGAGGACGACATGACGCTCATTGATACCGAACAGGCTCTTGAAGCTGCAAAAGCGTTAGATATGGACCAGAAGGAACTAAAAGCCGTCCGTGAAAAAATAAGACGCATGAAGGCGGACCTGTCATGAGCAAGAAAAAAATCTACTTCGCCGAGGCCGAACGTCTATATGTCACCGAGCAGTATACCCTCGAATCAATAGCTGCAAGGCTTGGTATAGCGGAAAGGACTGTAAGGTCATGGAAGGACGAGGGAGGCTGGGAGGAAAAAAGAAAGCAGATGCTTGAACAGAAAGAGGCTTTCCATTCTGAGCTCTATTCCTTCGCAAGAGCCCTTATGGCTTCGATAAAGAACGATATGGAAAACGGCGGGAAAACCGACGCTCACAAGATGTATACCTTCACAAGAATTCTGCCTCTTTTCTCCAAGGTCAAGGAATACGAGGAGGAAGTCGCTTCCGAGAACCAGAAACAGGATGACGACAAGCCTAAAGGTCTTTCGGACGAAGCTGCAAGACTTATAAAAGAGGTGATTTTCGGTGTCAAATAAGCAGGAATCCTATTTTTTGCCTTATCAGCTGAGATGGCTGAAGGACGAATCCAGAATAAAGATATGGGAGAAAAGCCGACGTATCGGCGCCACATATCTGCAATCCTTCGAAGACGTGAAGGACATCGCAGAAAAGAAGGTTCCCAAGGTCTGGTTCACTTCAGCCGACGAATCCGCCGCCAAGGAATACATAGAATATTGCGAGCACTGGGCGAGAGGTTTCAGCCTTGCAGCCGAAAAGCTCGGCGAAGAGTTCATAGAGGGAGAGAAGGATATAAAGACCCTTTCCATCGTTTTCGCCGACGGTCGCAAGATTACGGCCCTGTCATCAAACCCCAAGGCCCTGCGTTCCAAGGAAGGTAAGATAGTCCTTGACGAGTTCGCCCACCACGACAACCCCCAGAAACTATGGGAAGCTGCGAAGCCATGTATAACATGGGGCTATCCTTTGAGGATACTTTCTACCCACAACGGAACCGCTGCCCTTTTCAACAGGTTTGTAGAAGATACAAGAAGGGGCAGACTCACTTGGAGCCTTCACAGCACACCTATACAGCTTGCTGCAGAAGAAGGACTCATAGACAAGATTCTAAAACATAAAACGACTGCCAGGGAGCGTAAAGAATGGCTGGAAAACGAAAGAAGAGATTGTGGAAGCGAGGATGTATGGCAGCAGGAATACTGCTGTGTAGCTCTGGACGGTGCAAGCGCGTTTCTGCCCTACGAGCTGATATATCCATGCGAGGAAAGAAACATAAACATGTCGCTTGACGATGTGAAGGGCGACCTGTTCATAGGTATGGACATAGGCAGGAAGAACGACCTCACCTGTCTCTGGGCGCTTGAAAGATACGAGCGCAACCTTTACACGAGACATTTCGAGATTATAGACTCACAGCCTTTCAGATACCAGAAGGAACGTCTTTACAGGCTGATTTCACACAGGAACACCAGAAGGGTCTGCATAGACTCCACAGGTATAGGTCTCAACCTTGCAGAAGACGCACAAACAGATTTCGGCAAGTTCAGAGTCGAACCTGTAAATTTTACGGCGAAGGTGAAAGAGGAGATGGCGTTCACCCTGAAGACGAAGTTTGAGGACAGGCTTGTCACAATACCATCTGAAGACACTATTCGCGAGGACCTTCATTCTATAAGGAAGGTCACAACCGTAGCAGGAAATATAAGGCTTGCCCCCGACAGGAGCTTCAAGGAATCTCACGCCGACAGGTTCTGGGCTCTCGCTCTTGCCATACATGCAGCATCAGATTATGGCGACTCAATACCCAGAATCGTCACAAGAAAGCCCAGAAAGAGCAAAAGGGTTTTAGACAGATTTTAAGGTCACTGAAGCAATTATTTTAGCAAAAAGGTGATTTTATACCACCGCATAACTTTTAAACGTTTTTAAACGAATTTAAACACTGTTCTGAAGATTTTTAAAAACAACGTCACGGAGATTTAAAAAATGAAAAAATTCAGCGCCTCGCAAGATAGAAATGTAGATACAGCATCAAGGTCGGCTCTTCTTGAAGAGTTAGCCACAAGGGCAAGATACTACGCTGGAATAGTCGACCTATACCTTCCTGACCCCGATACTGTTCTTGAAAAATTAGGAATTGGTCTCGGAGCATACAGGGAACTGCTTTCTGACCCGCATGTCGGTGCCTGCATCGAAAGCAGGAAAGCCGGTGTGAAATCCCTCAACTGGGAGATAATCCCTACCGAGTCAGCCGAACAGTCCCAGTTTATTGAGAAAATCTTCAATAATCTAAGAATCGACCAGATTGTGAGCGAAATACTTGACGCTCCTCTTTTCGGTTTCCAGCCTCTTGAAATTACCTGGAAGAACGAGGACGGTTTTATAATCCCATCTGATATACAGGGCAAACCGCCCGAATGGTTCTGCTTCGGCAATTCCAACGAACTTCGCTTCAAACCCCAGGGAAGTATACAAGGTGAGGAGCTTCCATACGGCAAATTCCTTCTTGCTGTCCATGACGCATCATATTCCAACCCTTACGGCAGCAAAATTCTCAGCAGGTGTTACTGGCCCGTCATGTTCAAAAAAGGCGGTATGAAGTTCTGGACTATGTTTGTCGAAAGATTCAGCGGTGCCTTTGCCATAGGCAAATACCCAAGGGGGGCACAGCAGGAAGAGATAGATTCTCTTGCGAACATGCTGGAAAATCTTGTTCAGAGTGCCGTTGCTGCAATTCCTGATGATTCTTCCGTCCAGATTCTTGAGGCTGGTGGAAAAGGTGCATCTTCCGAAGTCTTCAAAAGTTTCTGCGAGTTCTTCAACGCCGAAATTTCCAAGGCTATCGTAGGTCAGACAATGACGACCGAAGTAGGAGCCAACGGCAGCTATGCAGCAGGCAAAGTTCACGAAGGGGTTAGACAGGATATTGTTGCATCAGATTCAAGGCTTGTCACCGATGTTATGAACACCCTCATCTCGCTTATATGTGAGTTCAATTTCAACCAGACCGATTCTCTTCCAAAATTCGGTTTCTGGTCAGAAAAGGATGTTGATAAGACACAGGCCGAACGTGATGCTACGCTCCTCAACACAAAGGGCTTCAGATTCACCGCCAACTACTGGAAGAAGACCTACGGCTTCGAAGACGAGGATTTCAATATCATCGACATGAACGAACAGGCTTCAATGTTCAGCAGGTCGCAACCTGTTTACAAGGACGAAGCCGACTATCTGACAGATTCCATGACCGTTGAAGATGTGGAAAACGAGATGCATGGAATTCTAAAACCAGTGATAGAACTTCTTGAAAAAGGCGACAGCTACGACGAAGTCCTTGAAAAACTGCCCGGAATCTATGACGGTATGGATTCAGACAGGTTAGCCGTGATGCTAGACAGGGCTATGTTTCTCATGTCACTTTATGGAAGACTGAAAGGGGAAAGAAGAGATGTCTGATGAAGCTCTGTTGAAAGCGGCCTTTAATCTGCCACCAGAAAAAGCCGTCGAATATTTCGAAAGCAAGGGCTTCAGGATAACTTTCGACTGGCGTGATATGGTTCGTGAAGCCCACACAAAGGCTTTTACCGTTGCAGGTGTGACCAAGGCGGAAGTTCTTGAAGACATAAAGAAAGCATTGCTTGAAGCAGAAAAAGAAGGTCTTTCATATGGACAGTTCAAGAGTCTTATAATTCCTACTCTTCAGAAAAGAGGCTGGTATGGAAGAAAAGAGGTTACAAGACCTGATGGCAGCATAAAAAAGGTTGACCTTTCCATGCCATGGAGGCTCAAGACTATTTTCAACACCAATATGAGGACTTCTATGATGGCTGGTAGATACAAGCAGATGATGGACGCTGTAAGGACAAGACCATACTGGAAATACCTCGCCGTTGAAGATTCAAGGACAAGGGAGTCCCACAAGGTTCTCAGCGGTAAGATTTTCAGATATGACGACCCTATCTGGAACACACATTTTCCACCAAACGGTTGGGGCTGTCGTTGCCGTGTCCTCTCCATCAGCAAGGACGAGTTCGAAAAGAAAGGCTACCATCTTTCTGATGGCAAAACCGCAAGACAGCTCGCACCGATTCCACCCGAATGGGCATACAACCCAGGCAAAAAGGACTGGAAACCAGATACAGGCAAATATGACAAAAACATACAGGAAAAACTGGACAACGAATTGAACAATATTCAAAAAGCTGACCAGAAATCTGAAGCTAATGAAATTCTTGAAATAAAACCTGGTGTTTTGAATAAAAAAGAATTGCTGGATTCTGGAATACTCAGAAAAGACTGGACAAATGAAGAAGATATTCCTACCGTCCAATATCTAGGAAAGATAAAATCGCCTAGCAATATTGACGAAGCAGTCAAAGCTCTGGCAAAATATGACGAACTTATTATTAACGAACCAGTAGAAAATGGTATAATAATTACAAAAGATGGCAGAGTATTCAGGGCTAAAGGCAACGATATGCACGTTCCTTTAGAATCTTTTACAGATAAAATACTTAAAGGAAGCTTTGTATCACATAACCATCTTAAAGAAAAAACAGAATACACTTTAAGCGAAGACGATTTTATAGTAATCACTGACTTAAAAGCGAAATTAGTCAGAGGTATTGATTATAAATATGAATATTGGGCTTATAAAGGAAGAAGCGAAGAAGATGACGTTCTTGCAGAAAAAAATAGTAGAATAAAAACTTCAAAACTAAATCCTGAAAATTCAAGATTTTACTATATGTTAAATTATTGTAAACAAAAACTAATATCTTTAAAAAGAAGGTTAAGGGGAAATGGAAAACAAGAAAAATGATCGTAAGGAACTTCTTGGTAAAATTAGAGATTTTCAGATAGAGGAATCTGAAGAACGCATACGTCTAAAAAAAGAATATAAAGAAGGAAAGATCTCATATAATGATTTCTGTGTTTTAAAAAAGAAAGCCACCGAATTATTTCTGGATAAACTACATAAAGAAGGAGATAAATACGAATTTGAAATTTATGACTCGATAACAGTAGGTGAAATATCTGATGAAGTAGAAAAGAAAAGACCAGGTCTTTTAAATAAAGCTATATAATCGTTGTTAAGATTGTTGTTTTTAAAGCCTTTTTAAAAGTCATTTAAACCTCAATTAATTATATTTTAAAAGGAGAATTTTATAATGCCATCTGAAATTTCTCTGGAGATACAGTCTGCTGAAATAATCGCAAAAATCGGCGGTATAACAGAAAGAATGAGGGACATGAAAGTGGCTCTCATAGATGCTGGAGAAGAAATAATAACTTCAGTCCAGGAAAACTTCGAAGCTGAAGGCCGTTATTCTGTCGTAGGAAGTTATATAGGTGGAAATACCAGATGGCAGGAACTCAGCCCGATAACAAAAGAAATAAGGGAAAGAACGGGAAGAGGCGAAAACAAAATCCTGCATCTTTCCGGAAGGCTTCGTGACAGTATAACCAGGTCCGAACCGACCAACGATTCTATTACCGTAGGAACAAACCTCTCCTATGCAAGAATGCACCAGTTTGGAGCTAAAAAAGGCGAATACGGAACAGTCACACAATATATAAAAGAGCATAAGAGAAAATCTAAAAATGGTAATATGTATGTTGTAAAAGGTCATCAGAGAAATGTTAAAAATCCTGCTTTCAATGTTCCAGCTAGACCATTTCTTACAGTCCACCCAGAAAATCTTGAAAGAATAAACCGAAATTTTTCTGATTACCTGCTCGCTGATCTTAAATAACCTAAAAATGAATCTGCCCCAATTCAATGAATTGGAGCAGATATGACCAAATCAGCAGGTGGTTTTATCCTGGTATTTTTATAAAAGATCTTTTATATAGGATTCAACAACAGTTTTCAGAGCTTCCATCGGCATGAAACCGCTGAAATTTTCAAGTTTCAAGGTAATACCGCCTGTTTTCGCAACAGTAAGTTTGCCTCTGCCGAAAGAGGTCTCAAGTGCTCCAGATATACTTTCAACATCATATTCCTGCCCTATGGTATCGCTATGCTCGAAATCATCTAAAGAACCAGTCATTTTCACTGTCTTTATAGGCTCCTTTTTGCCATTCCTGACCGATACGGATGTCAGCTTGACATAACTTTTCGCAACTTCCAGAAGCTGGTATGTATCGAAATGTATTTTTTCCATAACAAACCCTATGTAGTTAAAGCTCAAAATTAAATCTTTTAAGATTGAACCTTTCCCTATAATATATGTTAAATCCTTGTCGACAAAAAATTCACAGCTTGAAATCCTTTTAAAGTTTTCTTTATTTGTCTCATAATTTCTATCAAGATGTTCGACAGTGAACGGCTCTATTTTAGAGTAATAACCTCGTAATCCGCCCTCGTCTGCAATTAGGTCATGAAAACCGTTATTTTCAGCTTTCAGTTCAAAATTATGAACTGATTCTTTTATTCTGCTTATGATCTTTTCAGGTTGACCTTCGTGACCGAACCTGCATATTACAAAAGCTATCGAGCCTTTAGGGGAATAAAATTCTACAGACATTATTCTTTTTTTTCTCCTTCCATCCAGAACCTTATTTTTTTAGGTATAGCCGGTTTTATTAAATATGATTGTTTGTCGTAATAACTACTGGTATGGTCATCAGAAATTCCATTAAAAATTCCTGATTCTTTTTTAAAAACATGAGGATATAATATCCACTTGCCTTCATCATACATATACCCTCCGAAATTAGTTAGTTCAGGGAACTTCTTCATTACCTCGCGCCATTCGAACCAGCGGAAAGGAATACTGGTGTTGTATCTGTTGGAAACCTTGAAATTGCCGTCTTCATTAATATCAAAGTCAACCCATCTGCCTCCTTTCAATTCATAGTCATCTCTGAGGGCGACAACCGAATGCTCTGTCAAAGGGGCTATCCTGTTGATGATATTTACCCAGTGCTCAGATTTATTATCATCGGTGCCGTTAAAAATCACAACTTCGTGAATATGTTTCTTTACCCAG
>JAEEGL010239106.1_pt1 | contig 10570 bp, 7 predicted proteins | sample 9134231 | NCBI WGS metagenome assembly JAEEGL01 (sample SAMN16246548, study PRJNA631951) | gut metagenome | biome: gut microbiome; feature: rumen; material: fiber-attached | host: Bos | place: Iran: Karaj | collected 2018-10
TCGGTGGAACATATCTTAATTGGTATCTTTACATGTGGCGACCAAACATCACAGTTGTTGAAAGACAACGGCGTGACCGAAAAGAATTTCATTGCCGCCATTCAAGAATTGCGTAAGGGAAGCAAAGTGACTTCGCAGTCGGCCGAAGATACCTACAATGCGTTACAGCGGTTTGCAATCAATTTGAACGCACAAGCCCGTGCGGGAAAACTCGACCCTGTAATTGGTCGTGACGACGAGATTCGTCGTGTGTTGCAGATTCTTTCGCGTCGTACCAAAAACAATCCTATCCTGATTGGTGAGCCGGGCGTTGGTAAGACTGCCATTGCCGAAGGTTTGGCACATCGTATTATTAAAGGTGATGTGCCCGATAATCTAAAGTCAAAGCAGATTTTCTCGCTTGATATGGGTGCATTGATTGCTGGTGCAAAATACAAGGGAGAGTTTGAGGAACGTTTGAAATCGGTTGTAAACGAAGTGATTTCATCGAATGGTGAGATAATTCTTTTCATTGACGAAATTCACACTTTGGTCGGTGCTGGCAAAAGCGACGGGGCAATGGATGCGGCAAATATCTTGAAACCTGCCCTTGCCCGTGGTGAACTTCGTGCCATAGGTGCCACCACGTTGGACGAGTATCAAAAGTATTTCGAGAAAGATAAGGCGCTTGAACGTCGTTTCCAAACCGTAACGATTGATGAACCAAGCGTGGAAAATGCAGTATCAATTTTGCGTGGTTTGAAGGAACGCTACGAAAATCACCATAAGGTTCGTATTCTTGACGAGGCAATTGTGGCTGCCGTGGAACTTTCGCATCGATACATTACAAGCCGTTTCTTACCCGATAAGGCAATCGACTTGATGGATGAAGCCGCCGCAAAATTACGTATGGAAATGAATTCCGTTCCCGAAGAAATTGATGAACTGAACCGAAAAATCCGTCAGTTGGAAATTGAACGCGAAGCCATAAAACGTGATGGCAAAACTGCCCGTACCGAAACGATTGACAAGCAAATTGCCGATTTGCAGTCGGAGTTGACAAAATATATGGCGACGTGGAATTCGGAAAAAGAGATTGTTGCTAAAATCCACTCCAACAATCAGGAGATTGAAACCTTGAAATTCGAGGCGGAACGTGCCGAACGTGACGGCGATTATGGCAAGGTTGCCGAAATTCGTTACGGAAAGTTGAAAACACTTGAAGAGGAGTCGAAGAAACTTGCCGAGGACTTGAAGGCAAAACAAGTCAACGGTGGCTTGATTGACGAGGAAGTTTCGGCTGACGACATTGCCGACGTGGTCTCACGTTGGACAGGTATTCCTGTAAGTAAGATGTTGCAAGCCGAAAAGGATAAGTTGCTGAATCTTGAGACCGAGTTACACAAACGTGTAGTCGGGCAGGACGAGGCGATTGCCGCCGTGGCCGACGCGGTTCGTCGTAGCCGTGCAGGTTTGCAAGATGAGAAACGACCGATTGGCTCATTCATCTTCTTGGGAACCACGGGTGTGGGTAAGACGGAATTGGCAAAGGCATTGGCAGAATTTTTGTTCGATGATGAGAACTTGATGACGCGTATTGATATGTCTGAATATCAGGAACGTCACTCTGTTTCCCGTTTGATTGGTGCGCCTCCGGGATACGTCGGTTACGATGAGGGTGGTCAGTTGACCGAAGCCGTTCGTCGTAAACCGTATTCGGTTGTGTTGCTCGACGAGATTGAAAAGGCACACCCCGATGTGTTCAACATCCTGTTGCAAGTGCTCGACGATGGACAACTTACCGATAACAAGGGTAGAACGGCAAGTTTCAAGAACACTATCATCATAATGACTTCGAACATTGGCTCCGACATTATTCAGGAACGTTTTGAGCAAATGAACGAGTCGAATAAGATGGAGACAATTGAAAACACTAAAAACGAGGTTTTCAATTTGCTGAAAAAGAGCGTGAGACCAGAATTTTTGAACAGAATTGACGAAACGATTATGTTCACTCCGTTGACGCAAAAAGACATCACGTCGATTGTTCGTATGCAGTTCAACCGTCTTGTTCAACGTCTTGCTGCTATGGATATACAGATTGAAATAACCGAAAATGCAGTGAATGAACTTGCTCGTCTGGGCTACAATCCGCAATTTGGTGCTCGTCCTGTTAAACGTATCATTCAGAAAGAGTTGCTTAACGAACTTTCAAAGAAACTGCTTTCTGGCGAAGTCGTGAAGGATTCAAAAATCTTGGTTGATGTAGAAAACGAACAAATTGTTTTCAAAAACAGTTGATTGTAATAGACTGAAAAACAAAGAAAAGACTATCCCTTTAGGAATAGTCTTTTTTTATGTGGAACCAATATGTGTTTATATTGTTTGTAAATATCGTTCCGCGTCAAGGGCTGCTTTGCAACCCGAAGCGGCAGCTGTAATTGCTTGGCGGTATGTTGGATCTTGCACGTCGCCGCAAGCGAACACTCCTTGTAAGTTTGTTTGAGAGCCTTTTCCTTCTGTAATAATGTAGCCGTTTTCATCAAGGTTGATTTGTCCTTTGAAGATGTCGGTGTTTGGTTTGTGACCGATAGCTAAAAACATTCCTGTAACGGGAACAACCACTTCGTCTTTCCCTTGTTTTAGAAGGCGAAGCCCAGTCACGCCGCTGTCGTCGCCCAACACTTCTTGAGTCACGTGTTCGAATAAAATTTCAATGTTTGGCGTAGCCGCAACTCGTTCCTGAAGCACTTTCGATGCGCGCAAATAATTTTTGCGGACTACCAAATACACTTTGCTCGCAATGCCAGCCAGATACAGAGCGTCACCAACGGCAGTGTCGCCGCCACCGATTACTGCCACTTGTTGTTTCCTATAGAAAAATCCGTCACAAACGGCGCAGGCAGAAACGCCCATTCCACGAAATTTTCGTTCACTTTCCAAACCTAAATAGCGTGCCGATGCTCCAGTTGCAATTATAACCACCTGAGCCTCAATTGTTTTTTTGTTGTCAATAATGATAGTTTTTGTCTCGCCTGTAAGTTCTACTGAGGTGACGTTGCCTTCACGTATGTCGGTGCCGAATTTAAGTGCTTGATTTCTAATGTCTTCCATCATATCGGTACCTGAAACTCCATCAGGATAGCCGGGGAAATTTTCAACTTCGTTAGTTGTGGTTAGTTGTCCACCTGTTTGCATACCTTCGTACAATACAGGTGAAAGATTTGCTCTCGATGCATAAATGCCAGCCGTGTAGCCAGCTGGACCGCTTCCTATGATTAAACACTTAACCTGTTCTATTCCAGCTTGTTGAGAAGAATTTTCCATATTGAATTTTATTTTGTCAAACAAAAATAGTGGGATTCAATAAAATTTTTTCGAAAAGAAAATGAATTTATTTAACAAGTTATGATAATGTTTAGTAAATTCGCTCACGAATTAAACGTATGAGGAAAGTAGGTATATGTTTGGTTTTATTCCTGATGTTTTCTGGATGCACTCCATCGCCGGAAAAGGTTAAGGAACAATGCTTGAAAAACGTTGATAACCAAACATTTTACGGCGAACAAACTGCTGCGTATTGCGAATGTTTGTATCAAAAATTGAAGCCAATTTCCGATACAGCGAAGTTGACCAAAGAAGTGATTGATTCGGTTCAGAGCGGGTGCGATGTCGAATACACTACGATGGACACAAATTTTTAATCGGGGTATAGCTCAGTCCGGTATGAGTGCTTGTATGGGGTGCAAGAGGTCGCTGGTTCGAATCCAGTTGCCCCGACAAAACAAAAAGGGAAAGGTTTGTCAGATATTGATTTACAAACCTTTTTCTTTTTGATTTACCCTATTTCAATCCATTTTCTTTCAGAGATTCTTCTTATGCTTCTTCCTTAAAAGTAATTGTGTGTCATTATCAATTAGATGCTTGATTATGTTGCAAATTCGCATTGAGAGTTAAACCAATCCCCAGCTCCCCAAAGTCGGGGATTTTATCATTAAAGTTTTAGGTACAACAGGAATTATATTTTTTTTGACAATAACAATGCAAATCAAAAAAAAAATCATATTTTTGCTTTAAATCTTAATTGAAAATTTAAAGTAGTAACTTATATTTTTTATAAATATTTAAAGTAAAATTACTATGTACGAAAGGAAATGTGACATACAAAATGAGTTAGACACAAACTTGTTTTTGTTTGGAGCCCGTCAAACTGGGAAATCGACCTTGTTGCGTAAAAAGTTCCCTAATGCTGTTTACATTGATTTGCTTGATACGGAAATTCACAATTTATATAGTCGTCGTCCTGTTCTTTTGTATCAACAACTGAAAGAGAAACAGGCTGACACTTTAGTAATTATTGATGAAATTGCAGAAGTCCCGCTGTTGTTGAACGAGGTGCATAGGCTGATTTCGGAATTTGACATTCGTTTTATTTTATGCGGAAGCAGTGCAAGAAAAATCAAACGTAATGGCTACAATACGTTGGGTGGACGAGCGTATCCATTATATTTATATCCATTGGTAAGTTCCGAAGTCCCCCAATTCGATATTGAAAAAGCAATAAACGACGGTATGCTTCCCAAGCATTATTTGGCAAAAAATGCCGAGAAAATGCTTGCCGCATACGTTGACATATATTTAAAGGAGGAAATCAAAGCCGAATCGATTGTCAGAAATTTAGATTCGTTCCAACGTTTTATGGAAATAGCAGCTTTAACAAACGGAGAAATCGTAAATTATTCAAACATTGCTTCAGATTGTGGCGTCAGTTCGGTAACGGTGAAAGAGTATTTTTCGATTTTGGAAGACACCTTGATAGGTTATATGATACCTGCATACACCAAGACAATGAAACGAAAATTGGTACAGGCACCACGATTCTATTTCTTCGATGTAGGTGTGGCAAATCATTTGTTGCATAGGAAAAAATTGGTACGTGGCACGGTGGAATTTGGTCACGCATTCGAACACTTTATTATTCAGGAACTTATGGCGTATATTGGTTATACGCATAACGAAAATAAATTGTCGTACTGGCGTACATATACAGGAATAGAAGTAGATGCAGTTATAGGAGACGATGCAAAACTTGCAATAGAAATAAAATCCGTGGAAGAAGTTTTGCCCAAGCATTTAAAGGGTTTGAAAGCGTTTCATGATGAGAAACCAGACAGCAGATTGATGATAGTTTCCTTCGACAGAATTTCCCGAAAGGAAAACGGTATAGAGATTCTTTATGTGTACGATTTTCTACAAAAATTGTGGGCAAAGAATTTGTTTTAATGAGTACCTGAGGTTATTACACACAATAAATGTATTTGTCGTTGCACCGTCAAAGCAAGTAAAAAAACTTCCCCAAGGGGTTACCTTTTCTTTTTTTCGACATTAAGAAACAAAAAAACAAATGTTTAACTTAAATCTTAATGTTATGAAAAAATTAGTAATCGTTGGTCTTTTGTTACACATCTTTTCAATCAACGCCCACTAATAGCATGTTTTGAGAATAATAAAGAAGTACATTTTCAATGCGAAACTGGCACATTTTAAATGATTATATACATACACGATTGCTATTTATATGCAATCAGTTCCAAATCGAAGATAATAGTTTTTCGAGGGGGAATTTTTAATGCTTTGTCACCTCGTTCGCCAGCCGCCAACTTTGAAACTGCTATAATAGTTGCTTTTGAACCTTTGTTCATATATTGCACAGCTTCCGAAAGGCACGGCCACACGTTGGGGTCAGCCACATCGAAAATCAGCGGATCATTTTTCTGATACGTTGAGTAAATTGGCTCTCCGTTGATGTAGGTCGCAGTGTAATGGATTGCCACTTTGTTGTTTTTCGTCACTTTTGGACCTTCGCCTTCTTGTGTTTCTATGAAATAAAGTCCTGATTTTGTTGGCTTTATGTCAGTATAGTTGTTTGTTAAAAAGTCTTGTAGCAAATATTCCTCTTCGTCTTTCAGTTCCTGTTCTTTTTCCGCAATTTCTTTTTCGACAATTTCGGGAGAAAGAATTTTTTTCAATCTGACTTCAAAACGGAGATTTTCAGATCTCGAAACATTGTTGAGGGTTGAGGTTTGTCCTGCTCCAAGATAGAAGTTATATGCATTGATGAGGAAACTCATGCTGTCGCCTTCGTGCATCATGGCAAACGCGTCGTTGATTGTCGCTCCGGCAGTCGCTGGTGGAAAGAAATCCATGATGAAGCGAGGCGAAATTTCCTGCGAATTAAACAGCAAAGAATCTTTTTCGTTGAAATATTTCACATCAAGCAGCAGTTTGTTTCCGTCTTGCGGAAGCAATTTCGAATCTGATTTTTCGTGGTAGAAATACAACAGACCTCCTTCGGTGGTTGAGTATTCAATTTTTTTTGTCCTGTCGCAACCGAAAATGGTAAAAAGGGAAAGACAAACAATAAAAAGTTTTCGCATATTATCTGTTTTTATACATTGATTCATAGTAATTTGCATAATCGCCCGACACCACGTTGTTTAGCCATTCTTCGTTGTCCAAATACCAACGGACGGTTTTTTCAATGCCTTCCTCGAATTGTAGCGAAGGTTCCCATCCCAATTCTTTCTGTAATTTTGAGGAATCAATTGCATAGCGTGCATCGTGGCCGAGACGGTCGGTTACGTAGGTTATTAAGTTCATGTCTTCGCCTTCGGCACGGCCGAGCTGGCGGTCAACCGTGTTGATTACGACTTTTATTATGTCGATGTTCTTCCATTCGTTGAAACCGCCAATATTGTAGGTTTCGGCAATCGTTCCCTTGTGGAAAATCAAGTCGATTGCACGGGCGTGGTCTTCCACAAAAAGCCAGTCGCGCACGTTTTCGCCTTTCCCATAGACAGGGAGCGGTTTCTTGTTTTTTATGTTATTGATAAACAACGGAATAAGCTTTTCTGGAAATTGATATGGACCATAATTGTTTGAGCAGTTCGTCACAATCGTCGGCATTCCGTAGGTGTCGTGGAAGGCACGCACAAAGTGGTCTGAACTGGCCTTGCTTGCAGAGTAGGGGGAGTGTGGAGTATATTTTGTGGTTTCGTAGAAGAAATCATCGCCATACGCCAGATGATGCTCCGACGACGACGCCGTGGTTGAAAATGGTGGTTTCACACCTTCGGGGTGCGACATCTGCAACGCACCATACACTTCGTCGGTCGAAATGTGGTAGAAACGTTTTCCCTCGTATTTTTCGGGCAATGATTCCCAATATAATTTTGCTGCCTGCAATAACGAAAGCGTACCCATTACGTTGGTCTTGGCAAAGGTGAACGGGTCTTTTATGCTACGGTCAACGTGGCTTTCGGCAGCAAGGTGAATAATGCCGTCAACGTGTTCGTCCTGCATCAGTTTGTAAAATGCGTCAAATTCGCATATATCCATTTTCACAAACGTGTAGTTTGGCTTATTTTCAATGTCTTTCAAATTCGCCAAATTCCCTGCATAGGTCAACTTGTCAAGGTTGATGATTTTGTAATCAGGATATTTGTTTACAAACAAACGAACGACGTGCGAGCCTATGAATCCTGCTCCGCCAGTTATAACTATGGTACGTTTCATACAAACTTTATTTTCCTACAAAAATAAAGAATAAGATTGAAAAATATCCAATTACAATTTATAAACTAAATAAACTATCCCATCATTTGCCTCAATTGGCGTTGCGGTATCAGTATTGATATCGGTAATAACAATCATTCCCTTTCCTTGTGTATTTGCACCTGATTGGACGAAAATATTTCCTGATGCGTCAAATTTTGGGTGCGGATAATGTAAAAATTGTGTGGAAATAGATGATTTATCTATGGTATGAATGGAGACTTCTTCAGTGATTGTGTTATAGCAATAGATTTTATTCAAAGAATTGTCTTCATATCCATAAATGCAACCGTCTGTACTTGGAAAACTTTCTGTTACATTGCGAAATTCAGTGATTTCTTTCGTTTCAAACATTTCTTTTTCTGAAGAGAATGTAATTAGTTTATTTCTACTCATAAAAGCGATGGTAGAATTTTCTGAGTACCGCGGCATCGCGTAATCAATGTCACTATACACAAATGGAACGATTTGCGTCCGAATTGAATCTAATTCAACCTTATTTTGTGTACAATTTAGTCGGTATGTTACGACTTCACTCTCATCTTTTTGATTTTTATATGCGACTATATAATAAAATTTATTGTCAACGGATACAAATGTCCCGTTTCTTTTTCTATTCAATAATAGATTTTCTTGCTCCAAAATAGTTTCAATTCGTCCATCAGGAAATAAAACAATAGGTTGCCATAGTATATCTTCCAATAAAGGATAGGGACTAGCCATAGCCACAAGGTAATCCTCATTGTTATGCACAAAATAATTGATTGCGTAATCGTTTGGCCAAATGTATTCTATTGTTGGCGTTGAACTGCCGTTGTCTATAACTGTGATGATTCTTGAGAATTCTCTTGATTCACGAACGTAAAAGCCGTTTTCCGTCGGACTGATATATCCATTAGACATATATGAATTGCTACTTGCTTCGTATATAAACGGCATTGCGTTTTTTAATTCCTCCAAATTAATTATGCCGCCGTCTTTTTTTCGAATTACATATTGAAAACAATCATCTTGTAACAAAGAAATAGCAGCTTTAATTTCTTCTGGACATTCATCTCTGTTTGTGACATAGTAATTAGTATTATGTAGCCAAATGTAGTCGTTACCAATGGGGATTATCTCGCTTGGGACAATGAAAAGATTGTTTTCTACGAAGTCTTTTGCTGCATTGCTTGCTCCGTCAAGGTCATATTGGAAAAATGCTTTTTTCATTTCTCCCTTTGAATCAACAACACACAACAACGGGATTGCAGTCGTGTCGGAGTCAGATTTTAGATTGTATGATTTTAAGTTATTGTTGCTACTAATAATGGCAAAATATGAAACGTTTTCGATATTAATCTTGGTGACAGAAATGGATTTTACTTGGGGCGTTTCTGAGTCATCTTTTTTACAACTGCTAAGTACGAATACTGAAAGTAAACAGAAAACGAATAACTTTTTCATATCTTTTACATTTAATTACTAAATTATTTTCACAAATCTAAAAAGTACATGAATTAAATCCAACAATTTCCAGAAAAAAAATTACTTAGTGTATAACGTACAATAATTAATAAATGGTTGTTATTCAATTGCTTATATTGTGTGTTGACATTGTTTATTTTCATTCATAAAACAATGTAAGTTTTCATAGCAATATTCATATCTTTGCGACAATGAAAAACGAGCATTGTTTTGATATTGCAATTATTGGGGCTGGACCGTCGGGTTGTTCGGCGGCGTTGACGTTGCGTAGCTCGCAGTGTTCCATTGCGTTATTTGAAAAGTCGGAGTTCCCGCGTAATAAAATTTGTGGCGATGGTATTTGCGACCGCAGCGTGAACACACTTAAGGCCATAAATCCTGCATATTTCGATGAGTTTATTGCAACTCAGCAACCATTGTGCATCCGCAATACTGAATTGACATACAAAAATCATACGTATATTGTTGATTTTAAGAATTTTGGCTACACGTGTAAACGAAGGGATTTTGATAATTTCCTGTTCTCGCTTGTACAACGTGATGGAAAAAATATTTCTATTTTCCAAAATTGTGGCATCCGCGATGTGGAACGAACGTCGGCAGGTATGAATTTGATTGCGGAAAATGGGGAAACATATTTTGCGAAAATTGTGTTGGTTTGTACTGGAGCAACATCGAAAATCGCTCGTAAATTAACTGGCTCACAATACGATAGCTCAAAAATGGGTGTTGCTGTCCGTGCGTATTATTCTGGTGTGAAAAATCTGACAAACGACACTTTGGAGTTACATTATAAAAAGGAATTTTTCCCAGGTTATTTGTGGATTTTTCCGTTGAATGACGGAACTGCGAATGTCGGTTTTGGTTGTCGTGTAGGTGCGGAAACAAAGCAGAATGATATCCGTGCGGTTTTTGAATCGTGGCTTGCCAACGATGAGCAACTGCGTCAAAGGTTTGCCGATGCCACGATGATTTCGCCGTTACAGGGCGGTTTGGTTCCGTATAATGCTGATGAATTCGCGTGTTGTGGCGACAATTTCTGTGTGTGCGGCGATGCGGCAAATCTCATTGATCCGATTTCTGGCGGTGGCATTGGCTCTGCTATGGTGAGTGGCTATTTCGCTGCCCAAGTTGCCGAACAGTGCATTGCAAAAAACGATTGTTCCCAATTGGCCACCAAAGAATATGAGAAGATGCTGCGCCAACGTGTGGAACGAGAAATGCACACCCGTTATGTGATTCAAAAAACAATTCAAAATCATCCGTGGACAATGGATGTGCTTGCATTTGTGGGGAAACAGGCTCGGCTGTTACAAAAAATTAAATCATGGTATTTCCAATAACTACAAATATGAAGTTGAAAAAAGTTGCATTGCTCGTCGCTCTGTGTTTTGCATTCGTTGCAGGTTTTGCACAGTCCGATAAAACGAGCAAATATATTAATCCAGAAGGTTTTACGGTGGGGGCGCGTTTCGATATTTCAAAGGCAGGTGCAAATTATTATAGAAAA
>JAEEGL012041901.1_pt1 | contig 10570 bp, 14 predicted proteins | sample 9134231 | NCBI WGS metagenome assembly JAEEGL01 (sample SAMN16246548, study PRJNA631951) | gut metagenome | biome: gut microbiome; feature: rumen; material: fiber-attached | host: Bos | place: Iran: Karaj | collected 2018-10
GAAAGACGGATTTAAGATAAAACAATGGAACGATTAAAACAAAAAGAAATTATGACAAACGAGAAACTGACATTGAAACAACTGCTCATCGGACTGTTGATGGGCATCATCGCCTGCGCGATGATTACGCTATGCACTGGGTGCAAGAGTGTGGAGACAGTCGTCGTGAAAGAGCATCATACCGACACGCTGAAGATCACGAAGCACCAGCGCGACTCGGTATGGTTGCATGACTCCATCCATGTGACGGAGAAAGGCGATACCGTCCGTATCGAGAAATGGCACACGAAGTACATCGAGAAGCTGGTGCGTGACACCGCCTATATCTCCAAGAGGGACTCGGTGCCCGTCCCCTACCCCGTCAAGGAGTACATCGAGAAACCGCTGAAGGGATGGCAGAAGACGCTGATGTTCCTTGGTGTACTCTCCATCCTCATGATCCTGGTATGGATATGGAGAACAAAGTAAACCCCTGACGGTGTAATCAGCGAGAGGTGTAAACACTAATATCATAAGTATGAAAAAGATTATCGAAAAAATTATCGCATGGCTCAGCCATTGGAACAAGGACAAGGTGTTGCACTTCTCGCTGTGTCTGATCGTCGCACTGCTGGCAGGATGTATTGCGAAAGTGCTCGGTGCAGAGAATACCGGTGTGATAGCTTCGGCATGGTTTGCAGGATTCCTCGTCGGAGTCGCCAAGGAGGTATGGGACGAGATAGACGCAGAAGGCTCGGACGAGAAGGACTGGGCGGCAGACATCACGGGTACCACCATCGGGACATTGATAGTTGTTATCTTAATAGTATAGGGCGATGGAGATAACACTGGACGCAATCATCAGTCTTTTGGGACTGTTCGTAGGAGGTGGCGGTGGTGCCTTCTTCACATGGAGATTCATGCGACGGAAGGCAAAGGCAGAAGCCGTGACTGCAGAGGTGGATGCCGCCAAGGATATGCAGGACATGTACCAGCAGATGCTGGAGGATGCCAAACGTGACAGGGAGGACCGTCGTGAGCAGGTAGAGGAACTGCGTGCAGACCGTGACCATTACAAGCAGGAGCGCAACGAACTGCGGGAGAAGATGGACCAGTTGACACGCTCGTTCACGGACTGGCGGTTGGAGGCTGACAACGACCGGAGCAAGATGAAGATGGACATCGCCAAACTTGGCAGGAAGGTGGAGACGATGGTCCCTTTTATGTGTGGAAACCTTACGTGCAAAGACCGTCAGCGCGTAGTACTTGCGGACGACGGCACGGTTAGGTCGAGCAGACGCAAAAACGAAGAAAAAAAGGAGGCATGACTATGACACTTTACAAGCGTGGATCAAGAGGCGACATGGTGCGGCAGATACAGAAGGCGTTGCACTTGCTGGCAGACGGCATCTTCGGGAGTCAGACCGAGGAGGCGGTGAAGAACTTCCAGGCGAAAAACGGACTGAAGGCTGACGGCATCGTCGGTCCTGCGACGCTGGCGAAGCTCATACCGCAGCGGTTGAAGAAATCGAAACGCATGATTAACAAGATCATCATCCATTGCTCTGCCACCCCGGAGGGCAAGGACTTCACTGTTGACGACATCCGACGATGGCACAAGCAGCAGGGATGGTCGGACATCGGCTATCACTACGTGGTCTACCGTAATGGCGATGTCGTCAATGGTCGTGATGTCGATATACAAGGAGCCCATTGCGCCGACAACGGCGGTAACATCAACAGTATTGGTATCTGCTACATCGGAGGATGTGCCAGGGACGGCAAGACACCGAAGGACACGCGAACAGATGCCCAGAAACTCGCCCTGCTCAATCTGCTGCTGGACCTGCGGAAGATGTATCCCCATGCCGTCATCCTCGGTCACAGGGACCTCGACGAACACGGCAAGCTATGTCCGTCGTTCGATGCAAAAAAAGAATACAGAATGATATAACGCAGTGATGCGTGATAATTCTGTCTTTTCATAGTACTTTAATATTTAAGGTTGTTTTAGTAATAGTTAGATTTGGTTTAATTTTTCAGGAGGCACGGCGGTGCCTCTTTTTTTTTGTTTTTACAAGCGGGTTGCCGATTGGTAACCCCGAGCGGTATTTCGTGCGATTATTAGAATTAAGAATCGACGAAATATGAAATTCCTGACATTACAAGAAATCAAGGCACAGTGCCGCATCGAGGAAGACTTCACGCTGGAGGATACTCTGTTGACGGCATACGGCGGTGCGTCGGAGAAAGCATTGCTGCGGGTCTGCAACCGAACATACGACGACCTGTTGGAGAACTTCGGAGAAGACGACGGAGAGGGTGGCAAGGTGGTACCGCCAGACTTCCGCATGGCAGCACTGATGCTTGCCAAGCATCTGTACGAGCATCGTGGACCGACTGAGAACGTCAGCCTGTCGATGGTGCCGTACAATATCGACCTTTTCATCAAGCCGTTCATGCGGCTCACCAGCGCGGAGGAGGGCGCACAGTCATGACAGGATATGATGCAGGCATGCGTGACAAGCGCATCACCATCGCCCGTCGTGCCGAGAGCAGCGGAGGACAGTTCGGTGTACGGTCAGCCGGGCAGCAGTACGAGATCATTGACGACTTCTGGGCGGCAGAGGACTTCAACCGTGGTACCAAGGCTATGCGGGAAGGTGCGGTGGATGCCTACGACATCGTCATGTTCCGCATGAACTGGTATCCAGACATTGACCGCTGGTGCATCATCCGCTATGATGGCACGTGGTATCAGATTACCTCGTTCAACGCCAGCAGAAAGGCGAATACCATTCAAATGACCGCCACGGAGATGGCCAATCAGCAAGTAATTATTAACCAATAAACAAGTAAGATTATGAATAATGTTTTTGACATCGTTCAGACGGATGCGCAGTTGCAAGCCATCCTCAACAAGATTCAGCCGCTGGTGACTACGGGTAGCACCGCACCCCTCGGCTTTGGTTACGGCGTGTGTGAGACCGCTGGCTCAACACCAGCCAAGACAGTAAGCATGCAGAACACCGTACTGACCCCCGGCGGCGTGATTGCCGTCAACTTCGTGAACGCTTTCACCGCCTCGAACCCCACGCTGGCGGTCAACGGCTCGGCAGCAAAGCCCATCAAGCTCTACGGCAATGCGATGCCGATGGGTAAGGTGCACGCCAACACCATCCTCGTGATGTACTACGACGGAACCCAGTTCAACGTGATTGCCATTCAGAGCCAGACGGCAGCAGCCCCAACTGGTTTCGTTGACCTCGCCCTGCCTTCAGGCTTGCTGTGGTGCGAGCACAACGTGGGGGCATCGACTCCGTATGAGCACGGACTCTACTTCTCATGGGGTAACGTCGAAGGTCACGCAGAGGGCTCCGGCTACGACTTCAGCGATGCTGTGTACGCACAGACGGCAGGTGCGGCACTGACGGCTAACATCGCCGTGGGAAATACCTACGATATGGCCCGACACAATATGGGTGCGCCCTGTCGTTTGCCGACAAGTGGAGAGTTTGTGGAGTTGAACAGCAACTGCGACTCTGAGTGGACCGATGAGGATGGTGTGGCTGGTCGTCGCTTCACATCGCGCATCAACGGCAACTCTATTTTCTTCCCCGCTTCTGGCTACTACAATGGTACGTCGCTCGACGGCCGTGGGGCGTACGGCTACTACTGGTCTTCCACTTGGCACTCCGAGACGAATGCTCGCAACCTGTACTTCACTTCATCGGGCGTTTATCCGCAGTACTACAACGACCGGCGCCTTGGGTTTACGGTGCGCGCGGTTCAGTAATCGCCTTGCCGATTTACCTGTCTGGGCTTGTCGCGCCCCAAGGCGCGACGAACAAAAGCCCAGACGGATAAATCGGAATGGTTTTGGCTTTACATATATTCATTAATTAAAAATAAAAAAGTATGCAAATAATAGCAGCAATCGAATACGACAGGATCCGCAAAGAACCTGGAACGTGGAATAAAGTCATCCTTCACAGGGAGGGGAAGTTTTATAGAGCTTACGAGTGGAGCGCGTGGCTCATAAAAACCGTCGTCTGCACTGAGGAATTTCAGAAGAAACGTGGCGACGCAAAACCGCTGACGTGTCACCGACAGAAGAATAAATCGGGAGAGTTCGCCATGTTAGGATTCCCCGTCGAGAGTATCTCGAAATTCATCCCTATGCACAAGGGTATCAGCGCACTCCAGGACAGTCCTGATGACCTCTGCATAGAGACAGAAATCCCACTAAACGGAGACGAAACTTACGACCAGTTACAACACCGTTTCGAATCGTGGAAAGGCACACTGCCTGAAGCGTCGAAGAACGGCAAGAAAGGCGAAGGTGACGGGATCGCACAGCGGCGTGGCGGTGCATTCAAGATTATTGCTGATATTATCGCCTATCCGCTGGAGCGCAAGACAGCCGACGAGAACATCGAGTTTATCAGCAACCTGAAGCAACTGGCGGCTGAGCTCTTATAAAAAACAAAACTCCCGCTTCTTTATTATCGGTCACGAACAAAACCGCCAACATCAGTCTGTCACACGTGGTTCAGGCGATTTCATAGGTTATCCGTCCAGCAGACCACCGAGTCTGTAGGAAACAATGAAAGACCGCCGACGGCTTCCAATGATCAGGGATTCTGTCGGAGAGATTGGGTCGTTACAGGCGATAACCGCGTTGCGGATATTTTCTTCCCCGCTTCTGGCAACTACAATGGTACGTCGCTCAACAACCGTGGGACGAACGGCAACTACTGGTCTTCCACTTGGAACTCCGAGACGAATGCTCGCAACCTGAACTTCAATTCATCGGGCGTTAATCCGCAGAACAACAACAACCGGCGCTATGGGTTTACGGTGCGCGCGGTTCAGCACTTGCCAGGACTGGCATACATGACAGACAAGACAGAGGCGACAATAAGAAACACAACGAGGACACGTATGGCATACACTCTGACACGCGAGGCACTGTTGGCAGACCTCTACGCGGCATGGCATCTGGCACGTCGGCACAAGACATCGAAGCATTATGTAAGGGTGTTCGACCGACAGACTGACAAGAACCTGCAAGAGATAGCCGACGACCTGCTCAGCCGGAACTATGAGCCAGAACCCTCCAGTTGTTTCATCGTTGACCGACCGAAGAAGCGGGAGGTCTTTGCGGCACAGTTCCGTGACCGCATCGTACACCATCTTTATTACAATTACACCCACCGACTATTTGAGCGCACCTTTATCGCCGACTCCTACAGTTGCATACAAGGGCGAGGCACACACTACGGCATCGAACGACTGAAACGCCACATCTTGACAGAGAGCGAGAACTACAGCAGACGCTGCTGGGCTCTTTCACTCGACATCCGTGGTTATTTTATGCACATCGACCGTCGCATATTGCTCGACAATGCCATTGGTACCATCCGTCGCATGGCACCACGGCGCATCAACAATAATGGCGACACCACATGGCAGGACGTGCTCGACATCCCGTTCCTGCTATGGCTGACGGAGAAAATTGTGATGCTCGATCCGAAGACCTCATGCAAGATTGTCGGTAAACCAGAAGAGTGGGAAGGTCTCGACCTGAACAAGTCGCTCTTCCACACGCCAGACGGTTGCGGGTTGCCGATTGGTAACCTCACATCGCAGCTGTTCTCGAATGTCTATCTGAACGCTTTCGACCAACACATGAAGCGAGACCTGCGTTGCCGTCATTACGGGCGATACGTGGATGATGCCTACGTCGTCAGCAGCGACAAGGAATGGTTGATGTCGATAGTACCACAGGCTGACGCATTCCTACGGGAACGGCTGCATCTGGAAATCCATCACGGGAAAACCCAGATACGTGAGGTGCGGCAGGGAGTGGAGTTCCTTGGCGGTTTCGTCAAGCCCCACCGCACCTATATGAGTCACCACGCAGAGCAGCGGCTTCGCAGAAGCGTGGAGCGACTACCCATGAACAACCCCGACAAACTATTCCGCTGTGTCAACGCCATGCTCGGTGTACTGGCACATTATGACTCCCACCGATTGCGGCACGAACTATTCGACACCGATGCTTTTCATCGTGTCGGCTACTTCGACCGCGACATGACGCAGTTCTTTCTGCGTCGCCAGTAAACCCACGACGGCATTTCGCCCGCTTGTTAGATAATGTTACATTTAACAAGCAAGTAATCATGAATAACAAAGTATGTGCATCAGCCGCCGAATTCACGCTTGTGAAAGAGGAAGGCACAAGAGTAGTAATCGCCTACGGTCTTCAGGAGGAGGAAGGCAAGGAATTAGCAACATGGTGTGAAATTTATTTCCCAAACAAGCAGGGCAAACCGACCTTCGAGGATACCAAGGCTGCCATCATTGCCGACATCAACGAGCGCATCACGGCGCAGATCGTGGGCGGCATGACCTTCGAGGGCAAACCCGTGTGGCTCTCCATCGAGAACCAAATCAACTTCACCACCTCCACCGCTCCCTGCCGACTGAAGATTGGCGAGGAGGAGGACGGCACCCCCGTCTATCACGACTTCGAGACCAAGGCGCAGTTGAAGGCTTTCAATGACGCTTGTCTCTCATGGAAAAACGAGTGCCTCGAGGCAGGACGTGCCGAGAAGGAGGGCATCGACTGGACTCCCTATGCCGAAGCATTGCAGCCCGTAACCGAGTAATTACTAATTATCAATTCGAGACATGGCAACAGTTAAAGGACAGAATCTCCGTATCTATGTAGGAACGAAGGCGATTGCGGCGGCATTGGAATGCCAGTTGCAACTCCAGCTGAACGTCGCCACCTACTCCACCAAGGATGATGAAGACGATTGGGTACGGAACAGGGTCGCCAGCCTGCAATGGTCGGTGACAGCCAATGCCGTCGTCACCGACGACGAGGAAATAGACGCTATCGGAGCCGCAGCCTTGACCGACCTTATCGGGCAGACGGTACAGGTGCAACTCAATACCTCCAGCGGTGATCAGAACCGTGAGATAGGTGAGCAGTTGTTGGCAGGCGAGGCTATACTCTCGGACGTGCAGATCACCGCACAGAACCGCCAGCGCACCACATGTCAGGTGACGCTGACAGGTAAGAAGAATATGCTCATCGACCTGCGTACCATCATCACAGCCGACGGTCATGCCATCCGCACCGCTGACGGTCATATCGTGATGGCTGCGCATGAAGTAACAGAATAATAATGACATGAGAAAGACAGTAGCAATCATTCATTTCAATACGCCCGAACTGACGGAGGCTGGTATCAAGAGTCTGCGCAAGCATGGCGGTGAAAAGTATCACGTCACCATCTTTGACAACAGCGACAGCAAACCGTTCAAGAGACGGATGCGGGGCGTGAAGGTGATTGACAACACAAAAGGACAGATTATCGACTTCGACACAGAACTGGAGAAGTACCCTGAGCGCGACCGCTCGATAGGTTGTGCCAAGGGTTGCGAGTTCGGCAGCGTGAAGCACATGATGACTGTGCAGAAACTCTGGGAGCTTCTGCCGGACGGCTTCGTGCTCATGGAGAGCGACATACTGATAAAATCCAATATCGACGAATTCTTCAATGAGGAATACAGCGTGTATGGATATTGCCAGAAATCACAGCCGTACAACCCGTTTGGCATCGGTCGCATGCTGCCGATGCTTTGTTGGATGAATGTACCGATGCTCCAGCGCGAGGGTGCCAAATATTTCGACCCTGAGCGCACCTATGGACTGCTGCCTGGTGGTAAGCAAAACCGAAATAACTGGTATGACACAGGCGCACCTCTGCTCGAAGACATCCTATCCAAGCGTCCGAGGCTAAAGGGCTACCACCGCGACATCCGCGAGTTTGTGGAGCATTTCGGCAGCGGATCGTGGCAGAATAATTCACTCGACGCTCATAAGGCGTGGTTGGAACAACATAAAGACTTGTGGCTATGAGAATCGAGGTATTTACATTCTGTTGGAACGAGATGACTGTGCTGCCGTTCGCAGTCGATTATTGGCGACGCTATGCCGACCATGTGACGGTGTTCGATAATGGCTCGACCGACGGCTCGTTGGAGTTTATGCAGCAGCATTCGGACTTAATCACCATTGAGCATTGGGACACCAATAACCAGATTAACGACCGCATGTTGCTCGACGCTAAGAACGAGGCATGGAAACGTGCCCGTGGCTCTGCCGACTTGGTTGTTATGGCTGATATGGACGAGATGCTGATTCCGATGGGCGACGAACTTCAGCGGATGATGGACGAAGGTTGCACGGTGTGCATGCCTCGCTGGTTTACGATGATGAGCGACGAGGTGCCACAGCATGAAGACGGCAAGCTGTTGCACGAGATTCGCCCTTTTGCATATCAGGCACCGGCTAAGGCCATCGTGTTCGACCCAAACAAAATCGAGAATATGCGCTACGAGCCAGGGGCACACCAGTGCCAGCCAGAAGGTTATGTAAAGTGGTTCGAGGGTGGCATCTATTGTTTGCATACCGACCACAATTTCTCTCTGGAAAACAAGATTGAACGCTACCGCCAGATGAACGCCCGTCAATCGTCCATCAACCGACAGAAGGGCTGGGGCATCCATTACGGATTCAGTGCCGAACACCTGACGAAGTGGTGGGGCGAGGCTTGGCAGCAGACGGTAAACTTCAATGAAATCCTACAACAGCACAATGGGTAAGGTAGCAGCAATGGCCCTGTGTCGTATGGGCAATCAGATGTTTATCGCGGCAGCTGCTCGCACGTTTGCAGCCCGCACAGGCCGCGAGTTCATCGGACTGGTGAAGACTGACATCGAGCGCGACTATCCGCAGCAGCAGATGGAGACCGTGATGCGACGGGTGCCGTGGCTGACACGCGAGGCGGTGAAGGACTTTGTGGAGATTCCGCACGGCGAATACCTGTGTAACGGATTTCCTGAGACTGATGCCGACAACGTGCTGCTGAATGACTTCTTTCAGGATGCACGCTGCATCGACCGCGACATTGCCTTTGATCTCTTCAAGCCTTACGACTCGATCCTAAAGGAAATCCACGAAGTCTATGGCGACGTGAGCGACATGGTGTGTGTGAATGTGCGTCGTGGCGATTATCTCAGATGCCAGAAAGACGGATTCCGTGTACTGACAAAACACGACATCAGTACGATGCTGCGGACATTCTTTCCAAAGGAGAAAGTGCTGTTTGTCAGCGAGGACATCGAGTGGTGCAAGCAGAACTTCAGCGGTAATCGCTACATGTTTTCCGACCGTCCGTGCCGCTACAAACCCGAAATGGATTTGTACTTGCAGACGCAATGCAAGGCGAACATCATCAGCAATTCCACTTTCTCATGGTGGGGTGCCTACCTGAACGAGCGAGCCGAGAAGGTTGTCTGTCCGTGGCCGTGGTTCTCCGACGGGAAGATTAACCCCATGAGCCATGTACTGCCAGACGGCTGGCTGAAATTCTGAGAGTAAACCCAATACCATATTTCAACTGATTAGAAAAGGCAAATAGTTATGGACAATATTTTTGCAAATCTTTTCCGCTACCGCAAGCGTGAGGCGACTCCCACGCCAGGAGTGCCCAGCAGCACCATGCCACCAGAGCCGTCGAAGGTGCAGGGTGGCGACTACCAGGAGCGCATAGTGTCTGTTCGCAGTCCTGAGTCGGCATTGGTGGTGGGTGCGGTCTATCGTGCCGTCAACCTCCGAGCAGACACGATGAGCGTCATGCCCGTGCAGTACCGCAAGAAGGACTTTGTGGGCGGCAACTTTGTTCAGGATATGCAAGGACTGGGTAAGCGTATCAACTACATGTTGCAGGAAGAGCCGAACCCCATCATGACCGCTGCCGACTTGTGGCGACTGGTGGAAATCAACCGCCTGTTCTACGGCAACAGCTTCGTGTATATCGAGCGCGACGAGTTCGGATTCCCTGCCGCCTTGTGGCTGGTAAAGACGGGCGGCTATAACATCAACACGGGTCGCTATGCCAGCATCGTCTATCTGACAGACCACGGCTACGTGACGCTGACCGACGTGCCCCGCGAGGATGTGCTGCACTTCGCCAACACCTTCCGCTATCAGAACGGCATCTGGGGCATCCCAACGCTCCAATATGCCATCGAGACGCTTTCGCTCAACCGCACCCTGCGCTCGCAGGCTCTTGAAACGGCGGCAAAGGGAGGACGTGTGAAACTGATCATCGGTGAGCAACCGCCCGCCAGCGGCTACAGTCCCATCAGTCAAGGTCTATTCGACCCCAAGCAGATGAACGACTACGCCCAGGAACTTCAGAAGAAGATGTACTCAGGCCACGACATCCTCGCCATCCGAGGGCTTGACAAGGTGCAGAACATCTCAATGACGAGTGCCGAGATGCAGATGTTCGAGCAAATGGGTGCCACGAACGACGACGTGGCAAGGTTCTTCGGTGTTCCTCGTCCGCTCTTGATGCTCGATACTAACTCGCACTACAACGACTACCAGAACGCCACGATGGAGTTCCACACGCGAACCATCCTGCCGCAGAAGACGGGCAACGAGAAAGAGATTGCGCGTAAACTGATAGGCTTCAAGGACTACGGCACCCGCGACATCCACATC
>JAEEGL012274328.1_pt1 | contig 10570 bp, 9 predicted proteins | sample 9134231 | NCBI WGS metagenome assembly JAEEGL01 (sample SAMN16246548, study PRJNA631951) | gut metagenome | biome: gut microbiome; feature: rumen; material: fiber-attached | host: Bos | place: Iran: Karaj | collected 2018-10
ACCGATAGACACCACGGAGCCACGCGGCGAATTTACGGAAGACTCTCCGCAGTTCATACGACGGTGCCCGTCCTTCCATGAGATAAGTCTCTCCAGCTTCGGCGAGCTTCTCATGCGCGGCCCTGCGTCCTTCCATGTCAGCCTTTTTCCACTCTTCGAGGCTCATTCCTGCATAATCGAGGAGTTTGAGGAAGTCCTTTTCGGTCTGCTCTGTGGCCGCCCCGCTCTGGACGTCGTTCCACATTTGCTCTATGAAGAAGTGCCACGTCTCATGAATCACGGTCGAGGCGTCCGCGCCTTTGAAGAGAGAAATGATATTCTTCTCCGGGTTGTATTCCCCTTTGAGTTCGACGCTCTGCTGATAATAGGCCGCGTTTTCCTGCGAGGAATAGGGCAATTCCTGACCGTCAAAGACAATGATCGCGTCCGCTTGGTGAGGCTGCGGGAGTGCCTTGTCATAATCGCGAAGGTCGCCTTCCGCCCATAAATACTCGAAGAACAATTCCTCCAGCTCTTCGCCCATGGCGGCGTCGTATTCCTCCATTCGTGCGCGCTGTTCGTCCGTCAGAGGTTCTCCTTCACGCTCACGGATTTCGAGGGCGAGAAGTTCACGCTGCCGGAGTGCTTCGAGCTGTTCCGGCGTTGCCTTCTTCCGGCCTTCATAGAGTGTTGCGAGGGCTTCCCGTACTTTGTCCCGGAGTGCTTCCCTCTCTCCGGCCCTGTCTGCCGTGTATCGTGCTTCCTGTTCGCCGCCCAGCCGCTCATAAAGAGAGAAAGCGTCCTCGCCTTCATGGTCGGCCCTTGCCTTCTCCATGGCCTCCGGCGATCCTCCGGAAGCAAAGCCTTCGACGTCTTGGATCAGGTGCTGGACTTCATGAAGGAATGTATAACGCATTTCCTCCTCGTTCATGTGCTCCCTGTTCAGCGTGATTCGCATTTCTCCGGGGTCTGCCTGTCCATACCTTTCGGAGGGAAGGTCTGCAATATTGACACGGACCCGCCGCAAGAAGGGATAAGCGTCGAAGAGTTCCTCGTTATAATAGACACGGACGAGGAGCATTTCCCCGAATTTCTCCAAGGACGAGAAGTCTATATCTTCGAGCTGGTCTTTGATCTCGAATCTCCATTTCCCGTCCAGCCCCTTGAACCAGCCTGTTTTTTTATAGATTTCGTCAGCGGCGACGCCGTCCGCCTCCATGCGTTTCGCCTCGTCGAGCTTCATTTTGTCGGCATTTCCGGCGCTTTCTCCTGCGAATTGGTGGAAGCCCTTGCCAATTCCGAGCGATTCCTTTATACTGTCTATAGAAGAGCCGTGACTGTGAGACACTGCGTCCGGGGAGTTTTCCTCGGGTGAAAGCATTACAGCGCCAAGCTCTTCTATTTTGTTTTGGATTCCTTCGATACTCCCGCGGGCGGCAGTCTTAAACCAAACATCACCATTAGGGGAGAATTCATAGGCGACATAATAGGAGCCGAGGTCTCCGTCTATCCGTCCGACGACGACTTTCCCGAGGTATTGCCCCGTGTATTCCTTCCACTTGGAGACGCGGGGTTCTTTTATTTCTGCGCCGTGCTTTTCGAGGTCGGCCCATTCTTCGTCGGTGATTCCGTGTTCTTCCGTGGCGTGAACGATTTCGGATTCCGCGTATCTTATGCCGTTGTCGCTGGAGAATTGCAGCTTGTTGACTTCCTTTCCCTCGCTCCGGCGCTGCTCGATTCTCTTTTTCAGTCCGAGAATATCCGTCGCCCCGGCCTTCCTCACGTCATACATTGACTGAGAGAGGCCCTCTGCCGCCTGTTGTCCGAGCTGGACGCGATACTGTTTCATGGCCTCGATCGGGTTGCTCCGGTTCATGGATTGAGCCGTCACGAGTGCAGCCGCTTGGAGTGCGACGTCGTTATTTACGCCGGCGGATTTTAACTCGGTAATGATTCGGTCCTGCTGGACCCGGAGGGAGTCCTCCATTTCCTTCGCCTTCCGAGAGAGTTCCTGCTCCTGCTGCTCGCGGTTTACGGTATAGCCGCCATCCTCAAAGGCCGTGTCGTTCTTGACCGCTTGGAAGAATCCGTCAAACTTTGCAGCCGTGGCCTCGAAATTCCCGAGGGATATGTCCACGGTGTCCCCGTTCGCCGCCGCTTCCTCGATTGTTTCCACGGAGACGCCGAGAGCCTCGGCCACTTTCTCCACGCCCTTCTCTTGTGCATAGCCGTTAAGAGTGGAGCCGTCAATATAGACCGCTTCTCCGGGGGTGTGGTCGTTAATCACGACGGCAGCATAATCGGGGTTGACGCCTTCCTTCTTGAGGTCGTCGATTCGTTGCTCTTCCGTCTCCATGCGGATATGATGGACTTCCTTCTTCATGGCTTGCGTGAGGTCACGATTGAGAGCGAGGTTCGCTCCGCTTGCACCGAGGCCGAGAATCGCTCCTATAGTGCCACTATATCCGGCCTGACTCGTAATATTCCCGAGGTCGTCTTTCACCATTTGGACGATCTCTTCCGTGGATTTGTCCTGATTCAGCGCCCAGATTTTTGAAATCTGCTCCGGGTATTCCTGGGCGAATTCCGTGAGGCCCTCTGTCAGTGAATTCTCGACAGCATGACGAATCCGCTGCCGTAACATGGACCCGGCAGGAAAGGCTCGCATGAGGCGAGAGAGTCCAATATATTCGAGCGGTGTCTGTATCGCCGCATTGATAAGGCCGGCCTTTTCCGCCGTCTCAATATCGACGCCCTGCTCCCTCAATTCGTGATACTCGGCGCCGCTGATCTGTAACGCCATAGACGCCGGAGAAATGACTTGCCCTCCCGGTATTGCATAGAGCGCCGCCTGTGTTGCGAGCTGTCCTCCGCCTTGCAGAAGGTCATATCCAAGCTGACCGAGGGCGCTGTCTGATTGTACCTCTCCCGCTTTCAGAATGTCTGCGTCTGCCGCTTCGTCCAGCAAGTCCCGCGCCCATTGTTCACTTTGACACCGTCCGGGGTGTGCTTGGTTGAGCTGGAGTTCGTTCAGATCCCGGAGTCCTTGGAGACCGTGGAGCCCTTCGCGCACGACGCCCTTTATGCCGTTAGTGAAAGAAGTCAGCATTCTATCGGCTGTCGATTGTCTTTCCTGATATTGGACGGTGTCGGCCACATCGAGCATACTCCCGACGGTATAGACCGAGCCTGTACTGCTTTCTTTTTCCTGTTGGAATTTCTCAAAGTCTTCGCTGCTAAGCATGGGAAACGCCCCCTTTCCTTATTTGTTGCCGCCCGCGCTTCCGTGCAGACGGTTGACTTCCGTTCCGGTCATATATTCCCGCGTCCCGTCCGGTCGAAGGAGCATGAACCGGTCATCGTCGCCGAGCCTCGTGATCGAAATATATCCAGCCGCTCGAAGGTCCGCCTTCGTGATCGTGACTTCCGTCTCCGCCAAGAAGTCCGGCAGCCATGACTCGGAGTCAATGACTTTCCCCCCCCGGTATTCCTCGGTGAAGCTCTTGGCGACTCGCTTTCCTATTTCCGGCACCCAGTCTTGAATATCTCCGCCGGGGAGTTTGCCGTCGTTCTCCTTCAAAATTTCCTTGTAGGCGTCTTGTGAGAGCTCGCGGATCGTCCGAGACATTCTTTCTTTCTGCTCGCCCTTTGCCTTATCAAGGCCGGGTATATACGCCTCAATGGATTTATAAGGAATGTTCCGCCCGAGCTGATAATCGTCGAGTTTCTGGAGGAGCTTCGCGATCTCTTTCTTGTCCGTGATTTCCATTTCTGAGGCGAAGTCATAAATCTTTGCCTCGGTGACGTAGCCCTTGCCGACTTCCTGCTCCACATAGTCAAGCATATTCTGGGTTACTGTCTTTTTCGGCGCGTTCTTTGCGGCCCGCTCCGCCGCTTTCTGCTCGTTGGCACGGATAGAGAGGACGGTCGTCTCCAGTGCGGTCAAGACGTTCTCATTGATTTCGCCGTTTCTGCCGGTGGCCGCCTGTAAAGGAATAGACTCAAGGCCCGCCGTCTCTCCACGGTTCACCATGTCTTGAATGATTCTCTTCGCGTTCTTGATTCGAGCCGTTTCGTCCCCTGCCTGAATGGTCCTGATATGGGATATTTCCTTCCATAAGGCGTCAGTCTCTTCCTGTTCGTCGAGCGGCGTCCTGCTCTTTCTCTGCCCGCCTCCGGTTCTGATTACATAGGCGAGCTCCAGTCCGGGAATCTCGACGCCTTCCTCTTCGTGGACTATGCAGCCATTCCCCCGGACGATCTCTCCGTTTTCGTCTTCATAATCTCGTGCGCTGGAGCTGTTGCCGAAGAATCCCGCCCCGCCGTCTGACATGGTGACATGCTCCAAGTCCTCCGGGTCGAGGTTGTCCGGATCGTATTGTCCCGGCTTCGCATATATGAAAAGGTCGCCTCTGTCCGTGGCCTGTCCGTGGTATCGTTCGACGGTGACGCCTGACCCTTCTTTTATGGCTTCCCTGTATAGATTCGGGACCCATGCTTCCCCTTCGTGCGCCTCACAGAAAGGGATTCCGCCATTACTTCCCATCATGATAACGGCTTGACAGCACCCCTCCCGCTTTGCGGGCATGGTCTTTCCGACTGCCGCCATTTGTGCAGCGGCCAAGACTCTGTTTTCGTCGCCCGCTGACGAATTATGGACGAATTCCCGCAGCTCGTCATAGGTGATATTGGGATTCGTCTGCATGATATACTGGACTTTTCCGAGTTCCGTCTCCTTCTTCTGCCGCTTGCCTAAAGTGGTAAGCAAAGAGACCCTCGTCGCCGGAGACATGAATCCTCCATACCTTTGAGCGAGGCTCCCCATTCGTGCATAATCGCCCTGTCCTACAGCAAAAGAGACAGCTTGCGAAACCATATCCGCCTGGACTGCTCTCATTTGTTTCGTGACTTCCTCCTCGCCGTACTTCCCGAAACGAGCCCGGACGAGCGGCTCTGCCCTGCCCAGTCCTTCGTTGAGAGCTTGGTCTGTATAGCCGCCCTCTCCGACGAATTCCACGCAGGAGGCGAGCTGGTTCTGATACTGCGTATCGTGATATTTCTCGGTCTCGTTCATCTGATACGTCAGCATGTTGGCGCGTCTCGTGTTGTTGTCCCGCTCCGTGTACGCATTGAATGCCCGCCCAGCGGGGCCGAAAGAAATAAAAGAACGATAATCTTTCCGGACTCGATCCAGCGCCTTTTGGTGGAGTTTGTCGTATTCATCGACGACGTTGAGAGCGGCCTCCTGCTTCTTCTGCATAAGTTCGGCGGTCCCCTCGCTCATGATCCTGTTGTATTCATTGTTGGCCTCCATGACCTTGCCCTGATCGTACTGCTCGCGCATTTGATTGAATCCCGCCGCAATAATGAGGCCAGTCTCGGCGTTTGCCTTGGCAAGTGCGCGCTCGCCCGAATTGTCATACTGGAGCGGCGCAGGCTTTGTGAAGTTCGCTGCCGGCGCGGCAAGCTGTGTGCGGCTATGATACGGTTCAAAGCTCATTGTTTATACACCTTCTTTTCTTTTGAATTCATATCACCATCGGGAGAAGGGTGTCCAATTTTGAAAGGCTTTTGTCCTTGCTAGTTGCTTTTGATAATAGAGTTTTTATTGCATACGAGTATATTTTTCTTATGATCGGCTCACCTTTTTTTACGAGTTCCGTCCTTGCCTCAAACTCAATGCCGATAACATCGTCACCGTTTTTCTTGTGCCGCTCACATGCCTCGAGGAAAAAACTTATTAGGCTTTCTAAATATGCCAACTCCTCGTATAACTTCAACACCTCCTCCCGTTCTTTCTTGTTAAGCTTGGATGTCCATTTGGGCAAATTTATTTTTCTTTTCAATCAACACACCCCACTTGCTTCACATAGGGATATCCAACAATAACGCCTTCCTTTCTGGTGGCTTACATATCTCCCCTTCCTCGCCTCTCCACTTTCTCGCCATTTCTTCGTCATCCGTGAAAGTAAGATACCGCCCTGCAAAATACATCTTGCAACGCCCATCACCTGTAATATTGCGGGCTTTATTAACAAACACCCAATAATTCCAAGGATAAGTCTCGCCGTCATATTTGCCGCTGAATGGTTCTAAGTTTAACCACAAGTCCGCATCGTGCAACATGTACGAACTTCCCGCCAGCCGCTCCCCATCACTCGTAAGTTGCGCAATCATAACGATGCAGATATTTTCATCTTTGGCAATCGTTTTCAGCCTTTGTGAGGCTTGCGCCAGTATTTCCCATCGTTGTAAATCCTTTCTGTTTGTGAAGTCAGCCCGTCCAATATAGTCAACAATGGCAAGCTCTATCCCGTATTGCTTCTTGGCGCGGCGAATTTCAGACAGTACACGAATTGTCTGCAAGTCTGGAATCGTCGCTAAGTAAAAACCACTTTTAGAGACTGTATCGAACACAGTCTCTTTTGCCCGATCCAATTCATCAACGCTTGCTTTTCCTGCCCGCAGTATGTCATGCGGTATTTTCGCAATGTGCGCAGCAATCCTCAATTCCGTTTGGCGCTCTGACATTTCGGAATTGACATAGAGTACCTTTCGGCCATTTTGTATTCCAGCTAGGTTCATTGCAAAGGCGCTTTTTCCTGTACCTGTCGGTGCTGACAGTATCACAAGATCTTCCCGTTCCAGGCCGCCCGTCATTTTATTTAACCGTTCAAAGGGCGAATATATAATCATCTCCTGTCGTTTTTCCTCATCCGCCCGTTCTTCCATTGCAATTATGCATTCCACAGCAAGCTGTTCCGGCGTCAAAATCTTTCTGTCATTATTTCGCACCGTCGAAAATAGGCTCTTTTCTAATTCTTCCCGTATCGCTTCCGGGGTTTCCCCGTCCTCCGCCCGTGCTATTGCCCTCCGCGCAATATTCACAAGGCGCCGTTTTTCCGTTTCCTGCTTCAAAAGATCAACATGGGAGGCAATCAAAGATGAATCAATGGAAAGTGCAGACAGATTGGAGAAAGAATTATACGGGCGAAGCACATCAACGAAAGATGGTAAGGCGTGCAATTTTTGATAGACCGTAACCGCGTCGATTTTTTCGCCGTGTCCGTACATATCCGCGAGCGCGAGAAAAGCTTCTTTCCGCGCGTCCGTTGAAAAATCTTCCGGCGTGATCCTGCTTAGAATTTCCGCCGCACCTTTTCCGTTCTGCATTAATTCTGAAAGAATTATGCTTTCATGCTCCCACATGTCCACGCTTTCACCCCCTGTCAAAAATCGGTGTAATGCTTCTGCGTTTGTTTCAGCACGCTTTTGTGTTGTTTCTCGTAATCAGAAACAACACAGTTCAAAATTGCTCGATAATCACTTTTGTGTTCCTTACCTTTCGAGCCTTTGTAATTGTCCAGCTTTGTAATACACCATTTGACAGCGGACTCATCTCCGCCCATGCGATCCTTCAATTTGTTATATTCATCAATCGTCATTCGGACATTTTCAGCAAATGGAACATTAGCTGTATATTTTTCGTCTTTTATATATTTCGTCTTATTAATGTCAGTAATAGCTGACGCATCCACTGACACAAAACCGTCCTTAATGTCAGTAATAGCTGACGCATCCACTGACACAAAATCTTTTTCTGTCCGTAATGGCTGACACAAAGGAATTATTTCAAACTCCGATCCATGCCCACGGATTTTCGACGGCCTATAGTGGATATAACCGCTTTTCTCCAAAAGGTGAAGACAATCACTGACTGTACTTCTATCCAGTCCGCTTCTTTCTCCGATATATCTGCTTGACGAAATAAAGGGCGTTTGCCAGTGTACCTTATTGTCAATATCCAACAACGTATAATAGACAAGCCGCGCTCGCGGAGAAAGCCGCTCCGCAGCTGCTTTGTCATTGAAAATATTAAGCTGTGCCATGTAGTCGATACGGCTTCGCCCCGCCATATCACTTTACCTTCCCACCGTCGAAGAAAGGCTTTTCGCGGCTTGCGCCAATCAGCTCCAGCAGAGCTTTTCGATTTGTGCGCCCGTTCAGCGTCCACATTCCCAGCTCTTTCATCCGTGCGTTACAGATTGCAACAGCCTTTTGTGCGGAAGAATACGAGCACTGCATTAATGCCGCTGCTTCCGTTATGCTAATAAAGATTGATTCCGGCACGGCTTGATTGCCTGCGCCGCTTGTGGTATCATGTACTTGCATAAAAGTTCCACCTTTCTGCCGCCGTGCCAGGCGGCTATTTTTTATGCTTTCAATAGTTCCAACGGATCACAGCCGAGAGCGCGCGCAATCTTGCCGACGGTTCGCGCGCTTGCTTTGTGTTGCCCGATCTTGATTTTGTAAATTGTCGTTCCAGCAAGCCCCGCCTGTCTTTGCAATTCCGCCATGCCCCAGCATTTCACCATTGCCAGGCGTTCGGTCTTTTGAATATCCAATTCGTAAGACATGTTTTCCCTCCTAATGTAATCAATTAGAATATAATTCTCTATTTTTAAGCAATTAGAATATACCATCGTAATATAATTTTGTCAAGCACATGGAATATTTTTCTTGCTTTTTTGTGCGTAACGATGATATTATATTAAGGGTGATATGTTGTGTTATTTGCAGAAAATTTGAAACGACTGAGAGAAAGTAGGCGCCTTTCCAAATCTGATATGGCGAAAAAACTTGATATAACCCCCTCTGCTTATGGTGCATACGAATTGAAACGACGCGAGCCATCTTTTGAAATGCTTTGCAAAATTGCCGACGTTCTCCATGTAACTACTGATGAATTATTGGGGCATAAATTAGGCGACGCTTATGATTATTGCAAAAATCTCATCGAATCGTTTGAATATGAATATATGGATGTTAACGAAGAACAAAATGGGTCAATTTGCGTAACGCTCCCAAATGACGAAGTTTGCCGTTTTCAATCAAAAAAAGAGTTTGTGAATCATGTTCTTGCATGGGAAAACAGTTTTTCAAACAATGAGAATTACAAAATATATTTCAATGTTCATATGTATGATTCAATGCGAACACGGCGAGAGTTTCAAAAAATGAACAGTGACAGATTGCAATATATAAAAGAATCATTGGACATAATTGCAAACGATACGCAACCTGAAACAAAGAAAGAGCTAAAGGCAATTCTCACGCAAGCATTGAAAACAACTGAGAATCAGATACCAAGAAAAGAGCGCCGATAATGAATAACCCCGCAATCGCTTGCGGATTCCGGACAATAAAAAATCCGCCCCGAAGGGCGGCCGATATCGAATACTTCAAATCCAAGCAGCACACGGAGGAAGATTGACCATCAAATATAATAGAAGCCATAAAAAGACAAAAATCACATTGACAAGAAAAAATAGGGCGGGTATAATCAAGGTACTTAATATGCCATGCGCTCCGTTCGTGAACGCATGATAGCCCGTTCCTGTTTCAGGGACGGGCTTTTAATTTTGTTTTGGAGGAATGAAAAATGATTGATACTGCATGCATGATCGACGCCGGATATTTGCAGAAGGTTCTCTCTGATTTTGGAAAACCAGTAATCGATTACCAACTTCTTGTCGGCGCCATGACGGCAGAGGCGAATCTGCTGCGCACCTATTATTATGACTGTAAGACGTTTATGAGCGAGCCGCCGACGCCCGAAGAACGGGACAGGCAAGCCAAACAAGACGGGTTCCACAAGTATCTGCAAGCCCTTCCTCAATTTGAATGCCGTTTTGGGAGACTTGAAAAACGATGGAACGAGGACGGCTCATGCACGTTTGAGCAAAAACGAGTGGACGTCATGCTATCGCTCGACCTCGCTACTTTGTCGACAAAACGCCTCATTCACCGTGCAGTCCTCATGACGGGGGATTCGGATATGATTCCAGCCATCCAGATTGCAAAGAATGAGGGCGTGGTGGTCGAACTTTTCTATGTGCCAAGGTCGACACATCACGAATTATTGCAAGCCGTGGACATTGCGACCAGAATAAATCAAGCTTTTATTGAAAGAATAAAGAAGAAATCATGATTTTATTTTGTCGGCAAAATAAAAAAACCGCTCCGCGCTGCCCACGCGGAGCGGCCAATGATAGCCCCGAAGGTGCTACCACCCCGAAGAAATTATAGCACCTTCACGAACATACTTCAATGGAGGTGCTTTTACTATGCCCGCATACAAGAAAATAAGCCCGGCAACGGGCCGGGCTTCTTGGTTCGCGTCGTTCTATTATACCGACTGGACAGGGAAAAAGCGGCAGAAAAAGAAAGAAGGATTTGAAAAAAGAGCGGACGCGCTTGAATTTGAGCGCGGCTTTTTGGAAAGGCAAGCTGCTTCCCCCGATATGTCATTTTCTGCCTTGTGCGATTTATACCTTGCCGATTACAAAGGAAACAGGCGGGAAACGTCTTACATTACGACATGGAGGAAAATCAAAACATATATACAGCCCTTTTTTGCAGATATGCCTATAAATGAAATAACCCCCGCAATCGTGCGGCAATGGCAAGCAGAAATAAAAGCGCGCACCGCAAAATATACTGGCGAGAAACTTTCGCCGCCACAACTCCGAAATATTCACGTTGCGCTTTCTGCCATGTTTAATTTCGCTATGAAATATCACAACCTAAC
>JAEEGL013989887.1_pt1 | contig 10570 bp, 10 predicted proteins | sample 9134231 | NCBI WGS metagenome assembly JAEEGL01 (sample SAMN16246548, study PRJNA631951) | gut metagenome | biome: gut microbiome; feature: rumen; material: fiber-attached | host: Bos | place: Iran: Karaj | collected 2018-10
CAGAAGAAATGAAAAGAGTTATTGCAAAAGTTGCTGAAGCAGAAAGAGAAAAAGCTGCAGTTATCACAAAAGCTCAAGGTGAAGTTGAAGCTTCAAACAATTTAGCAGAAGCTGCTAAAACAATGTCTAGCGCACCTGGTGCCCTACACTTAAGAACTCTTGCAACACTAAATGATTTATCTTCTGATCAATCAAACACAGTAATATTTGCAATTCCAATTGAAGGCTTAAAAGCTCTTGAAGGAATAGCTCAAAGCACAACAAAAAAATCTGAATAAAATCAGATTTTTTTAATACCATAAATTTGTTATATCAACATTAGTGGAAACAGGCATTGGATCAGGCAACTCAAATTGCGCTACCAAAGGTATTTTAAACGAATTACCAAAACAAAGAGCCATACCTGGATGCAATAATTTTAATTTTTTTCTAAGTTCTTCAGTTACACTAGTAGATAATGATGTAACAACATTAATATCTTCTAAGAAATACATTTTAAATGCAATAAAATTACCACATTGAGATAAAACAGTATTAGATAACTCTGTAGGCCTTTGAGTAATAATACCTAAGAAAATACCATATTTTCTACCCTCTTTTGTAATACGTTCAAATATATTATAACCTAACACTCTAACATCACTATCATTTTGAACATATCTATGAGCTTCTTCAATAATAATATGTATTGGAAAAGTAGTTCTATCTTCTAAATTAACAACAAATTGAAAGAAGATTCTACTTAATATTTTAGTTAACATTTTAACAGTTCTATCATCTAAATTACCAAAGTTAACACCAACTATTTGAGATGTTTTACCATCCTTCATAAAGAAATTTCTAACAAATTCATCTTTAGTAATTACACTATTAAATTCAAATATTTTCTTAATATCACTATCTAATATAGCTCTTAATCTAACTCTTAAACTATTTAACTTATCATATGAATTATTTACAGTTAAAATACCTTCATTTATTAAAGAGAATTCTAATGCTTTATATAAATCTTCTAAAGTATATACAAAATTATTTCTAATATCAATTTCATCTAAATCTTTATTTACATACTTAGATACAAAATCTACAACTAAATTAATAGCATTCATCTTACCTTGATTATCTATTAATAAACATTGTCTTAAAGTTCTATCATATCCAGGTTGAGCAATTATAGACTCTAAATTAATATCTGGAGTATTAAACTTAGTTAATACAGCTACAATTTGATCTCTTATTTGAGTAGAATTCTTACCACTAGATAAAATATCTAATAAACATGAAGCTATAATAGAATTCTTATATTTTAATGCAGCAGCATCACTTGAAGTAAAGATATATACAATTCTAAGTGTATTAGTAATTGTAGGAATTAACGTAGGATCATTTACATCAAGTAATATAGCAATATCATCTACATCTAAAAAATATGCTGGTATTTTAACGTTATCTACATAATCATTATTTAAATCACAAACAAGATTCTTAAAACTAAGATCTGGATGATTATTTAATGGAGCAAAAGCAGTAGAATAATCATTAAAGGCATCAAAAATAACAAAGTGAGAATTCTTAGGAACTTCTCTATCATTTAAGAAAAATAAATTTTGCAATAAACGAGCCATACCGCAACTCTTACCACTACCTGTATTACCAACTATAGCAAAATGAGAAGTAAAAAAATCATCCTCTCTTACAGTTACTTTAAAATTATCATATATTTCACTATTACCAATTAATAAATTTTCTCTATTAATATAATTTTGATTACCTAATATAGACTCTAATTCTTGTTTAGCAATTATTCTACAACTAGATTCAGCATTAGGCTTCTTAATAACACCTGGTGTAAAAATATTATTCTTTATTTCACCAATTAAATTAATAAAAATAAAATCTTCAGTAATATTTTTAACTACTCCTACATATTTAACTTTTTCAGTTAAAAAAACCACATGAATTCCTATAATACCAGTTTCTAGTTTTTTAGATTTATTTTCTACTTTAACTAAATTATCATCAATTCCTAATATTTTTCCAAACATCTTACACTTCACCTACTATACATAATTTTATCAAAATAGATGCAAATTGTAAATTAAAATAAGTAATAAATTATTACTTATTTTTAATTAACATTTATTGATTCATTATCATTTATTTCAACGACATTATTAAATATGTTTTTACCATTGTCACTATTTTCAGTATGAATAATAATAGTTTGATTAGGATCAACCAATTCATTTAACTTTTTATAAGCATTATAATCAGCATGTCCAGATGTATGTAAATAAATAATATCTATATTCATTAACTTTAATTCATCAATAAACTTACATAAATTATCTTCTTTTGTATAACCTTCCCACATAGAATATATAAAACATGTATTACTTAATAAACCTTTCTTATATAACATTTTAATATCAACTAACATAGATTCTTTTACTTCCATCGTAAAGTATGGAAATGCTCCAAATAAACTATTATCAATATCTAAGTATTTATTCCTAAAATCTTTATCTTTAAATTGATATTTATATGGTTTCCATACAAATACATTTTGATTATCTATACTAATAAATCTATTAATAACATTTTGTAAATGATATGAAAACAAATCTAGAATAAATTTCTTATTTGACTTTATTGAAGCTTTTAAAAAAGAAACAGTTCTATCAAAATTTGTAGATGATTGCATAACTAATACTTGATCATATTTATTCATTATATCTAAAGCTTTATCTTCTAATTCATATTCACTAACAAATTCTTTATCATATCTTGTTAAAGTAGTTCCTTCAGTAATAAGCATATCTACTTTACCTATTTTCTTTAAAGAGTTTTCAATAACCTTATTTTTTCTACCATTCATTCTAAAATCTCCAGTATGTAATATTTTTTTATTATCACCTTCTATTAAAAACATACAAGAATTATATGATGAATGATCACCCATATAAGCATATACTTTTATATCACCATTATCAAATATTTTTCTATCTTCTTTTTTCTCATTTTTAGTATTATGTTTTATTTCAAAGATCATTATTTCTCTATTAATTTTCTCTTTATTAGTAAAATCACAAGTTAAGTTATGAATCTTTAACGCAGATTCTTCAATATATATAGGTATATCATTATTAATCTTATTAATTAAACCAATGTGATCACAATGACTATGAGTTATAAATACTGCATTATATATAGATTTACCTTTAGTTAATCCCTCTAATTCAAAAGAATCATCATTATCTAAATCAGTACCAAAATCTATTATTATTTTAGAATTCTTACAACTAATTTCCGTTATACAACCACCTATTTGATTTGTTCCTTTTATTATTTTAACTTTCATAAAATCACTCCTTTAAATACTTATTACATAAATAACTATAAGCTAAATAACTTTTATTAATTAAATTAGCTTTAGGTATTATTATTCTCTTATCTTTTAACTCATTTAAAATTCTAAATATATCTATATCATCTATATTTATACTAACTAAATAATTATATATATCATCCCCTATTAATAAATTATGCTTCTTAGCTAACATATTAACTAAATCCTCAAACCATAAATTAGGTTTATTTTTAAGTTCATATTTTAAATCTTCAAAATAAATAATATCTTCTTTAACTAATCTAAATAAATCATAAACATATCTATTATTACATAATTTAATATCACTCATATACTTAATATTATCACTTAATATAAACTTTAACTTAATAAAATTATTATTATATTTATGATAATCATATAACAAATTATCTAGATCTATATTATTAGGTATTATATAAAAACTATTAGAATAAATATCATTAAATAATGGAATATCTATCAAGTTATTAGAAATATAATCCTTTTCTTCCAAAGATAAATAATTCTTAGTTTTGATTTCATAATTTTTAATAACTCTAAATACATTATCTTTATTTATTTTAAATCCATATCTACATTTAACTAAATTATATTTAGAATCTACGTACTTATATAACTTTTTATAATAAAATGTAGGTTCAACCGTAATATCAATGCTTAAATTATTAGAATAAAATAACTCATATGGTAAATTATATGGTTCTATTCTAGTTATTCCAAGAACATAACTAATTAAAGAATTATTAGTATAACCATTAATTATATAATGTTCATTATTATTTTTAATAAAATTAGTTATATCAATCAAATAATTAAAATAACTAGTAATATGTAATTCTTTAACTAATTCTAATTCTTTATTTAATCTTTCTATCATCTTATTTGATGGATTCTTATACATATTATTAAATGAATCAATAACTAATTCCTTAAAAGAATCATAATCTCCATTTTCAATATATAAATTATCATCAATAATACTAATTTTATCTAACATATCTAGTAATTTATTAGAATTATCTATTACAATTTCTTTGTTATTATAATCTTTTAAAGTATCTTCTGTATCTTTATATAATCTAATATCACTTAAAGGTCTATTTCTATATACTTGAAGTACTTCTAAAGATAACTTATCTCCTTCAAATAATACATTTGGTATATTAGAATATACTACTAATTTATCGGTATTTAATATTATATTATCATTAATTTCAACATAATCAAATATATCTAAATTAATATTATCTTGATATCTAAGACCAAGCAATAAGCCTTCTTTATTATCCAATATATAATTAATATCTAAATTATTATATTTATTAATTATTTTATATAAGTTATTTAATCCATTATTATTCTTAACTAATAATATAATATTAACTTCTTTATTATTAATTAATACAGTTAATTCTACACCATAACCTATCTTATAATCTTTAAAAGTTTTATCTACACTTAATAACCTATTATAAGCTTCTTCAATCTGTACAAAAGAATATATACTATCTTTATCTACAAATATTATTCCTCTTTCACCATTTTCTTTAGAATTATAGATAATACTCTCTACATCAATAACACTATCATAATCTTTCGAATACTTACTTTTTACATGTACTTCTACTTTTTTCATAATTATCCCTCCTATTTTTAAAAAATTAAATAACTAAATTGTCAAAGAACACGTAATGGGCCTCATCACGATAAATAATATATCACACTATTTTTTTACACCTTTTAAACGACAAAAAAATATGGAATATCATTCCATATTTACTACATTTTATTCATTTTCAAAAGTTAAAGAAATACCATTCATTTAATGAATAATCATATCCAATATTATGATACATATTATTTAAATCATTCATATATCTTTCTATAGTTCTTTCACTTATATTTAAATCCTTTGATATATCAGATGTTTTTCTAGTTTTATAATTTTTAACATAATCTTTTAATATCTTTATTTTTATACTCTTACTCCTAGAAAAACTATTACTATTTTTTTTTATTTTTAAATTATCCTTATATTCATGCCAAGTATCAAAAAAAATATCATCAAAAATATCTCTACCAATTGTATAAATATTAGTCCATTTACTAAATGATTTTAAATTAAAATAACTTTCATTATAAATAACAACCATTTCATATTTGTTAAACACTCTTCTATACTTTTTATCTAATTCTATAACAGATATATTATCTTTATTATCAATAATTAACATAAAGCCTTGTTTAGAATATGCATCTTTTAAAGAATCATAAAAGTATACATTTTGACTATCACCATAATCATCAGAAGCATACGGTAATGAAATAGAATTCTTTTCTAATTGATCAAAACCAACAACTATAATATTTTTTTTTAAAATATTCATATTAGAACCTATCTATTTCAAATAACTTTTCATTTGAGTTGACTGGGTATTTTCTTAAATCATCATATTCATCACTAAGTTTAATGGTATATAAATCATAATGTTCTTTAAATTCAGTTAATTCATCATCATCTAAATCAGTTACAAATAATTTAGCTGGTGCTAATATACATCCTCTTACATTAACATTATCAATATCAATATTAACATTACCAACTTCATCTAATGCTCTTTTTATTTCTAATTTAATTTCATTATTCTTTAATGCATGTATAAAAAAACTATAGTAAGTACTTACTTGTAAAGCAACTTTAACAAAATTTTCAGTAGTATCAGAAGAATCACCATCGTTTTTATTCATAATATAGCTGCATTTTTTTAGTTCAATTAGATTAATTGTATTATCTTTTTTTCTGTAAGTTATTAAATCAATAGACTTTTTATTCCTATCTTCTTCCATATTCGGAACAAATTCATTAAATATAGATTTACCCAATATATTCTCATACTTATCAGATAACATTATATGTCTTTGTATCATTTGTTCAGCATCGTTTAGCTTAGTTTTATCTTCCTTTAAAGCTCCAAAATTATTCTTAACTACTTCTTCATCTTTTAATTTTTTTCTTTTATTAATCAAATAATTATAATCATCCCTCAAAGTATAACCGTTTTCATAAGGATTAGTTTCTTCTATTTTTTTAACACATTCTAATAAATTTAAATTATATTTATCTTTAATATACTTTATAGCAGTTTTTTCCTTAACATACTTATCATTTCTTTTTTCAAGACTATACTCTTTATTAATTGGGCTTGTTTTATATAATTCAAAATATTCTTTCATAATTATTTACCTTTCTTTTTTAATTCATCTAGTTTTTGATTTAGTCTAATGTAAGCTGTTCTTCTTCTTTGTTCAGCTTTAGTCATTCCAACATATTCAACACTTTTAACAAACTCTTTAAATAAAAACTGACCATCACTATTAGCTTTTTTACCTAATGGTTTATATTCCTTATAATTACTTAAAACCTCAAATAATTTATGATACTCTTTAATTTCATAAGAACTACCACCATATTCTTTCATAATTTTATCAGTAATAGGATTATATATAGGTTTAAGCAATATAAAATGTTTATAAGGAACACTATAATTATTATCAATATAAGTTTTATATTTACTAAGTTGCGATTGTTTTCCTCTTTTACCATTTATATTAGAATCTATCTTATTTTCAATAACAATTACTCTTTTATTACTAACAAATAATAAATCAATGTGTTCTTTTTCTCTAAATATTTCAAATTTCTCATCATTAGATATTTTAATACCTAAAAATTCTTTAATAAATTTAGAATATAAATCACTATCTCTATTTAAAAAGTAAGCTATTTGATTAGACATAGAATCTTCAAGATTAGTTCTGTCACTAATAACCGCAAAACATTGCTCATTACCTATAGATTTTAAATCTACATTATTATTATCTAATTCTAAATAGTCATATTTCTTTAATTCTTCATCAAATACTTTATCTAACCATTCACTATCAGATTCTTTAGAATAACATCTACTTCTTTGAGGATTACACTTTAATTCTATAATTAAAACATTATCCATTTCATTTATATCATTCCTTTTAGAACCTGTTTTAATTAAAATTCTTTTACCATCTTTAACTTTATATAATTTTTCTGCTTCGAAAGAACATAATCTAGATTCATCATCATCATAACTACTATGAAATATCTTATAAAAAGTTTGCTTATTAAATATTAGTGATTTATCATTTTTTTGATTATCTCCAACTAATTCATATATATCTTTAGCATCATTTTTAATTTTAGATACCCCAACAACTTCATAAAAATTATTTAATTCATTTTTATAGTTATATTTTACTCCACCCATAATATGAATAGCATATTTAGTATTTGATGCTGCTTCTTTACCTCTTACACCCCATGGATTAATATAAACATATCTTTTATTATTATCACACTTAATAAAATTAATTATTTCATGTCCTAAATGTCTATTTAAATAAGAACCAGTAAAAACTTTATTAAGAATATATTTATATTTAATTTCTACACTATCTTCTTTTTTACTCATAAGTTCACTTCCTTAATTTGTATTATAACATATAATTATGTGATATACTAATCTTAAGAAACGGTGATAAAATGAGTGAATTAAGCATAATACAAGGATCTTGTGTAGAACAAAGAGTTGATGCTATAGTAAATGCTGCAAATAAGTATTTATTATCAGGCGGTGGTATATGTGGTGCAATATTTAAATGCGCAGGTTATCAAGAATTAAATGATGCTTGTAAAAAGATTAATACTCCACTTAATGATGGTGATGCAGTTATTACTCCATCATTTAATATTAAAAATGCCAAAGCAATAATACATGCAATAGGACCAGATTTTAATAAAACACCAAACGCCATAGATAAATTATTCAATGCCTATTATAACTCTTTAAAAGTACTTAAAGATAATAATCTACATTCAATTTCTTTTCCTCTTATTAGTTCAGGATTATTTGGAGGTAACTTACCTAATCCAGTATTAATATCAGCCAAAGAATGTAATAAAGCATACCAAAAATTCATTCAAGATTATCCAAATTATGATATAAAAGTATATTTATGTGCCTATACATATAAAGAATATGAAGAAGTATCAAAAGTAATAAATTTATAAATTGTAAATAAGAACAAACTATGCTATAATTAGTTTGTTCATTTAATGGCCCGTTGGTGAAGCGGTCTAACACATTGCCCTCTCAAGGCAACATACATGGGTTCAAATCCCATACGGGCTACCAATATAACAAATTAAAAGACTGAAAATATTCAGTCTTTTTTAATTTATTTTAACTCTTTTTTTAATATCTTCTTCTATTTCGTGACCAAATGCTAAGAATATAGAACCAGCAGTATCAATACCAAGTCTTTGACAAAGAAAAACTATTCTTCTTATATCTGTACCACTAATTTTATTTAATACTTCAACTTTAAATAATTTATTATATTGATCACTAGGCATTACAATATTTTGAGTCCAATCAAAAACACAATCTCTACCACGATAAGGAAATTCTACAACAGCGTGTAATCTTTGATAATTTCCTACAATTGTTTTAGCTATTACAACACTTGAATCATTAATACAAGGAGCAACAGTAATAGATCTTAAATAACAATGACTTAATCTATCATCACATAATAATTCTTTTTTATCATTATCCTCACATTCAAAAACATCAGTTCCTAGTTTATAATTAATAACACTGCCATCATCCCTTTTGTAATTATAAAAACCATCTTCACCTTTTTTTACTTTCGCCAACTTAATTAGAGTTTTAAGCCATTTATACATAAGCCTTTTGTGATTAGTAGTTAAAATACTTAGATCAACATAAGCAATACTATTACCAGCATCTTCTCCAGTATGTTTATTAAAACTATCAATTAATAAATTATGCGTATTCTCATTCATACCATATATTACACTCATAAAAGCACCCCTTTGCTTAATATAGGTTGTTATTATAGACCAAAAGTATTAAAAAAGCAAATAAAAACTAGATGATTATAACCATCTAGCTATATAGATATTTCTTGTTCTACCTTCTTCAAACTTTTCGAAAATACCTAAGATACTATTTACTAAATTATTTAGTAAGTTTTCTCTATTAGTAATTTTTACTTGAGTCAATTCAAATTTCATAGTTTTTCTAAATACATAATCATCTATATATTTAGCTAAAACCATATCTAAATCAACAACTTTTTTTAAATCCTCTTCATTAAGTGGATCCACACTAAAAATAAATGTACGATATATTTTAATTAAACTAGCAGTGAAATTGTCATCTTCAAAATAATCAAAATTAACTATTTTATAAAAATTAGGACAATTTTCAATTATTTGTTTGCTTTTATCCATATGTTCATCTATCCTTCTTAATATGTATAAATAAATTATATAATATTTACTAATTAATGTAAAGTATAAAAATATTTATTGACTTATTTAAATAATCCCATAAAGTATTTTTTCTTACCTCTTCTTACAATTAATACTTTTCCTTCAATGGCTTTATCTTTAGTAATAACTTCGTTTTCATCACTATATTTATCTCCGTTAATACTAATTGATCCAGCACTAATAAATTCTCTAGCTTCTCTTCTTGATGAAGCAATATTATTATTAACTAATAAATCAATTAAAGATAATTCTTCATTAATTTCAAAGTTAGGAACATCTTTAAACCCATCCTCAATTTCATCTAATGATAATTCTTTAATATTACCACTAAATAATGCCTCAGATATTCTTAAAGCCTTATTGTATTCATCTTCACCATGTAAGAATGTAATTACTTCTTTAGCTAAAGCTTTTTGTGCTAATCTAAGTTCTGGTTGTTCCATATGCTTAGCTTCAATACTTTCTATTTCTTCCTTAGTTAAGAAAGTTAATTTCTTTAAATAATCAATAACTGAATTATCATCACTATTAATTAAATATTGAAATAATTCATATGAAGATGTTTTATTTTTATCTAACCATAAAGCATTACCTTCAGTTTTACCAAACTTAACACCATTAGCATCAAGTACTAAAGGCATAGTCATACCATATAATTCAACATCATCTTTTTTTCTAGCAAGTTCGATACATGTAGTAATATTACCCTATTGATCAGAACCTGATACTTCTAAAGTACATCCCTTTTCATGCAATAAATGTATGAAATCTAACCCGTGTAA